>Ga0247727_10006471_pt1 | contig 23039 bp, 21 predicted proteins | sample WisWelCaveWW1625_FD_202498 | JGI IMG/M metagenome (GOLD analysis project Ga0247727, IMG submission 202498) | Biofilm microbial communities from Wishing Well Cave, Virginia, United States - WW16-25 | ecosystem: Environmental > Aquatic > Deep subsurface > Groundwater > Cave microbial mat | place...
AGCAGCGAATCCAGTTCGACTTTATACGTCACCAGCATTTTAAACCCACCGCGCCGGTGGCTACTGACTTCGTCCAACCGCCGGCCTTCGATTTCCGTTAACACCTGCGCGCGTAAATTGGCGAGCCGTTCCAACGCCTGGTCTTCGCGGCCTTCCACCACGTTTCTGAGTTGATTAGTTTCATTGAGAATGTTGATCAGGTTGTCGATTTCAGTGGAATACTCTGCCGTCAGCCGCGCCGGGTTGCCAAATATCTCTTCAATTTCTATCCGCTGGGCCATGACCGCCGATCGGTCTCTGCTTCGCAGTTCCTGGGTAATATTTTTTATCATCTGCACCAGCAGCTTTTCCTTAACGACGAGGTCATTAAGGCAGGATTTGGTTTTCTGATTTAAATAAAAAGCTAATTTATCCTCAAAACGGATAGGGAAATTTTCATTTGTTTTTGCCGAGCTCTGAGAAAAGAGTGCAGGATTATAACCGCTTGAGGTTGCTAAAAAAATGGCGGTCGTAAATAAATTTAACCACCAATTTTTGTTCGAAACTTGATTTGGCATTTCCATTACTAAATCTCACTTTTTTAGAACAGTCGTGAGGATAACATTGTCCCGCTAAAACCGGACTGTCGGCTTCATGTTTATTAATATTCGTCGGATGGAATAAATTCTTTAGAGATGTATCAAAGAAAAACCGGGGGTGATCGGTGAGAGATTAATTTAATTAAGGCGCACTACCAAATAGTTTTGATCAACTTAGATTTTATGATTTCTTCGTCTTTGGTTAATACATACACTTCTCCATCCGGGTAATGAAACTTTTCAAATATCCTGGCAGTGGCTACAATAACTGCATCATGTATATTCAAATTAACTGGGAGTTCTGCAACAACGTCTAAATCAATTGGATAAAATAAACATCGTGAATCATTTTCCAAGTTTTCGAAAACAACGTCTGGTGAAATTTTGAATCGTTTTTTACGATGAAAATATTTCATCTCTAACAAAACCATAATGGAAATGATGATTCGATTATCGAGATCCTCAATCTCTGTTTTGGGGGCGAGGGGTAAATTGGGATTATCTTCAAGATACCAAACAAGCGTGTGTGTATCTAAAACAAGCTGCTTCATAGCAGGTCCTTTTCAAGATCCATTTCTACAGCTTTTAACTCTTTCGCGGTGGTCAAATTTGAAGATTTCCATACTCCTTTAAGTTCAGCGAGAGATTTATAGTTTGAATTTTTAGCCGCATGCAATCCTTCAATTTGTCTCTTCAAGAAGTTCACCTGAATTTCAAGTGTGGTTAATTTAGATTTTAAATGATTCACAGACATAGTTTTTCTCCATTAGACAAACTAAAGATAACCATAGGAACCATAGAAATCAAAGTAAATTTACAACGAATGTTGGGGTACCATATCCTAACTTTCCAGTTCCGGATGCTTTAAATGAAACCCCGTGGCATCCTGATAAGCCTTGGCCACTGCCAGCGTCTCGGCTTCCCCATAGAGCTTGCCCATAAACGTGATGCTGGTGGGCGTCCCTTTTTCCGTGAAACCGTTCGGTAAAACAACGCTGGGGTGACCGGTGAGATTGGTGAGCAGCAAATTGTTGCCGCCATACGAAGGACAAACGTACACATCTACTTTATGCATCAGCTCGGCCATGGCCTGCATCACCAGCGTGCGCACGCGGTTAGCTTGAATGTACTCCACCGCCGGGATCATTCGCGCCAGACGGAACTCATTGGGCCAGGCGTTCTTAATTTGTCGAACTAAAAGGTCATCGCGATTGCTGCGGGTGAGCTCATCGAACGCGGCCGCGGCTTCGGCACCCAGAATGAACGCCAGCGCATCAATGGGATAATCCGGCAGATCGATGGGGAGGAGGTTCAGTCCTAGTTTTGACCGCAGGGTTTCGAGCGTCGCCTCGTCGATGGCTTTCCATTCTTTGTTTTCGCGTTCCTCTTCAAACGCGTTTTTGACGTAGCCGATGCGCAGTTTTTCGATGTCCAAATTGGCGTCCCAGTTGAACGGCAGATCGACGACAGTCGTATCCCGGCCGTCCGGTCCATGAATGGCGTTGAATACCACCGCGCAGTCTTCCACACTGCGGCAGATGGGGCCGAGTTTGTCCATGCTCCAGCTCAGCGCCATGGCGCCGAAGCGGCTAACTCGCCCAAAAGTGGGACGTAGTCCGGTGACGCCGCAGCGCGTCGACGGCGAAACGATCGAGCCCCAGGTTTCGCTGCCAATGGCAAACCCAACTAAACCCGCCGCCGTGGCCGCGGCCGACCCCGCCGACGATCCGCTGGAACCCTCCTCCAGATTCCAGGGATTTTTGGTGGTGCCGCCATACCAGACGTCGCCCCAGGCCAATTCCCCCAGCGTCAACTTGGCCACCAGCACCGCACCAGCGGCCTCGAGACGCTGCACGACGGTAGCGTCCATATCGATAATCTGATCTTTGTACGGCCCGGAGCCCCAGGTGGTGCGACACCCTTTCGCGGCTAGCAGGTCTTTGGCGCCCCAGGGGATGCCGTGCAGCGGCCCGCGGTATTTGCCTCGAACGATTTCCTCGTCGGCGCGTCGAGCTTGTTTGAGCGCCAACTCCTCGGTCAACGAAATCACGCACTGCAGTTTCGGGTCGTAGCGTTTCAGGTGCTCGAGATACATCTTCGTCAGTTCGATCGAGCTGACCTCGCGGGATTTGATAAGCTGCGCGAGTTGAGTTACCGGCCAGAACGCCACCTCCTCCAGATTTCCCGGCAGCTCAGGCATCGGAATTTTGCTCATGCGCATCGGTCGGCGGGTCCTATCAAAACTCATTCCCGGCAAAATTGGATTAAACTGCAGCGCCGGTGAAACGCTGTTTGGAAGCGAAATGGTGCGCAGTTTTTCATAACTCTCCAGGTATTCATTTAATCCCTCCACCATCAACTCGCGTTCGGCGTCGGTGAATTCCAGGCCCGCCAGTTGCTCGGCATTTTGAAGCAGGTCTTTGGTGATTTTCTGAACTTTCTCTTCTTGAACTTTTGTCCAGAGAATGCCGGGCAGAAGCGTGGAGCTCAATCCTACGCGGGAAAAATAGGCCAGAAAGCGGCGACGGTTGAGTTGTGGGGCTCTATGCATCAGTATTCCTCCCTTTGATTATTTAGCAACTGATACCTTTTCAGTGGATAGTTCACTTTGTTGGTTGGCAAGCAGGTCGTTTATGATGGATACCGCTTTGCGCCCGTTCAACGGAATGGCGTAACTCCGCCAGACCTCGCCGCCGTTCTGATTAAAAATAAGGTAGGCCGAGTTCAGCGGGATGTTGAAGCGCTCCATCAAATCTCGGCCGGCTCGAGTGCCCATATCCACCCGGAAGAAATTAACTTTGTCCGCGACTTTCTTTCCTACCCATTTCACGATGGGTTTGCTCTGCATGCACCCCACTCAATGATTGGAATAGATGTTCAGAAAAGTTGGGCGGCCGTTGCCGAGGGCTTGCAGGACTTGTTCAGCGTTTTGAACTTCGGAATCGCCGGGCCGCAAGATGAACCACCCCAAAATCAATAACCCAGCCGCACCGACTACGATGAAAAGTCCGAGGGGCGTGAAACTTTTGATCAGAAACTGATAGGCCAAAAACATCAAAATCGCGGCTGCGATAAGACGGTAGGAATTGCTCTGAACGGGTCGGTAAAGATCGATTAATTTCATCGTTGCCTTTTCTTCAAAATTCGATCATCGCGAATTCGCATGCAAGGGCAAACCTGGAGATGGCGCTACGATTTTCTTTTCTTTTGTTTAAAATACTGCTCGATCTCCTTCAACGTCATCGCATTCAGGATGTTCTCCTTTTCCAGCCACCCTTTGCGCGCGATGCCGACCCCGTAGCGCACATCACGCAGACCATCCACATCGTGGGCGTCGGGATTGATGCTGATGAGCACGCCCTTTTCTTTGGCGTATTTGCAGTAGCGCCAGTCAATATCCAGCCGGTACGGATGGGCATTGAGTTCGATGGCCACGCCGTATTCAGCGGCCACATCGATGACTTTGTACATTTCCAGCGGGTAGCCGTCTCTTCCCAAAAGCAACCGGCCGGTCGGGTGGCCGAGAATGGTGACATAGGGATTTTTGATCGCTTTCAAGATGCGCGCGGTGGCCTCTTCCTGCGACATGTTCAAATGGCTGTGAATGGAAGCCACCACAAAATCAAAACTCGCTAGCACTTCATCGGGATAATCGAGGGCGCCGTCATTTAAAATGTCCACCTCGGCACCTTTGAAAATTTTGAACGGGGCCAATTTGCGATTGAGTTCGTCCACCTCCGCGTGCTGCTCTTTCACCCGTTCGGGCGTCAAACCTTGCGCGTAGACCACAATCTGGCTGTGGTCGCACAGCCCGAAATACTGGTAGCCCATCTCTTTGGTGGCCCGCGCCATCGCTTCGATGGTGTCGCGGCCGTCGCTGAAGGTGGAGTGGCAGTGCAGGATGCCTTTGAGGTCGGAAAGCTCGACCAATTTCGGAATTCGGTTTTCCGCCGCTGCTTCGATTTCGCCGTTGTCCTCGCGCAGTTCCGGCGGAATGTATGCAAGCCCCAGCGCGGCAAAAATTCCTGCCTCATCTTTGCAGGGAATAAGTTTATCCTCGCCCCGAAACAGGCCGTACTCGCTCATCTTCATCCCCATTTTATTAGCCAGACCACGCATGGCAATGTTGTGCTCGGCGGAACCGGTGAAATGGTGCAAAGCGTACGGGAATTGCTTATCGGTCACGATGCGCAAATCGGCGTTCATGCCGCTTTTGAGTACGACACTCGATTTGGTGGAGCCTTTGCCGGTGACCACGTCCACCTCGGGACGGGTGGTAAAAAACTCCATGATGTCGTCCGCATCTTTGTCGCGGGCGCTGGCGACGATATCGATATCTTTGATGGTCTCTCGCTTTCGCCGCAGGCTACCAGCCAATTCGGCGCGGATGATTTTGGGATGGTTTTTCACCGCCTCAAACAGCGGCAGGGCCGCTGCTTCCGTGTGGTGGTAGAGGTGCCGCTCTTTATGTTTTTTGAGGAATTCGATCCCCTGCAAAATTTTTTCTTCGGTGCGAGCGCCAAATCCTTCTAGTTCTGCCAAACGATTCGCGCGCGCCGACGCTTCCAGTTCGGCAATGGTTTTGATGCCGAGCTCATCGTACACTTTTTTAATTTTCTTGGGGCCGAAACCGGGAATGGCCGTCATTTCCAAAAGGCCCGGCGGAATCGCCGCTTTGAGGGTTTCGTAATACTGCAGCTTGCCCGTAGTGACCAGCTCAGTGATTTTCTCGGCAATCGCCTCGCCGATGCCTTTGAGGTTGCGAATCTCCCCGGACTCCACCAACTGCGCCAGGTCTTCGCTGGTGGCCAGAATCGCGCGCGCCGCGTTTTCGTAGGCCCGGCTCTTAAACGGGTTCTCGCCTTTGATTTCCAGCAGCACGGCGATTTCTTCGAGGATAACGGCGACTTCTTTTTTGTCCATGGGTATCTATAATTTTGTTTACGATAATTCCGTAGGGAACGGTCGCGACCGTTCCCTACATTCGGGATAATTTATTTTAACCGATAAACAAGCTTCTCAACGTATGCAAAATAGAGCCGGATTTCGCCAGGGTTAAAAACGCGACGTATGTTAAAAATCCCAGCAGCCATTCAAACACAATGATGCGTTTTTCTTTGGTCTCGAAAAAGGTGAGTAAATCTCTTTTCAAGCGAAAGGTGAAAAACAACATAGCGCTAAAATAGATGCAATTGATCACGGTATCCGTGCCCGTTAAATTGCCAGCACTTTGTTCAACCCTTTTTGATTTTTTTGAAGTCTCTTTTGGAGTTTCATCTTTGCTAACATAGCGGTTAACCTGGTTGGCTATTTTGAAGAAATAGTAAGCCGCAAATGCAAAAATGAAGCTTAATACCCACCATATAATTCTAAACGGGCGATACCCTAATCCCATGGTAGCATTGTAAAGAAACTGGCCCCAGCGAATAGGATGAAGCCATGAATATTGCTCGAAATTTACCGACTCTTTCTGATACATAGTTGATTTAGCAAAAATATAATCCAGCTCGAAGCGTTCCTGTTTGTTGTTCTCGCCAGCAAAACTCCGCTCTTTTAACGTTGAAATGATGTCCTTCTTGGCGTAATAATCTAAGTAGGCAAATAATTCCAGGAATCTAAATTTTTCTAATTGCATCTTTAGCTCAACTGGTCCTGAGATTAAAATTTTAGCTCCAGGATATTTAAAAGTTTTCTTGGCTTCTTTCCTTGTAGCATCAGCAGAAATTTCTTTCTTGGCGCTATCTGCAGAATTCACTTTTTTTATGGTAGTAGCAGGAATCATTTGTTCAATTATTTGTTTGCCAGCGGGTAACAACTTCGTGCGTAGGAAATTATATCTCTGAATGTCAGCGGAACGCTCAATACCAACCCGGACGGTATCATGTATGGTAGCCAATGAAAAATCCACCCAGGTTGATTTAGCAAATTGAGTTCCCCGAAAGTCTATTTCATCGTTAAAGGTAACATTCGTAAAATAGACCAGACTGTCGAATTGCGCCTCCCCAAAATTGGCCAGACTATCGAATTGCGCATACTCAAAATCGGCCAGACTATCGAATTGCGCATCCCTAAAATAGGCCAGACTCTTGAATTGCGCATCCCTAAAATAGGCCAGACTCTTGAATTGCGCAAACCAAAAGTCGGCCGCTCTCTTGAATTGCGCACTCCCAAAATCGGCTTGACTCTTGAATTGCGCACTCTCAAAATAGGCCAGACTATCGAATTGCGCAAACCTAAAATAGGCCAGACTATCGAATTGCGCATACCAAAAATCGGCCGCTCTCTTGAATTGCGCACTCTCAAAATAGGCTTTCATAAAATTTAATGGGACTCTTTCCATCCATTCTTCATACCGACTTTTATCTTGCACTCCCCCATAGGGATAAACCGTAGGATTTTTCTTTTGAGGCAAAGCAACTCTTGCCAACAGGATAACGATACAGAAGCCGATGCTCAAATTTAAAGGAATAGCTTTCATGGGGATTAAAAGTTCAAAACAAAAGGGTGTAGGGGCGAAGCATTCCTCTCAACGTTAGTTGCTTTAACGGAAAATTCATCGTGAGAATGCTTCGCCCCTACAAAAGTACCTAATCATCCCTATAAAATCAACCAAAATTAATTGGTGACAACACCGGATTTTACTGGAGGAGGCTATCTGAATCGGCAGGAATAGAATCCGTAGTAACCGAATCGGAAATCGTGGCAGTCAATAGCGTATCGCGGTTTTCCTGTTGGGGTTGGAGGGCCATCAGGCTATCGGCAAGAGGGGCTGGTGGAATTTCCTGACCCCGCAAAACGATCGGGATGTTAAACGCGTTGTCGGCAGTTTCCTGATCAATGACCTTCGAGATAACCAATAAATCCAGCACCCGCCGTTGAAATTTCCGAGCGGTTTCCATTCGCCGAAATGGGCTGAATCGCTTGGGATTGGGCAAGATGCCCGCCAGCATGGAGGCTTCCGTTAAATTCAGATCGCGGGTGGATTTGCCGAAGTGGTACTGCGCCGCTGCCTCCGCGCCGTACACGTTTTCACCCCATTCGATAACATTCAGATACAACTCAAAAATTTGCTTTTTGGTGAGTGCCTTTTCCATCCGTCTGGCGACGATGATTTCCCGAATTTTGCGGATGAGGGTTTTTTCTTTGCTGAGAAACGCGTTGCGCGCGAGCTGCATGGTAATGGTGCTGGCGCCGCGGGCGTAGCGGCCGCGCTGCCAATTTATTTTCCAGGCCTCCTTCATCATCTCGAAGTTCACGCCGTCGTGCCGCCAGAAGGGGTCGTCCTCGCTGATGATCACCGCCTTCTGCAACATCTCGGCAATGGCGGCCAGCGGCACCACTTTGCGGATCGGCTCGTCGCGTTTGGTTTCCCAGTTGAAATTCTCAAACGAACGAACCGTGCTTTGAAGATTGAAATCTTTGATTTCCTGTTCGGTAGGCAAATTCCAGAAAATGGACAGCGTTGCAATAAACAAAATAAACAGCGTTGTTGAAAGTATGAGGAGAATTTTATGGGCTTTGAGCCAGGCGATGACGTTCTGCCAAGGCGTGTTTTGCTCTGGTTCCATACCCCTCCGTTTTTAATGTTTAGCCCAAATATAACTCCCTGTCGAATGTCAAACCGGGCGGGAGATTTTGCGCCAGTTCATCGGCGTCGAGGGCGAACAACGGGCTGATCTCAATGAGACCGATGATGTTGCCGTGAGCGTCTCTCGGGACCGCCGCACCAGCTTTTTCCATCCAGCTTCCATACAGATTCACCAGATCGCGGCGGGCGGTCTGCGGCGAATCCGCGCCGCGGGCGTTTTTGACCGGACTGAATTCCTCCTCGCGGCGCACTTCCAAAATCACGGTGCGGTCAGCATCCATCAGCGCGTCGAATACGAACTTCTCAAATTTGTAGCCGTTGGGCCGCTCCGGCTCAACGCGCTTTCCCTCTTCATTCCAATAGGGAATCTTTTTGTGCGCCACGTGCCAGGGGAGTTTAAATCTATCGCGGTTTTCCTCTTCGATGAAATCCAGATCAAACAAATGAATGGCCAGATTACCGGCGCGGTATTTCAACGAGCCGTCTGGATTTTCAGCCCGCTTTTCGGCATCCGACATATCGCTGTATTCGATCACGCCCAATCGCCCGTCGACGTTAACCAGCACCCCAACTTTTTCCTGGGCATCACGCTTGCTGACAATTTTGGAGGACATCTGCGCGCGATTCTGCACATGGAATCCAATAAAAACCGCATCACAGATTTTTATCAGCAGATTGTCCACCTGAAAATAAAACAGCAGATCGATGCCGCGCGCCCGCAGGTCTTTCAGCGCGCCACTTTTTTTCAACGCTGAAAGCGATCCGCCGTGGCCGTTGGGGTTGGTGAAGATATGATCTTTCGCATCCAACATCAGCGTGCCGGTTTCGTCCAGCGCTGGCGTCATTCCTTGCTGAAAAAATATCACGTTCTCCCGGGGCAAACCAAAGTACTTTTTCGTTTCAAAAAAATCGATCGTGGCCGAGTGATTGCTTTCGCTGGTCATGATGTACCACGGAATGGTGACACGGTATTTTTTGGACAGCGCCTGGATCTGCTCCGCAAACAGTTGAAACAAGCTCTTCTTTTTGATGGGACTGATGGGAAACACCCCCTTGGGCCCGTTGAATCCGAGACGGGTGGCCTGGCCGCCGGCGACCACAAAGGCGGCAACCCGACCTTTTCGCAGCGCGGTTTCCCCGGCCAGTCGGGCGTTTTTAAATGCCTCCCATTCGGCAGAATTTTTGGGAAGGGGTATAAAATCAGGCGGTTCGAGACAACCGCGCGCGCCCGGCGGGTGCGGGTTTTTGATAAACGTTTGATACAGCTCGGCCAACTGTCGGAAGTCGATGTCCTTCAATTGCGCCAGCAATTTTTGGCGGGAGGCGGCGTTCAGCTCCAGCCAGAATCGTAAAACCTGCTCCTGTCCGGCGTCGTGAACGCGCTTAATGATGTTTTGTTCTTCCCGATTGTCCGACGTAATCAACATGTGCAAGTCGCTATCGACTTCGAAATAGCCGTTTTGTTTCAGGTTGTTTTAGCGTCAGCGTTCATCTTTTGCTGGTTTTTATATTTACCTGTAAAATAGGCCAGGTGGGTAAACCAACCCAGAATCCAGCCAAACGAAACGCACGCTAAAAGCAAGATCAATCGCGGCATGGAAATGGACCAGAATAACAACTGAATGGGGGCGGGTTTCATATTTTGAATCAAGATCACCACAAAAATACTCAGCGCCGCCAAAAGCGCGATAGTTTTAGGTTTCATGTTTCTCCCTCCCGAACGCTTCGATGTGCAATTTATGAAATTTCAAAGCAATGTCAATTGAATTTTTGAGAACGCTCTTTACGCTATTTCAATACTCTTTATATCGGATAACACTTCAGCAATTTTCAATTGAAAATAATATCGCCCTTTCGGCAGCGGCTGTTGATCGGGTTGGCGCAGCCCCTCGATCATTTCCAGCGTGGTGGTTTTCCCCGCGCCGTTTGGGCCCAGCAATCCGAAGATTTCGCCGCGGTAGGCCGTAAAGCTCAGGTTGTCGACGGCCTTGAGTTCGCCGTAAGACTTGCTGACGTTATTGACTTCGACGGTAGGTTGATTTGAATGTGCCATATTTTATACTCGATACTCGATGCTGGATACTGGATGCTCGATGTGGAGAAGAATCCACTGTCCAATAGCATCCAGCATCAAGTATCCAGTACCCAGTTAAACGATTTTCACCACGACAAGCGTCATATCATCTTTCTGCGCCGCCTCGCCGGCAACGGCCTGAACCAGGGCGATAATTTTTTCGCGCAGCGAGCTGGCGCTTTCCCAGCCGTTGGCTTGCAAAACTTCCACCAGCCGATTCCCCTCGACTTCTTCCTCTACCGGGCTGCCCGGATCGACGATGCCGTCGGTGTAAAACAGAAACACGTCGCCGGAGCCAAACGCGATCTCCGCTTCTTCCAACTCGTCTTTAAAAATCTTGCCATCCTCCAATCCAATGCCGATGCCGCGCGGCATGATGCGCCGGCTGCTTTTGTCTTTGGCAGAGTAGTGAATTAACGGAAGATGTCCAGCCCGCACCAGCTTCAAATTTCGCGCGCTTAAATCAAACGCGCCGCAGGAGAGCGTGATGAACGATTTCTCCTCCATGGTGTCGAAGGAGATGGTGTTGACCTCGGTCATCAAGTCGGCCAGCGAGTGATGGAACTTGGAGGCGGTTTGCAATATGCCTTTAAGCTGGGACATATACAGCGCCGCGGAGGTGCCTTTGCCGGATACGTCGCCGATGACCACGCCGAAGCGGCCGTCGGCCAACTGAATGTAATCGTAATAATCGCCGCCGACTTCGAGAGCCGGGATCGAGATGCCGCTGATTTCCAGACCGGTCACCTGTGGGTCAGTTTGCGGCAGCGAGCTCAACTGGATGCGCCGGGCCACTTCGAGTTCTTTCTTCAACCGTTCCTGCTCGCGCAGCTTTTCGGTTAGCAGGGCGTTTTCGAGGGCGATATTGATCTGGTCGCCAAACGTTTCCAGCAATTCCAGGTCTTCTTTGTAGTACGGTTCGGCGTTTTCTTTTTCACCGAGGCTTAGCGCGCCGACCAGCTCGCCTTGCGAGAGCAGCGGGAATACGATTTCTGACTTGAGCCGCTGCCAGCGGTTTTTTTCGTCATCCGAAAAGTTCGGATGGTTTAACTCAGACAGATCCAGCAGCCGCAGCCGGTGCTGCAAACTGGCGATCACGACATCGTTATTTGAAAACGCCACGTTCGCATCGATTTCCAGTCCGCGCGCGATTTTGACGGCAAATTCCCCGCGCGGCGTTTTCCATAACACGACAACCGGCTGAATCCCCATGGTCTCGAATAAAAACTTCTGCAGCAGCTCGAGCCATTTCTCCAGGTCCACCACTTTAACCAGTTGATGGCTAAACTCCCGCACTGCTTCACGGTAGATAATGCGCGTGGGATAAAATTTTTGATCCACAAACTGACGGATGCGATTGCGCACTGGCTCGAAGGCGGCGGCAATGAGCAAAGTGGCGATAATGGTAATGAATTGACTGGTGGACCCGGTCAGGTAAAGAACCAGTTTGCCAACTCCAACCACAAACAGAAAGTAAGCGGCCACCACAAAACCGGAAGTCAACGCGTAAGCCATCCCGCGTTTGACGATGACATTGATGTCCATAAAACGATGCTTGATGATGGCATACGCCAGAATCATCGGCCAGAGCACCAGCACCAGCAGCAGATACTCCGAGTAGGGAATCGGCTTAAAAAAGATACGCGGAATGAAAAACAGCCCGGTTGGAATGGCCAGGGTGAACATTGTCCCGCGATACATAATCTTGGCCTGGCTGGCAATGTGCGGGTTAGGCGCCGTCGCGCTAGAATGGCCGAGCATAAATATGGCGAGAGAAAAGTTTACGCTGAACCAGATTCCGCGGCTGTATTCCAGAAGCGGTTCGCCCCACTTTAACCCGTGGGCTTCAGCATAAATGAATGGTAGAATACTCAGCAACGAGCCATAGCAGATAAACAAATAAAGTTTTTTATGTCGCTTAACCGTTTCTTTGACCAGCGGGAAAATTAAGGTGAAATGCAGCAGCAAGCCCACCGCCAGCGGCCAGTAAATCAGCCGCAGCCAGCCTAACCAGTGCGGCAGGATCTTAAACAACGTTTCGGAGCCAAACGGGAACTCGCCCCACATGGCCAGCGCCCAGAACTGCACCATCAGATAAAACAGGTGCGCGGTGCGGTCACCCAGCTTGTTAAATAGCACGAACATCCCAATGATGCAGAGGGTGTAACAGAAGAGCACGCCGGGCAGCAGCCCGAGGATGAAACGCTGGCTGTAAATTTTGAGACGGCGTTCGGCCACAAACTGGAGGTGGAGTTCTTGTCCCGACGCGTCGGGACGCGCGATGGTGACCGGCACTGAGCTTCCTACCGCGATTTCGCGATAGGCCTCCAGCAGATCCTTTTCGCTGGCGATCGGCCGACGGTTGAAATTCAAAACCCAATCTCCCGGCCGCATCCCTGCAAAGTCCGCCGGACTTTTGGGGACCACCTCTTCGATCACCACGTGCCCGATATCTTTTTGGTAGTGGTAGGTGATTCCCGCCACCGGGTCGGTCATCAAAAAATAAATGTCGGCTACGGTGGTGGCAATAATGTAAAGGAAGGCATACAAGCCCAGCAGCAGAAGCAGGGAGATTTTCCAGATTTTAACGTTCTGGCTCATAGCACCTTTACCACCACTAAAGTCATATCATCACGCTGGGAATCATGTTCGAATTGCGTCTGGACTTGCGCTAAAATTCGTTGCCGCAGGTCGATGGCGCTGTCGCAGCCATGCTGCCGCAGAATGTCCAAACAGAATGCTGGTTCAAATTCTTCGCCGCGTCGGCTGCGCGTCTCCATCACCCCATCGGTAAAAAAGAGGAAGATATCGCCGGCAGCAAGTTCGAGGACTTTTTCTTCGAGATGAGACTTGAAAATTTTTCCGTCCTCCAGCCCGATGCCGGCCGGTACGAGTTCCTGGTAAGATTGATCGCGCGCCGAATAATAGATCGACGGCAGGTGGCCGGCTCGCACCATGCGAAACCGCCGGGACACGAGATCAAACACCCCCATCGTCAGGGTGATGAACGACTGCAGCTCGATGTTTTTGAACATGACATTGTTGACCTCCGCCAACAGCTCTTTTAACGACCGGTGATATTTCGAAGCGATCTTCAGCACGCCTTTTAGCTGCGACATATACAGCGCCGCCGACGTGCCTTTTCCAGAAACGTCGCCGACTACCACGCCGAACTGGCCATCGGGAAAGGTGAGGTAGTCATAGTAATCGCCGCCAACTTCGAGGGCGGGAATCGACACCCCGCTGATCTCCAGCCCAGGCACCACCGGATCAGACTGCGGCAGCGAACTTATCTGAATGCGCCGCGCCACTTCCAGCTCTTTCTTCAAACGGTCCTGTTCGCGCAGCTCCACGGTGAGAAAGGCATTTTCGATGGCAATATTGATGCGATCGGTCAACGCTTCGAGCAAAGCCAAGTCTTCTTCGAAATAGGGTTCGTCGCCCGCTTTGGGACCGAGGCAGAGAAACCCGACCAACTTCCCTTTTGACAGCAGGGGAATGGCAATCTCCGCTTTCAGCGCCTCGCATTTTTTCATCTCTTCTTCCGAAACCAGCTCGGGATTTTTTTTAAGAGGTGACAGGTCGAGAAGCTGCTGCTTGATTTCCAGACTTTTGATCAGCTTATCCTGTCGGGTAAACTCCGGCTGGGCATTCGAGTCCGACTCGACCGAGTGGCGCACCGCAAAAACTTGTCGGTCGGGGTCGAACCAGAAAATGGTCACCGGGCGGATGTTCATGGTTTCCCTGAAAAAAGCAAGCAGATTTTCCAGCAGTGTTTCCAGAGCCAGCACGTTCACCAGCTGGTGGCCGAAGTCGCGCACGGCTTCGCGATACGTAAACCGACTGGGGTAAAAGCGGCGTTCGACAAATTGGTGAACGCGATCTTTCACCGGATTGAACAGCGCCGCGATGGCCAGGGTGGCGAGAATGGTCACCATCTGGCTGCGTGAACCGGTTAAATAGAGCACCAATTGTCCTATTCCCACCACCAACAAAAAATAAGCCGCAACCACGAATCCCGAGGTCAGGGCATAGGCGAGACCGCGCTTGATGATGACCTGAATGTTCATAAAGCGATGCTTGACGATCACGTACGCCAGGGTCAACGGCCATAATATCACGAGAAACCCGAAAAACTCCGCATACGGGAATGATTTTTCAAACAATAGCGTAGGGAGAAAATGGGTAATGAATGGCACGCCTAAACTCAGCGTGGTTCCTTTAAACATGATCTCCGCTTGTTTTCTCATATAGGGATTCGGGGCATGCTTTACCCAATGATGCAGCACCGTTAGCGCGGCAATAAAATATAGCGAAAGCCAGATGCCCCATCCGATGTTTAAAAATCGTTCCGCCCAGGGCAAATAATTTATAACAGCATAGAGATGCGGAATAATCAGAATTATTGGAGAATAGAGAATGATGAGCGACAGTTTAGGATGCCGCTGAAACGTTTTGTTTTCCACTGGAAATATCAAATGAAAGTGCAGGAGCAGACCCACGGCCAGCGGCCAGGCGGACAGCAGGAAAACATCCTGAAACCAGAGCGGCAGAATATTATGCAGGGTAAAATCTTGCGGAAAGGCCTCGCGCATGGCCAGCGCCCAGAAAATCAACATCAGGTAGAAAATCTGCGACTCGCGCTCGTGAATGCGATTAAGCAGCACAAATATGCCGATCAAACACAGGGTATAGCCAAAAAGAACGTTCGGCAGCAGCGAGAAAAAAATCAGTTTGGTGTTGATCGAGCGCTCGGAGACGAAGGCGATGCGCACTTCGGCGTTGTCGCGCAGGGCGTGAATTTCGGATAGCTTGCTGATTTCGAGTTTCATGAGCGCGCCCACGAAATCGCCCAGGCTGGTGATCATCTGGTCGTTGACGGCCAGAATTTCATCCCCTTTTTGCAGTCCGGCGAAATCGGCGGGACCGCCCGCCACCACGCCGTAAATCACCACCCGCCCCACGTCATCGCGGAAATGAAAATGCAGCCCGGCGGCCGGGTTGGTAACCGCCACATAAAATTCGGCGACGGTGTTGATGAAAAGATATAAAAACACTCCCAGCCCCAGGAAAAGGAGCAGACTGATTTTCCAGAGTTTAAATGGCTGCGTCATCGTTCGGAATAGAATTGGCTTTCAGGCGGATTGAATAGCGTTGGCCGCGGGTTGAGTGGATTTGGCGAACTGGCCAAACAGATGCGCCTGCACGATCATCCCCCAAAAATTGGTGAAGGGGGACAAAATTCCCAGACCAGCAAGGAATAACATCCCGTTTAAAATCAGCGAAAAAATGATAATCGCAAGAAAATTTCCAAAATGGTGCCGGAGCAGATTGAAAACTCCGCTGATGCTAAACGCCGCGCCAAAATTCTCCGTGATGGAAAACTGTAATAAGCCATAATTGACAAAAAAGGCCAGCGTCACCAACGTCAGCACCGAAATGACAATGATGAGGCTGACCTTTTCGAAGTCTTGCAAAGACTCGTCGTTGACTACGCCAACTATCGCAAGGGCGCAGACGCCGCCAATGATGAGAAAATAAGCCAGGCAAATCATCCCTCCTAATAGGCCGTCAACAAATAGCTTGCCGAGCTCATTCCATTCGGGCAAGGGGTTGTCCACGCCCTGGCGGACATTGCGCAGCACGCCGAGGTAATACCCCAGAACAAAAAAGCCCAAGAAGAAAACCAGTGCCGCATACCAACAGAGAAACGCAATGGCCCCGCCAATGGCGATTTTCTTAACCCAGTTTTGATCACGAAAGGTAAAATACAACGCTTCGGAATAATTCATTTTCATGCTCCTGCATAGAAAGTTACGATTAGAGGGTGAATGCTTTGTTTTTATACGAAAATATAACGAAAGGTTCAAGCGAATTTCTGGATGCTGGGTGCTGGATACTCGATACTGGATTCTGGATGCTTGATACTGGATGCTAAGAGATGCGGTCGAAAAATGCCCTGAATGCTAAATTTCATGGTTCGAATCCGCTCACCATGAAGAAAGTTAGTTTCATCCTGAGCCCTTCGGCAAGCTCAGGGTAAACTCCGTCGAAGGATGATTAGTTCATCGTACCCATTTTCCAACCGCATCTCTGGATATTGGCAGCAATCGAGTATCAAGTATCCAGCATCAAGGAGGATAGAATCGCGCTGAAATTTTCTTTCGAGACGTTGCCGCCGCTCAAGAGCGCCACCACTTTTTTATTTTTGGCAGCGACCGTTCCCGTCAGCAGCGCCGCGATACCGACCGCCGCGGAGGGTTCGACGACTAGCTTGGCGGTTTCGAAGATCAATCCCACCGCTGTTTTCACGGCCTGGTCGGAAACCAGCACCACCTCGTCGACATATTTCTGTACGATGGCAAAGGGGAGCGCTCCGGGCTTGGTGGCCACCAGCGCGTCACAAATGGTGTCGACGCGCTCGATGCTTTGCAGGCTACCTTTTTTGAAAGAAAGATACATCGCGTTGGAACCCTCGGGCTGTACGCCGATGATTTTTACGTTCGGGTTGCTGGCTTTCGCTGCCAGCGCCACGCCCGCCAGCAAACCGCCGCTGCTGATGGGGACGAGAATAACGTCGGCGTCGGGCAGGTCTTCGAGAATTTCCAGCGCAATGGTGCCGTGCCCGGCAATGACCTCGGTCGATTCAAAGGTATTGATGGCGGTAATGCCGCGCTCTTTTTCCAGCCGGTCTAACGTCTCCCAGCGGGCTTCGAAGCGGTTTTCGCAGAGCACCACTTCCACGCCGTAGCCCCGACACTTTTCGATTTTGAACGGGGCGGTTTTCTGCATCATCACCACCGCGGTAGGAATGTTCAGCAGGCGGCCCATATAGGCAAAGGCGCCGGCAAAATTTCCAGAAGAAGAAATGGCCGCACCTTTGCGCTTCTGCTTCGCCGAGAGATGGTTTAAAATGGTAAACGCCGCCCGCGCTTTGTAGGAGCCGGTGATTTGCAGGTTTTCGGCTTTGAGATAAAGTGACGACCCGAATTGTTTAGAGAGTTCTTCGCAACATAAAAGAGGTGTTCGAATCATTTCTGACGGGAGATCGCGTTGTGTTTTTTTTATCTCGTTCAATGAGATCACGCCAGACCTTTTAATAGATAACCAATCAAATACGCCACCACCGCAGTGGCCCCGCCCACCAGCAGCATCTCCATCCCGGAGGCCCACCAGCGCTTGCCGGTGACATAAACTCGCAAGGAACCGACCGCAAAAATGGTTGCGAAGGTCAGCCCCACCGAGATGGGATAGGCATATTGGGCAAAAGAAATAAAGTAAGATAAAACGTAAGAGAGCAGCGGTACAAAGCCCGCCACCACAAAGGAGATGAACGTCATGGCACCCGCCATGATCGGAGAGGTCTGCTCCGGGAGGATGTGCAGCTCCTCCAACAACATGGTATCTACCCACTGCTTTTTGTCCCGGGTGATCACCTCGACGATGCGTTCCAGTAGTTCGCCGGTAAATCCTTTGCGATGGTAAATTTGGCGAATCTCTTGCTTTTCTTCCTCCGGGAGATGTTCGACTTCCCACTCTTCGCGGTAGCGCTCGCGGCGCTTGTATTCCAGCTCCGATTTGGCGCCGAGATAATTGCCCACGGCCATGGAGAGGCCGTCGGCGAACAGGTTGGCGAACCCTAAAATCAAAACGATGCCCGAGGACAGCGAAGCGCCCGCCACGCCGGAGACGACGGCAAAGGTGGTGACGATGCCATCGATGGCGCCGTATACAATATCGCCGATGTACTGACCTTTTGCGACGTCGTGGATGGCGGGCTCGTCCAGCGATTTTTTCAGGGCTTGTGCTGAATGGGCCTGGCGCGAGGCATCGAGGTCTAAACTTTCATAAGCGTTGCGGGCGTCACGCAGGCGATCAGTGGGCATGCGAATCCGGTATTTTATTTTGTTAATTGGGTTAATTGCTGGCGAATTTTCTGGAGAAGATCACCCGGTTTACAAATTAATATATTTCTATCAGCATCCGGCCAGTAGTGGCTTATATTGAAGGTTAGCAGATATTGCGCTTTCGTTTCGAGCGCTGCCGCGAGAATGGGAACATCTTTAAGATGAGCCTCTTGCTGATAAGTTTTTATAACTTTCGATTTAGGGTTAGGCACTATTTCGAGGCTGTATTTAATAATTTGTTTGAAAAACGGTTCGGCCTTTGGGAGCTTTTTTCGAATATTCCGTTTGCACTCCTCTACAACTTGTTTTGAAGTTAAACCATTTAATAATCCCAATTCACAAAGCTGAAGTAATAGAAAAGACGCGCCGATTTGAGAAGCCGAGCCAGCAATTATCACATCTGCATCAAAAAATACTCGAATCCCCAAAATCGCCAAGGATCACTCGTTACTTTGAATTAGACTTATTTCTTTGTTCCCGTACACCCTGAATTAACTCGTCAACCGAGATGCCATTTTTTTCACGCAGTTTCTCGATCTCACTCACCAGATTTGGCAAGATGGACTTTTGGGGACTCAGAAACCATCCGCCATCTAAATCCACCAGCGTAATAGAATCACCCTCGTTGATTTGATATTTTTTTTGTAACTCGGCTGGAAGGGTAAGGAGGCCATTTTGTCTAATCCGGATCACTTTGGTCATTTTCAATCACCTCTAAATCAAATTACATAATTGGCATCACAATATCAAGCATTTGATTTATCCGAATAGAATTTTTAATAATCAATTGCTCAAAAAGTATTAGTATCCTTCTCCCCCGGCAGGCAGCGTCACTTTCCCGCGAAACGAATAAAACAGATACGTGAAATACGCCCCGGCCAGAGCGATACCAACGCTCCGCCAGTACAGTACCACGCGCAGGCCGTGTTCGCCGGCGGCGGAATTAAAGATGGTCAAATCGGTCGACGATTAACGCGTCTTCCATTCGGTGCCTCCTCTCCTTTTCGTAAATTTATTCAGACTTAGAACTCAACTTGATATTGCGCGCGCAGCTCATCTTTCAATGTATCCGTATGAAGGTCTTTCAGAAAATTAATCTGAAACTTTCACCAACGTTTAACCGGAAATAAAATAGAGTAGAAGTCCCGCGCCGACGCTGCCAGCCAGGGTTTTAAGCATGCCGATTTTGAATCGGAACAGGGCGAGAAACGCCGCGACAGCGATGAGAAAAGCGGAGAAATCCAGGGTTGACCAGACCGGCACGAGCAGCCGCATCCCGAAGTGGTGCGTTTCGTGGATGCTTGCAAACAGCGTGTGGAGCGAAAACCAGACTGCCAGGTTCAAAATTACGCCAACCACCGCGGCCGTAATTCCAGAAAGCGCGGTGCTCAGCGATTTTTTGCCGCGCAGGTATTCAATATAGGGAGCGCCGACAAAGATAAACAAAAAGCACGGCGTGAAGGTTACCCAGGTGGTAATGACGGAGCCGAGAATTCCGGCCAGCAGCGGATCCAGGCCGGCCGGGTTGCGATACGCCCCCATAAATCCCACAAACTGCACCACCATGATTAGCGGTCCGGGGGTGGTTTCTGCCATCCCCAGACCATCGAGCATTTCGCCGGGACGCAGCCAGCCGTAAACGCTCACCGCCTGCTGAGCGATATAGGCCAGCACCGCATATGCGCCGCCAAACGTAACCACCGCGGCTTGGCTGAAAAAAACGGCTTCCTGGGTTAACACGTGATCCCGGCCCAACAGCAAAATCAAAGCGGCGACCGGCACCCACCAGAGCAGAAGCCACACTGCCGCTACGCGTAAAGTCCGAGAAACTTTAGGGCGCGCCACCGCGACCGCCGCGTCCGCAATAGCAAAGCCGGCGTCCTCTTTTTTCCGATCAGGCTCATCTGACGGCGAGTCTTAGATCACGTAAAATTTTTCTTCCCAAACTTTTCCTCCCAGATACCCGACTAAACCCGCGGACAGAACGATCAATGGGAAGGGCACGTTGAAAAAGAAAATGGCCACAAAAGCCAGGGCGGCCAACGAAAACAGCGCCGTATTTTTGAGGGTGCGGCGGCCAATCCGAAACACCGCTTCGACCACAATCGCCATCACCGCGGGTTTAAGGCCGAAGAAAAGCGCCTGCACAAAACTTGTTTCCTGAAAACCGGCGTAAAGCACGCTCAATATTAAAATCGCAATAAACCCCGGTAAAACGAACAATGTGCCGGCGACCAGACCGCCGAAGGTTTTGTGCAGCAGCCAACCGATATACGTGGCGAGCTGCTGCGCCTCCGGGCCGGGCAGCAGCATACAATAGTTGAGCGCGTGCAAAAAGCGGTTTTCACTGACCCAGCGCTTTTCTTCTACTAATATCCGGTGCATGACCGCGATCTGACCGGCCGGTCCGCCAAAGCTGTTCAAGGCGACCCGGATCCAAACTTTTAAAGCGGTGCGAAAGGGGATAGCGTGTCCCCGTGGTTTTGTCAAAGGCTTTCTGATTCGATGACTTTCTAACTAATAATGGTATTTTAAACTCGAAAAATTTTGTGGTAACAATTTTCGGTGATTGAGTTGAAATCATCGCGACAGGTTTTCATCGCGGCGGGCAGGTGATTCATGATGTCACCGGCAATCAGTCCATCTTCGCCCAGTTCGTTGGCGGCGAGATCGCCAGCCAGGCCGTGCACGAACACGCCCATGCGCACCGCTTCATCAATGGGCAGGCCCAGCCCGAACATAGCGGCAATCGCACCGGCCAGCACGTCGCCGCTGCCGGCGGTGGCCATACCGGGGTTGCCGCTGAGGTTAATAAATACCCGCCCATCCGGCAAACCGATGAGCGAGTGCGCGCCTTTCAAGACGATGGTGGCGTTCAGCGATCGGCTGGTTTCCTGCAAAACATCGATTCTGTTGCTGGAAATATCGTCGATGAATTTTTTGGCCAGACGAGCCATTTCGCCGGTGTGCGGAGTCAAAATGGTTGGAGCTTTCCGTTTCTTGATGCACGCCAGATCGCTGGCGATGGCTGTCAGCCCATCGCCGTCAATTAGCAGGGGGGTTTTCAGTTCTGCGGCCAACTCGCGTACCAGGCGCTGGGTTTCTTCGGTGAGCGAAACCCCGGGGCCGAGGACCACCATATCCACTTTTTCCGAGAATTCCAGCAGTTGCAACTTATTTTTCAGGCTGATGCTGCCCGAGGCTGTGGCGGTTTGCGGTACAAAAATAATTTCGCTCCCTTTGCTGCCGATCACCGGGGCGACGTTTTCAGGAGTGGCGAGAAACGACAGTCCGCCGCCGGCTTTCAAAAACGACAGCGCCGAAAAATAAGGCGCGCCAAAATAATTCGCCGACCCCGCGATGAACAGAACTTTGCCGTAGCTGCCTTTATGGCTATCACTGTGTCGGGGAAGTAACGGAACGGGATCGTTGGTAGCAATTTTTATTGCAGAAGAATTATATAACTCTGGTGGAAACGAAATGTGCGTGACGTATAACTTGCCGCCGAAATCGAAGCCGGGGAAGAGCAGGTTGCCTAGTTTGGGCAACCCGAACGTGATAGTGAAATCGGCTCGGACGGCGCTGCCCATTATCTGACCGCTGTCGCCGTGAATGCCGGAGGGGATATCGAGACTAAAAATTGTTTTGTGGCTGGCATTGATAAGCTCGATCACCTCTTTAAAAATTCCGCTGACGTCGCGGGTCAGTCCGGTTCCGAAAAGGGCGTCAACGATGGCGTCGGCATTCTCGATCTCTGGCCGGGCAGCAGCCGCCTCCGATAGCTCGGTCATCGAGAGGGTCAGTTTTTTCGCAATCTGGTAATTGAGTTTGGCCGTCCCCTTGAATTTGGAGGGGTCGCCGAGAATGAACGCCTTCACCTGGCCGCCATTGGAATGGAGTTTTCGCGCCACCACCAGCCCGTCGCCGCCGTTGTTGCCGACCCCGCAGAAGATCACAAATTTTTTGTCTACGACTCCGATTTCCGAGAGAATGGCAAAATACGCCGCCTCGCCGGCGTTTTCCATGAGCAGCTCTTCAACGATGCCGTACTCTTCGCTCGCCCGCCGGTCTAACTCGCGCATTTCAGCTACGCGGCTGATTTTCATGGTTGTATTCCTTGAAGATTTGTATAGTAATTTTTTTTTCAAAGTTCAGAACGTAGAGCGTGGAGCGAGAAGCGTAGAGCGCAACAGCGTCTGATTTTTTTCACTCAACGCTCTACGCTTTACGAAACCCGCTCGCCAAACAACTTCGTCCCAATGCGAATCATGTTCGCCCCCTCTTCGATGGCGATGAGATAGCTGTCGCTCATCCCCATGGAAAGATAGCGCATTTCGACATTCGGGATGCCGGCTTTGGCCAGATGATCAAACGCGGTTTTGGTCTCTTTGAAATAGGGACGCAAATTTTCGGGGTCAGTCAGCGGCCCCATAGTCATCAAACCTTGTACTCGTATATGATCAAATGTGCTTAATTGCTTGACCAGTTCATTTACCGCTTCGGGGAACACGCCGCTTTTATTGGGCTCGCGGCCGCTGTTCACTTCGATCAGCACTGGCAGGACTTTTCCAAGCTCGGCGCAGCGGCGATCAACCGCCTCGGCCAGCCGCACCGAATCGAGAGTTTCGATCATATCAAAAAGTTGCACCGCCTCTTTGGCCTTGTTGCGTTGGAGATGCCCGATCATGTGCCACTGCACCGCGTTGCCTATTTCGCGGTACATCTGTTCCGCTTCCTGCACGTAATTGTAGCCGAGAATTTTAATGCCGGCGCGAATGGCGGCGCGCACTTCTTCCGGCGTACGAGTTTTGGCTGCCGCCACCACCGTAATACCCGCCGGTATCGACCGGAGAAATTCGGCGACCTTTTGTTCAATGATTCCCGACATATTT
>Ga0247727_10006472_pt1 | contig 23038 bp, 21 predicted proteins | sample WisWelCaveWW1625_FD_202498 | JGI IMG/M metagenome (GOLD analysis project Ga0247727, IMG submission 202498) | Biofilm microbial communities from Wishing Well Cave, Virginia, United States - WW16-25 | ecosystem: Environmental > Aquatic > Deep subsurface > Groundwater > Cave microbial mat | place...
TTATTATTGGATTGATTATCCGTCGTTCGATAAAGAGTTGGAAATCGTGGGAACGCGCTTGCCCCAAGCCCCAGCGAAGTTGGCGCGGCAAATCACCGGCTTCATCCAGGCATTGCGCGAAATGGATCTATATAAATTGCCAGGTGTGGCTGAAACATTGGATTGGACTACCGCGCTCGTGGCATTGGATCAGAAAGCCCTCGACCCCGTCATTGTGGATGAAACGCTTGGGGCGGTGTTGAAGTATCAGGATGACGTGGAAAAGATAAAAGGCGAACAGACGCGCCTCATCCTTGAACGCGTGAATGTAGAGGTCGGTTGAGCGGTCAATTCCTGCATAATCTATTGCTCTTCGGACGCGTCCTGAGGCGGCTTGGGCTGGATGTGAACCCCGGGCGCATGATGGATCTGGTCAGCGCGCTTGATCATATTGAGATCGGTCAAAAGTCTGATTTCTTTTTTGCAGCGCGCACCTTGCTGGTGCACGAGCGTGAAGACCTGCCTCTCTTCGATGAAGCCTTTGCGTTATTTTGGCGCAAGCCTTCCGAGAATTGGGACCGCACCTGGCAGGGACTCGCAAAGCGCCGAAAGCCCTCCGGCCCGATCGTCACGCACCCGCCGTTAAAAGAAGCCGCGCCTCAATCAGACGACTCGTCCTCCACCTCCGCAGAACCGATGACAGTGATTGAGATCACCCGCACCTATAGCAGCAATGAAATTTTGCGGCATAAGAATTTTGCGGAAATGAGCGTCGAAGAATCAGAGGCAGTCAAGCAAATGATATCGCACCTTCTCTGGAAAGTGAGCGAACGCCGCACGCGTCGTCATCGTCCGGGCAAAGGCAGCCGGATTGATTTGCGCCGCACGCTCCGCCGAAGTTTACGCTCCGAGGGGGAGATATTCAGCTGGGCGTATCGTGAACCGAAGATGAAGCCGCGCCCGCTGATCGTCATCGCCGATATCAGCGGCTCGATGGAGCGTTACACGCGACTCCTGCTTCACTTCATATACGGGATGAAAGCCGCGCTGACTCAACCTGTGGAGGCTTTTGTCTTCAGCACGCGCCTGACGCGCATCACGCGCCCGCTTCAAATCCGTGACCTGGACCTGGCGTTGAAAAACGTCGGCATTCTCGTCAACGACTGGGCGGGCGGCACGCGTATCGGCGAATCGCTCAAGACATTCAACTTTGAATGGGGGCGACGCGTGCTTGGACGCGGCGCGGTCGCATTGATCATCAGCGACGGCTGGGACCGCGGTGACGTGGACTTGCTCAAAAGCGAAATGGCGCGTTTGAAACGGAACTGTCATCGCCTGATCTGGTTGAATCCACTGCTCGGCGCGGCTGATTATGAACCGCTCACGCGCGGCATCCAAGCCGCCCTGCCGCATATAGATAATTTTCTGCCGGTGCATAACCTGGCAAGTCTTGAAGATTTGGCGAATCGACTGGCTGATCTGGAGAAAAAAACTTAAACACAAAGGACACTAAGGTCACGAAGGTTTAAAGTCTTAAGGCAAACACGGTTTTCCTCCTTTGTGTACTTTGTGTCCTTTGTGGTGAGAAAACGGAGGCTTACATGCGCGATATTCTTCCTGACCTCGACAACTGGCGCGCGGGCGAGAACAAATCCATCGCGCTCGCGACCGTCATTCAAACGTGGGGATCGTCGCCGCGCCGCGCGGGCGCGAAGATGGCGCTCACGCCCGATGGAAAAATCACCGGCTCTGTGAGCGGCGGATGCGTGGAGGGCGCAGTCTTTGAGGAGGGAGTCGCAGCGTTGAAATCGAATCGCCCGAAACTCCTGCACTTTGGCGTGGCAGATGAAACCGCCTGGGAGGTGGGTCTTGCCTGCGGCGGAAGTATTGATATCTTCGTCAAGCCGCTCGATGTGGAACTTTTCAAGTCATTGCGCTCGGTGTTGGCGGAGGAAGACACAGCAGTTCTCGTGACTGTCGTGCGGGGTCGCGAAGAGTTATTGGGCCGCGAACTGTTGCTCAAAGATGATGACAGTGTGACAGGAACGATCAGTGACGAATGGGATGAGCAGGCATTGAGTTTAGCAAAAGAGACTCTAACACAAGGCGAATCGCGTCGCGCCATGTTGAACGAGGATGTGGAAGTCTTCATGGAAGTAATCCTGCCTCCGCCCACATTAATCGCGGTTGGCGGAGTCCACATCACGATTGCATTGATGGCATTGGCGAAGACGCTGGGCTATCGCACCGTCGTCGTTGATCCGCGCAGCGCCTTTGGGAATGAAGAAAGGTTTCCCAATGTTGATCAATTGATTCAAAAATGGCCCCAAGAGGCATTTCAAGAAGTTCCACTTACGCGCTCGACAGCCGTCGCAATGCTGACGCATGATCCCAAGTTGGATGATCCCGCCTTGAAGATCGCATTGCCCAGTTCAGCATTCTATGTGGGTGCATTAGGAAGCAAGACTACACAAGCCAAACGACGCCAGCGCCTACTTGATGAGGGACTCACTGAAGAACAGTTAAATCGCCTGCATGGTCCTATCGGACTCGAGATTGGCGCAGGGACACCTGAAGAGATCGCCATGTCCATCATGGCAGAAATTGTTGCTGCTCGGAATAACGCCGATCATCATGATCACTAACATGTACTGCACACGTTTCTTTGTGAAATAGCGGCCACTGGATCAACCTTCTCAAGATATGCAATACTGGCCCGCAATTTTTTCTGCATTTGCAGCCGCGCGCGTGCTAATCGACTCTTGACTGTGCCGATAGGCGCACTTAACGCCTCGGCTGCTTCCGCATAATCAAGTTCATTGATATCTATAAGTGTGATTACAGTGCGATAGGGTGCAGGTAATTCATCCAGCATTTTGTAAAGATCATTTGAAAATTCCCGCTGCTCCACTTCGTTCTGGACGGAGGCAGCAGGATCGACAAGCCAGGACGCCGATTCGATTTCTTCGCCGTGCTCATCTTCAGGAAACAAGGGTTGGTTGGGGTGTCGCCGCGCTCGGCGCAATATATCGTACGCGGAATTGGTAACGATCTTCAGCAGCCAGCCACGGAAGGAACCGCCTCGAAATCCGTTGATGGCTTGAAATGCTTTGATAAAGGCATCCTGGGTCGCGTCCGCGGCTGAATCAGGGTCGCCCATCAAGGCATAAGCCTGGTTGTATGCCATATCCTGATAATTCAAGACAAGCTGGTTGAAAGCATCCAGGTCACCACTGGAGGCCCTTTCGATCAGGCCTTCTTCTGTCATTGCACTGGATTGGATAGTCGTTCTCATTGCAGTCTCCTCACAACCACCTCTGAATCAGCCGGTTGGCAATATATTCCATGGGGTTGCTAGCTCATAATTTATTCTTTTTTCAGTCAAATGGGTGTAAGGAAACCGCACAAACTACTGGACAAAAAATAGTACAATTGCCGAATGGATTATTCCTTCGGAAACTGGATCAAGCGCCGCCGCAAAGCGCTGGATATGACACAACAGGAACTTGCGCAACGGGTGGGGTGTTCCATTTCGTTGATCTTCAAAATCGAATCGGACGAACGCCGTCCCTCACGCCAGATCGCGGAATTGCTGGCTGAACATTTGGAGATTCCAACCGAACAGCGCGACCTGTTCCTAAAAGTGGCGCGCCAGGAAAAAGCAGTTGATGGACTGGAATCACTCTCGCCTCTCTCCACGCCCGCGCCTGTCGCAGATGCCCATCAGGGTATTTCTGCTCCCAAACCTCTTACGCAGCCCGAACTGCCGCTTCCCCTCACCTCCCTCATCGGACGCGAGAATGAACTGCGCGCTATCATCCAACAGATTGAAGACCCCGCCTGCCGCCTCCTGACGCTCACAGGTCCCGGCGGCGTCGGCAAGACGCGCCTGGCGCTGGAGGTCGCGCATCAACAACGCGAAGCATTCAATCACGGCGCGTGTTTCGTCTCGCTGGTTGGCGCGAACGCATCCGAATTTATTATCCCTGCGATTGCCGACGCAATCGGATTCTCTTTCTCTGGCGCGACCGAGTTGAAAACGCAGTTATTCAATTCCCTCAAAGAGAAACACATCCTGCTTGTGTTGGACAATCTGGAACACCTGCTCAACGGCATAGAATTTCTGGACGAACTTCTCGAAGGCGCGCCGCACGTCAAATTACTGACCACTTCCCGCGAACAACTAAATCTCCGCACGGAATGGGCGTTTGAAGTGCAAGGTCTGCCTGTCCCATTAAACATCGAATTGAGTAATTTGGAGTCAAACAGCGCATCCGCATTATTTATCCAACGGGCGAAACAAGCGAAGATGAATTTCACTCCCGCGCCAGAAGACGCGCAAGCCATCACGCGCATCTGTCAACTGGTGGATGGCCTGCCGCTGGGATTGGAACTCGCCGCAACCTGGGCGCGGTCAATTTCATTGAAGGAGATCGCGCGCGAGATGGAGCGAAGCATGGATTTCCTGACCACAACCGCGCGCGACGTGCCTCAACGCCATCGTTCCATCCGCGCAGTGTTCGATTACTCGTGGAACTTGCTCTCCGAGGCAGAACGCCATGGGATGCGGCGGTTGTCTGTGTTTCGAGGCGGTTTTACGAGAGAGGCCGCAGAACAGATCGCCGGCGCTGCGCTGCCAATGCTATCGGCGTTGGTGGACAAGTCCCTGGTACAGCGCCATGACGCGCACGCGGGCCGCTATGGCTTGCATGAGCTTATCCGTCAGTATGCTATTGAGCGCATGCGGGAGGATGCGGCAGAAGAACGCGCCATAAGAGTCCGGCACGCCGACTATTATTCGGGCTTTCTCAAGGAGCGTGAGTCGGCATTACTAAGCCATTTCCAGAAAAATGCCGTGGCTGAACTGGTCGCCGACATTGACAACCTGCGCGCGGCTTGGGACGCCAGTATAGCCTTTCAGCAGATTGACCTTATGCGCCGGGCGATGTCGCCTCTGTGGCGTTTCTACGATGTGCGAAACTATGGCCAGGAGGGCATTAGCCTTTTCGCGCGCGCGGCTGATATGACGCAAGAACTGATTGCAAATCTTAAGGCGGGCGATTCCGCATCGGAACGGGCGAGTCTGGAAAGCGCATTGAGCGATATATTGACATATCGCGCTTACTTCACCCGTCGGCTGGGTCGCAACGCGGAGGCGATCACGATCTATCAATCCAGCGTCGCGCTGTTGCGGCCGCTCAACCAACCCGCCGCGCTGGCGCACGTGCTTGTTGATTATGGCGCTTTGTGTTGCGCCATGGGCGAATTCGAGCAGGCTTGGCGCTATTTGAACGAATGCCTGCCGTTGTTCCAGTCGTTGGCAAACGAGTGGCAGGAGGTGCGTTGCCTGGCTCTCATGGGATGGCTGGCGCACGATCAGGGCGATTATGCCGAGTCGTATCGGCTTCTCAGCGAAGCCATGCGGCGTTTTCGCATCCTGGGCGATCCGCGCCACATTGCCGTCACTGGCTATTTCTTCAGCCGCACCATGCAGACGCTGGGCAGGATGAATGAAGTCCAGGAACTTGTGCGCGAAGGCTTGCGCCTTGCTGAAGAAACCGGCGATCAATTCAGTATTGGACTGATGCTGGAGCGCATGGCGGTCGCGGCGCAAGCCGGTGGGGAGGAGTCCGAAGCCCGCCGTCTATTTGGTGAAAGCATCGAACGTTTTCGCAGCATCGGCGATGTCTGGAGTCTTTCGCGGGCGCTTAATCTGCAGGGCTATTTTGCCCTGACGGTGGGCGAGGATATTCAGGCACGCGTGAGTTTCCGGCAAGCCTGTGAAGTTGCGATGCCGGCGCAGATCAATCCCAATGTGTTGAACGCTTTGATCGGGCTGGCTGAACTTGACGCGCAGGAGGGCAAACCCCGGCAGGCGCTGGAGTGTACACTTTACATCCTTGGACATTCTGCCGCCATCCAGGAGACGAAAGACCGCGCGGAAAGACTTCGTTCGGAATTGGAATCACAGTACACAACTGAACAAATCGAAGCGGCGCGATCCCGCGCGCAATCCTTGACGTTAGATTCGCTGGCGCGGGAATTCATGCGTCAATGATGCGCATACCCTTCTAGAATCCATTGTCCACAAACAGGGCGGTGAAGGCAAACAGATTGACCAGAATATGGGAGGGAACAATGACACACAGGTTTCCGTTTGTGCGCGCGACCCACGTCCAGATTAAACCCAGTCCGTATGCGCCTCCCACCAGGGCAATGAACCCATCTTTGTAGATAACGCCATTCGCAAACCACAGTGAAATGTGCCAGGCGCCGAACAGGAGCCATGAAAGGAAAAATCCGATGGGTGTGTTATCGGGATATTCCAGCAGGTAAAGACCCCTCCAATACAGTTCTTCAATCGAACCGTTCAACAGAACCATGAAAACCAGCAAGAGCCCGGTGGACAGGGTCAATTCTGCGGCGTTGGGCAGGAATGAAACAAAGAACACGCCGAAAACGGGGATGAAGGCGACGAATGAAATCCACTTCACAGATGCGCCGTGACGCTGCCGAAGGTTCCACATCCCTTTGACATAATTCCAGTTTGAGCCTGAGACCAGCCAGAGGGTGAACAGACAATATGCCCAGTATCCTGCGAAACCCGTAACGTAACCCCATTTGGGTCCGAGGAATAATGTGGTGAATTGAAACAAGCCCAATGTGAACGGCAGCATGAGCAAGGATGAAACAAGCAGGATGCGTTTTCTGTTATTCATGTTATCTCCTTTGTCGTTGTATTGTTAGCATCATTCCAAATATAAATAAAACTCAATCGCATGGTTGGGGGAATCCACATCCGCCGCGCCCTCGATTTTCTCGATGCGGAAGAAGCCCCAGGTTCGTCCGATTGATGTGTGATCCTCCGGCGCAAAGACGAGCAGGTGGGTGTGCTGGAACTTCATCACGGTCTCGGTCTGCATGGCGCGCGCCGCGGCTTCCTGCGCGGACCTCAAAACCTTGTTCAGGAAATCGGCAGATAAATCAAGCGGGCTGAGGGTCGCCGCCAGCCACTTATTGATCGTATGATCGGCGTTGGGGTTGACCGTCAGTTCGAGCTCGCCAAGAATCTGCCAGCCGTTTCCGGTCAAATCGCGGGGGGAGGATTCGTCAACATGTTTCATTGGATACTTCATAAAAGGTTAGGTGACAGTCACTTCTTCATTGAAATGACTGTCACCTTTTTATTGCGTTTTACGGCTGGCTGACCTGAATGGATTGCGCCAGCGCGTTCTCAGGACGGCGTCTGGATTAACGCTTTCCCAACCAGCCGTCACGGCATCACTCGAAACGTGGCAGCGATCTGGTTGAATAGCGCCTCGGTGATGGCGCCCGGCTGGTTGGAGCCGGTGGTATCTATGTACCCACCCAGCAGATAGGTGTACGCCTCCGTTTGCACGTAATAGCGGATCTCTTTGGTCCCCTCAGGAAACTCCCACGGCTTGGTGTTCTCATATTGCCTGGCTGCCTGACCGCTGAGGATTGTGTCTGGCTTGCGGGTGTAGGTAAACCCATCTACGGTGTCAAGACCTTCGCGCAGCGATTTACTCTCACCTGCCAGCATGTTTAGCAAAACGTCCGCTTCCGCCGTGTTATAGTTGTAGATATCCCCGCCGCTACTCTGGAACCCTGCCGGAATGACAGACAGGTAAACGAAGTTCCGCGCTCCTTCGTCTGGATTGGCTAGTTTCATTCCGAGCGTCCAGCTGTAGTCGCCGCTGTCAGCGCCCTCCATGCCTGGCGGATAGCTGAGGCTGTAGTTGAAGCGTGGGTTTGAATGCGTTTCCCAGCCTGAGGGCACGCTTGCTTCCGCGGTTACGGTTGGGAGCGCTGCAGTCGGTGCTTCTGTTGGCTTTGCGCGCGGATCGAAACTGGCGGTCACACCGTTAACGTTCACTTGATACGGACCTTCGGGCAGGTTGACGATGTTGAGCGGGATATCAGCCCGGAAAGGGATACTGACATGGTCGGCTTGGCAGTCGGCGCGTTCCGCAGCGTGAGCGATCAGTCTTACATTGAATGCGTTTCCGTCGCGGTGCAGCCGCACCTCGCCGAGTTGCGCGCAGGTATTTGCCAGGCTCAAGCCGACGATTGCATGGACAGGGATCGGAGAACCGACGCCGATTTCCACGTTCACGCTGTCAACCAGGATGTCGTCCTTTGTGAGGACCGAATCAGCCGTTGGCTGGGAGGAGGTTTTGTTGGCGGTATCCACCTCAAACGTCGCGAATGAACCGTTCACATCCACCGAGTAAGGACCCGCAGGCAGATTCACAATGTTCAGTGGGAGGGCGATCCTGAAGGGCAGGGTATCTTGTACACAGCCTTCCGCATTGGATGGGACGGTTGAGAGAGTGATCTTGAAGTGCGACCCAACCTGCTCTTGCTGCATGAGTTCGACCTGCGCGCAGGTATCGGGCAGGCTTCCACTTACGTTTACCTGAACCGGAATTGGCGACCCGAAGCCCACCTCGGCTTCCACCTGATGCACTTGCACGATCTTGTAGCCGGGTGCCCGAGAGTCATACTCAACGACGGGCGTTGGTTGTTCGCCAGAGACACTCGTGATCGTAAATGGCGAGCAGGCATTGAGCATCACTACTAGGGTCAATGCGATGAAGGATAGCATTTTGGTATTCATGTTTTCTCCTTTTGATTTGAATGGGTCAATGACGATGTTATACAGGCAACAGTTCCTGCATTGGTACGAAAAACCTGCACAAGAACTATGACAAAAACTCGCACAACAGATTGGCTGGGATATTTCCATCAAACCAAAATGAAATCGGCCAGCTCGAAAGCAAGAGGGTTGCCCCTGAAACAGAGTTAAAGAAGTTGTAAATCTGCAAAGCTAAAAGATACGTACATAAAAAGAGACGCTGTTATCCGATATTCGCAAAGTCAATCTTGACGAAACAACTGCAATCAAATAATATTCAATTGTTCCTGATTGAAAGTTAGACAAACAAGTTCATAGCCTAAAAATGCCGTTCGCCTTTTGGAGCATCCATGCTGTTTGATGGCTCGGTTACGGTAGGTTCACTGGTTTCGGAAATTTTGTATTACCCGCAATGCCATGATTTTGCGCGTCAACGTGACGCGCATTTTCTTTCGGCATAATGAGTTGGAAGGAGGCACCTCCTCAAATTTTGTTCCAATTTGATCAGTTCACTGTATTCCTATTTGAATTCCCAGGAGACAAGTATGATTCCACCAACATTCGATTACGTCGCGCCAAAAACACTTTCCGAAGCGGTGGCGGCTCTGGGGCAGGAAAATGCCAAAGTTCTCGCGGGCGGGCAAAGCCTCATTCCGCTGATGCGTTTCAGGCTCGCCTCGCCCACGCTGCTTGTGGACCTCAACCGCGTGGAGAGTCTGTCTTACATTGAAGAGAAAGGGGGGTGGCTCAAGATCGGCTCGATGACGCGCGAGTCCGCTCTTGAACATTCTTCGCTCGTCAATCAAAAATATCCGCTCCTCTCCGACGCCGCCCACGTGATTTCCGATCCGGTCGTCCGCAACATGGGAACGGTCGGCGGCAACCTGGCGAACGGCGACCCCGGAAACGACCAGCCTGCCACCATGCTGGCTTATGGCGCGGAGGTTGTCGCCGTAGGTCCCAAAGGTGAGCGCGTGATTCCCATCACGTCTTTCTTCACCGGACTCTTTGAATCCGCCCTCGCCAAAAATGAAATCCTGACCGAGGTGCGCATCCCCGCTTCCAAGCCGCGCAGCGGTGGCGCGTATCTCAAACTGGAGCGCAAGGTCGGCGACTTCGCGACCGCCGCCGTCGCCGCGCAAGTGGAGTTGGATAAAAAGGATAAGTTCGTTTCGGTCGGCATTGGCTTGACAAACGTCGGCGTAACCGCCATCAAAGCGACTGCCGCCGAGGACTTCCTCAAAGGCAAAGACGCTTCGGATGACAACATCCGTCAAGCCGCCGCGCTCGCCGCAGAAGCCGCACAGCCCATCGCGGACTTTCGCGGCTCCGAAGATTACAAGCGCGCGCTGGTGAAGACCTACACCGTGCGTGCGCTCCGTTTGGCTGTCCAACGCGCGAAAGGAGGCTGACATGAGCCAGCATCACATCAACGTAACGATCAATGGAAAGGCACACGAAGCCGATGTCGAGTCGCGCCTTCTGCTCGTACACTTCCTGCGCGAGAACTTGAATATGACCGGCACGCACATTGGTTGCGACACCACTTCATGCGGCGCGTGCACCGTTCAATTGAATGGCAAACCCGTTAAGTCTTGCACCGTCCTCGCAGTGCAAGCCGATGGCATGGAAGTCAAAACAGTTGAAGGTCTCGCCGCGAATGGAAAACTGCACGCGATTCAGGAAGGCTTCCACGAGAAACACGGATTGCAATGCGGCTTTTGCACACCCGGCATGATGATGACTTCCAGTGCATTGTTGGCGCAGAATCCGCATCCAACTGAAGATGAAATTCGTCACGCGATTTCGGGGAATCTATGCCGCTGCACCGGATACATGAACATCGTCAAGGCTATCCAATATGCCGCGGAGAAGATGGCAGCCGCCGAGAAAGTCGCGGCGGATTAATTTCTAATGTCATTGCGAGGAGCGAACCCTTCGACAGGCTCAGGGTAAACTCCGTGAGCGACGAAGCAATCTTATGGCTCAAACAGGAGATTGCTTCGCAAAGAACGCTCGCAATGACATGTTGTGAAGGAGAATAACATGGCTGAAGCACAAGTTGAATCCAAAGTTCACGGTTTAGGATATTCCAGAAAACGCGTGGAAGACGCGCGTTTCATTCGCGGGCAGGGCAGTTATATTGACGATTTCAAACTGCCGGGCATGTTGCATCTCGATATCGTCCGCAGTCCGTATGCCCACGCGAAGATCAAGAAGATACATACCGAGAAAGCGTTGGCGACGCCCGGCGTTCTGGCGGTCATTGACGGACCCACGCTCCAAAAATATAACGTCCACAATATGCCGACGTTGATGAGCGACACGCAAATGGTCCTGCCGCTCGATACGGTCAAGTATCAGTATCAGGAAGTGGCGGGCGTGCTTGCAACAGACAGGTACACAGCCGCAGACGGCGTGGCAGCCGTCGAGGTGGATTACGAACCGCTGCCCGTGATGGTGGATCCGTTCAAGGCGTTGGAGCCGGGCGCGATGAAAGTCCGCGACGATAAGGAGTCCAATCACATCTGGCATTGGGAGTGGGGCGACAAGGAAAAGACCGACCAGGATTTCAAAAACGCCGAAGTGGTCGTGAAGGAGAATATTTACATTCCCCGCATCCACGTCGCATCCATGGAAACCTGCGGCTGTGTCGCGAAGTGGGACGCAACCAATGGACATCTCACATTATGGATGACCACGCAAGCCCCGCACGCCATCCGCACCGTCGTCGCGCTCATCACCGGGCATCTCGGATTATCGGAGGAGAAAATCCGAGTGATCGCGCCGGATATCGGCGGCGGCTTCGGCGGCAAGGTCCCGGCGTATCCCGGATACGTGATCGCGGTCGCGGCTTCCATCGTGACTGGCGCGCCCGTCAAATGGATCGAAGACCGCACCGAGAATCTCGCGGCGGATTCGTTTGGACGCGACTATCACATCACCGCGGAACTGGCTGGCAAAAAAGATGGGACGCTCACCTCGCTGCGCTTCAAGACGGTGGCTGATCACGGGTATACGGACGCCGCCACCCAGCCCTCGAAATTCCCCGCCGGGATGTTCCACATCTGTACAGGCTCGTACGACTTCAAGAGCGCGTTCGTCGAAGTGGACGGCGCGTACACCAACAAACCGCCGGGCGGCATCGCTTATCGCTGTTCATTCCGCGTGACCGAAGCCGTCCACGCCATCGAGCGCATGGCGGACGTGTTCGCGCAGGAAGTCGGCATGGACGCGGCTGAACTTCGCATGAAGAACTTCATCAAGCCGGAGCAGTTCCCGTACAAGTCCGCGCTTGGCTGGGAGTACGACAGCGGCGATTATCCCACCGCGCTTCGCAAAGCGATGGACATGATCGGCTACGAAGACTTGCGTAAAGAGCAGGCTGAGAAACGCGCGCGCGGCGAATTCATGGGCATCGGCATTTCGTCGTTCACTGAGATCGTCGGCGGCGGACCCTCGAAAAGCTTCGATATCCTCGGATTGAAAATGTTCGGCTCCTGTGAAATTCGCGTCCATCCAACGGGTAAGGCGATTGCCCGCTTTGGGACCAAGTCTCAGGGGCAGGGTCATGAAACAACCTATGCCCAGATCATTGCCGAAGAATTGGGCATCCCCGCTGAACACATCAAAGTCGAAGAAGGAGACACGGATACCGCGCCTTATGGCTTGGGCACGTATGCCAGCCGAAGCACACCCGTTGACGGAGCCTCCGCCGCGATTGCTTCACGCAAGATTCGAGACAAGGCAAAGAAGATTGCCGCGCACCTGCTCGAAGCCGCGGAGGAAGATTTGGAATGGGAAACGGGTCGCTTCTTTGTGAAAGGTTCGCCCGATAAAGGCAAGACGATTCAGGAGATTGCCTTCGCCGCGTATACGAATCATCCACAAGGAATGGAAGGCGGACTCGAAGCGGTCAATTACTACGACCCGCCAAATCTCACATATCCATTCGGTTCATACATTTGCGTTGTGGATATTGACCGCGGCACGGGCGAAGTGAAGATCCGCCGCTTCGTCGCGGTGGACGATTGCGGAGTCCGCATCAACCCGATGATCGTCGAGGGACAAATTCACGGCGGCTTGACCATGGGCTTCGCCCCGGCAATGATGGAAGAAATCACCTACGACGAGAACGGCAACATCCACGGTGCGAACTTCATGGATTACCTGTTGCCCACCGCGGTCGAGACTCCCAAATGGGAACTCGGTGAGACGGTCACGCCATCGCCGCATCATCCCATCGGCGCGAAGGGAGTCGGTGAGTCGGCTACTGTCGGCGCGCCCGCCGCGATTGCCAACGCGGTCGTGGACGCGCTCTGGCATCTCGGTGTCCGCAATATTGACATTCCCATCACCGCGCGCAAAGTTTGGGAAGTGTTGAACAAACACGGCGCGACGTTGGAGGAGTGAGTCTGTCATTGCGAGGAGTGGCGCCTCGCGCCACGACAAAGCAATCTCCTCGCTGTGATACAAGATACAAGTTACTTGTTGTATGGAATGTCACCCTGAGCGACAGCGAAGGGTCTCTGAGATCGTGTTAGAGATTCTTCGCTCCGCTCAGAATGACATCCTCTGTAAGGAGAATCAAAATGGCTACCTATATCGTACTAACCAAGTATACCCAGCAGGGAATGCACAACATCAAAGAAAGCCCTGCGCGGTTCGACGCGGCGAAAAAGGCTATGCAGTCCATGGGCGGCGACATCAAACAGGTTTTCCTGACGATGGGTCAATACGACCTCGTCGTTATCGCCGAAGCGCCCGACGATGAAACGATAGCGAAGTTCGCGCTTGCTACTGGCGCGTTAGGCAACGTCAGCACCCAGACGATGCGCGCGTTCACCGAAGATGAGTTTAGAAAGATTGTCGCGGGATTGCCGTGAGTCGCGCAGAATAACTTTGGGTCGCGAGGCGCGATGCTCAGCATCCAAGTGACGAACAAAGAGGAGCAGGAAAATGACAGATGTTCAAATGACGGCTGGGGTTACCACTGGAGATAAATTCGAAACTGTCCACTACCCTGACGATGAAATCGTCCTTCGTGTCACGCGCGGAGGGAATGTGCAGGTGATTGAATATATCTCGACGGATCGAGAGGGTCCACCACCACATTTTCATGCGTGGCACGAAGTGGAGTTTGTCATAGAAGGCGAAGTGGAGTTCTACGTGAACGGTCAATGGACGCGAGGCGGTCCCGGCACGGTACAGATGCTACCTGCGGGAGCCAGTCATACGGTGCGGGTTCCCAACGGAACGGCAAGATTGCTGTATATCACTATAGGTCCACCCTACGATGGCATGGCTCGCGAGTTTTCGGCTCTCTATGCTACGGGGAATGCTGATCTGCCACGTCTCCTTGAGATCGCGCACCGCTATGGCCTGCGACTCGAGGGCGACAATTCGAAGAATGGCTAAAAGACTCGCGGCCTAGCGTACGTGGAATGTTGCCTTACTGGAATAGAAATATGCAAACAGATTTCTACGACCAAATTCAAAACTACCATCCACGAATACTTTGGCAGGCTCAGTACAAGTGTTCACGAATAAACGAATGGACTTGCCCATCTTCGTGAATTCGTGCCCCATTCGTGGACGGCATTGCACTTGCTGAAAGAAAAATATGCAAACGAATTTCTACAACCAAATTCAAACTCTTCGTAATACAGGCAATCCATTTGTCATTGCGACGGTGGCGCGCGCGGAGAAACCGACTTCTGCAAAAGTTGGCGCAAAAGCCATTATCAATGAGGATGGCGCGCTCAACGGTTGGATTGGCGGAAGTTGAGCGGAATAAATTTGGATCGTGAGGCGCGATACAAATCGAATGCACTCGCGTCTCACGGCTCTTGCAGGAGATATACATGAACGATAACCAGCCTACAAGGTATTTTGATTACTCCGGTCGTGATGATGTGCTCAGCGGCGGCGTGAAGATGATCCCGATAGAAACTTCAAAGGGCGTCTTTCGGGTTTGGATGAAGCGAATTGGGAATCACCCGACGATGAAGGTTCTGCTCTTGCATGGCGGACCCGGCGCGACGCATGAGTATCTCGAAGCGTTCGACAGTTGCTTTCCCGCGGCTGGCATCGAATATTACTACTATGACCAACTCGGTTCAGCCTACAGCGATCAACCCAACGAGCCAGAGTTGGTGGATTTGGGGCGCTTTGTAGAAGAGGTGGAACAGGTGCGTAAAGCGCTTAAGTTGGATCGAGAGAACTTCTATTTATATGGTCAATCATGGGGCGGAATGTTGAGCATCGAGTATGCGCTGAAGTATCAACAACATCTGAAAGGCTTGATTATCTCCAATATGATGGCGAGCGGTCCCCTGTACAATCAATATGCAAAAGAAGTTTTGATGCCTGGCATGGATCAAGCCGCCCTGTCGGAGATTCAGGGTTATGAGGCAGCGCAAGATTATGATAACCCGCGCTACATGGAGTTGCTGATCCCACATTACTATGTTTATCATATACTGCGTATGCCGATTGAGGCATGGCCCGAACCTGTGACTCGCTCTTTCAAGCGCATCAACACGAATGTATACATACCGATGCAAGGACCCAGCGAACTTGGCGCGAGCGGCGTACTTGCAGATTGGGATCGAACGGCAGACCTGGGGGAAGATTACAGCGCCTTGTTTGGTGATTGGCGCTCAACACGACACGATGGATCCAAAGCACATGGAATGGATGGCAAACACCGTTCAACATGGACGATACCTATACTGCCCAAATGGCAGTCATCTTGCGCTATACGATGATCAGGATATTTACTTTCGCGGGTTGATCCAGTTCATTCAAGACGTGGATGCTGGTCGGTTCTGAGCCCAATCAACAGAGTCACAATGCAAACTGAGAGACAAAATGCAAACTGATTTTTATAATGAATTTCAAGAACTGCGTAACACTGGCAATCCATTTGCCATCGCGACCGTTGTTCGCGCGGAGAAGCCCACCTCCGCGAAGGTTGGCGCAAAGGCAATTATTACTGAGGATGGAACCCTCAATGGTTGGATCGGTGGAAGTTGCGCCGAGCCGACCGTCAAGCGAGAATCGAAGAAGGCGTTGCAAGATGGTCAGCCGCGTCTCATTCGTCTCTGTCCGCCAGAGAAACTGGGACAAGCCCCTCAAGAAGGCGTGATCGAAATTCCACTGACCTGCATCAGTGGAGGCACGTTGGAAATTTACATCGAACCTCAACTCGCGCAGCCTCATCTTGTTGTGATTGGTCATCTCGCCACGGCGGAGGCACTTGTCAGCCTGGGTAAAGGTTTGGGCTGGCGCGTCAGCCTCATCGGTCTGGATGTGACGCGTGAGCGTTTTCCAAATGCGGATCATATCTTTGATGAACTCGATTTCTCGAAGTTATCAATCACGAAGAATACTTACGTGATTGTAGCCAGTCACGGAAATTATGATGAAGATATGCTCGTTGCCGCGCTTCAGTCCGACGCGCCGTATGTTGCGTTGATCGCCAGTAAAAAACGTGCGAGCGCGATTCTCCATTATTTGAACGAAGCCAATTTGACACAGGAACAAATCGCAAGACTCAAATATCCAGCCGGCTTGGATTTTGGCGCAGTGACTCCGGAAGAAATCGCCCTCAGTATTCTCGCAGAAATCATCCAGAGAAGACGTCAATTACCGATTACCAATTACCAATTACCAATCTCCAATCTCGAATTGCCCGTCGCTCATCCTCCTGCGCTTGAGTCCCTCGACCCCGTCTGCGGCATGACCGTCGAAATCGCCACCGCCCATTTCATTAGTGAATACAATGGCAAGACTTACTATTTCTGTGCGGCTGGATGCAAACGCTCCTTTGATAAAGAGCCGGGGAAATATATCCAGCCTGCACCGTCTGCAAAGTGAAACACTGCTTATCGAAACCACAATGACCTGATTACAAATATTGATTATTTTCTGGTATAGATTGGGGAGAAAACACAGATACCCTGGCGAGTTTATGGTGTTAATAATTGTAGAGTTTAATTCCCTCTGCCCTGAGGATCATCGATGAAACCTGCTCCTTTTGAATACTACGCTCCTGATTCACTCGAACAAGCATTGGAACTAATGCATCAACACGCAGGTGAAGCCAAGATATTGGCAGGCGGACAAAGCCTTGTGCCCGCCATGAATTTCCGCGTGGTCCAGCCAGGTATGTTGATTGACCTGAATCGAGCAGCTGAGTTGAGTTTTATCCGTGAGGAAGTAGATGTGTTTCGCATCGGAGCTATGGCGCGCGAAAGGCAATTGGAATTTGACTCGTCCATCGCAAAACGCATCCCACTGTTAACAGAAGCCGCGCCCTTTATCGCGCATCCGCAAATCCGTAACCGCGGCACGATTGGCGGAAGCATTGTTAATGCAGACCCTGCCGCTGAGCTGCCTGTGCTGATGCTGGCATTGAACGCCCGACTTAAAGCGCGCAATGCTTTGAGTGAGCATTGGATCCATGCCAAGGATTTTTTCACAGGTATGTTCAGCACCGTGCTTGAACCTGACGAAATTCTGGTTGAGATCGAATTGCCGTTCATGTCACCGCGCACTGGCTGGTCGTTCATGGAGGTTGCCCCGCGGGCAGGCGATTATGCGATGATGGGCGTTGCTGCATTAGTGACATTGGATGAAGCAGGAAAATGTGAACAGGCAAAATTGGTTTACTTGAATGCTGGCGATGGACCCATGGACGCGAAAGAAGCCGCCAAAATTTTGCAGGGTGAAAAGTTGAATGACACGTTAATTGAATCTTCTGCAGCAGTTGCAAGCAAACAGGAAATAACTCCCTTTGGAAATATGCACGCTTCACCGGAATTCCAGCGCCATTTGGCGAATGTGTTGACGAAGAACGCATTGAAACAAGCTATGCAACGCGCGGAGGAGAGTCTGTAATGACCCAATCATTTCCTGTGACGATCACAGTCAACGAGAAAGAATATACCCGTACCGTCGAGCCGCGCTTATTGCTCAGTGATTTCCTGCGCCACGAACTTGGACTCACTGGCACGCATGTCGGCTGCGAGCATGGCGTCTGTGGCGCCTGCACGATTCTGTTTGAGGGTGAGTCGGCGCGTTCATGTTTGATGTTTGCGGTTCAGGCAGATGGACATTCCATAACGACTGTTGAAGGTCTTGCAACAGATAAAGATAACTTACACCCGCTACAACAATCTTTCTGGGAAGCACACGGACTTCAATGCGGCTATTGCACGCCAGGAATTTTGATGACCATGATTCCATTCTTGAAACAAAACCCAAACCCCACTGAAGATGAAATCCGCCACGCGCTTTCGGGCAACCTCTGTCGCTGCACAGGCTATCAGCATATTGTGGATGCAGTTAAGCTGGCGGCGGAGAAGATGAAGTAATTGGTAAGTTGTAATTAGTAATTGGAGATTGGAGATTATGGTGGTTGAGTAGCCCTGAGCATTTTTTGCGAAGGGCATATCGAAACCACCAATAAGCAAAGTAGTTTCTCTTGCAAGATTATTTCTGAAACTTGCTGGTTTCGATACGGGCTTCGCTCTACTCAACCAGCGGAGCATATTTGAAATTATGAATCAACAACTAACACACGCGTTTCGTTCAGGCGAATTGCCAATTACGAATTACATTTCTCAAATCGAATCTTTCTTTGAGAAATGTGAGCCTTCCGTATTGTCATTCATCCCCGAAGCGAATCGCTTTGAGAGATTAAGCAAAGATGCACAGGAACTCATCTCACGTTTTCCTGATTCCAAAAATCGCCCGCCGCTTTTTGGAATGACCGTCGGCGTTAAAGATATTTTTCATGTGGATGGTTTCACCACACAGGCAGGCAGCCGTTTGCCAGCGAATGAACTTCAAGGCAATGAAGCCGAAAGTGTTGCCAAACTCAAAAATGCTGGCGCGCTGATCCTTGGCAAGACAGTCACCACTGAATTTGCCTACTTCTTCCCTGGTCCAACGCGCAACCCTTATAATCCCAATCACACGCCTGGCGGTTCGAGCAGTGGTTCCGCCGCGGCAGTTGGCGCGGGGTTGTGTCCGCTTGCGCTTGGCACGCAGACCATCGGCTCGCTCATTCGTCCCGCGGCGTTTTGTGCGGTGGTTGGTGTAAAGCCAACTTATGAACGTATTTCCCGCGACGGTGTCATCCCGCTTTCGCCTTCACTCGATCACATCGGGTTTTTCACGCCCGATGTCGCCACAGCAAAACAAATTGCTACTTCTATCTATAAGGAATGGAATGACTCAATTTCTTTGGATGGAAAACCGACTCTCGGAATCCCCGAGGGACCTTATCTTGCATCCGCGTCAGACTACGCCTTGGCCTGCTTCAACACAATTTGCGACTCCCTCTCTGACGCGGGATACAAACTACGACGCCTCCCAATCATGGATGATTATCCAGAGATCTGCATCAGGCACGACGTCATCATGTCCGCCGAAGCCGCAAACGTTCATAAAGAGTGGTTCAACAAACACGAAATTCTCTACTCCTCCAAATTCTCTGATTTAATCCATCGCGGCCAATCAATTACCAATTACCAATTACAAGATGCATTTGAAGCCCGCGACAAGTTTCGCAACCAAATCACACAAGCCATGATCGATAACACCATTGACTTATGGATCTCCCCTCCAACCATCGGTCCCGCGCCGAAAGGACTGGACAGCACAGGCGACCCCGTGATGAACCTCCCCTGGACGCAAATTGGATTCCCCGCCATCAACCTCCCATCAGGAAAGAGCGATGATGGTTTGCCAATGGGGCTGCAAGTTGTTGGCATGTGGAATTCAGACGAAACCCTGCTCTCTTGGGCAGAAGACTTTGAGAAAGTTGTGAGCAAACTATGACAGTTGTAAAGTGGAACATCCGCGCGGGTGCATATTACGACTCAGTTGTATTGATGCAGCTTCAACGCGGACTCTTGGAATTATCCGGCGTCATTGACGCAGGCGTTGTGATGGCAACCCAAGCCAACCGCGACCTACTCGCCGCGAACAACCTCCTACCTGATTCAATCTCTGCCAACCCAGATGATTTACTAATTGTCGTAAAAGCTGACGCCGAAGACTCAGCCACAGATGCAATTGGAAAAGTTGACGATTTGCTTGCAAGGCGAAAGTCCTCAGCCGTTTCAGAAGATTTTCGTCCACGCAGTTTAAGTGGCGCGACCAGGCAATTGCCGGACGCGAATTGGGTATTAATTTCAGTTCCAGGTCGCTACGCGGCGGGTGTTGCGCGTGAAGCCCTTGATCTTGGCAAGCACGTTTTTCTTTACAGTGATAATGTCTCCATCGAAGATGAAATCGCATTGAAGAAGACCGCTCGCGAAAAAGGTTTGCTTGTGATGGGACCTGATTGTGGCACTGCCATCATCAATGGCGTTGGGCTTGGATTCGCAAACCGAGTCCGTCGTGGATCAATTGGCGTGGTCGGTGCATCTGGAACGGGAACACAGGCAGTGACGAGTCATATCCATGAATTAGGTGGCGGCATTTCTCACGCGATCGGCACAGGTGGGCGTGACTTGAAATCTGATGTTGGTGCAATTACAGCACATCAAGCTTTGGATGTTTTGGCACGTGACCTTGAAACGAAGGTCATTGCATTAATTTCCAAACCACCTTCACCGGCTGTTGCTACACAGTTGATCTCCGCCGCGCAGAGCGCTGGGAAACCAGTGGTCGTTTATTTCATCGGCTATCCTCCACCTGCAAGAAAGTTTGGTAATTTGCATTTTGCAATCAGTTTGAGTGAAGCCGCAGAACTGGCTGTAAGGGTCGGAGATCAGAAATCAGAGACTATTCGAAGGTCTCCACGCGAAGTGTCTAGGCTCTATATACGCGGTTTGTTCTCAGGCGGCACCCTCGCTTATGAAACGTTGCTTGGTTTGCAGGCAACTCTTTCACCCGTTTACTCCAATGCACCAATTACTAATTACCAATTACTTAAGGATCCTCTCAAAAGTGAAGCGCATACCATCATTGATCTCGGCGATGAATTCTTTATGGTGGGGCGGCTCCACCCCATGATTGATAACGATCTAAGAATCCGTCGCGTGAAACAGGAGGCCGCTGATTCCAGCGTTGGCATGATCTTGCTCGATGTGGTTCTGGGTGAAGGTTCACATGCAGATCCTGCGAGTGAGCTGGTTCCGGTTATGAAAGAGATTAGAGAGCAGAGAACTGATTTGGAGTTCGTCGTCATTCTCATTGGCACGGATGATGACCCGCAGAATTTACAATCTCAGGTTGACCAGTTGAAAGATGCGGGTGTAACGGTTTTCAGAACCGCAACCGAAGCCGTGGAGTATATCAGTCTACGATTTGGTTCAAGCAAAAGGAATGAATTTACACCCGTCAGCCTAGAGCAATTGAAACAACCTCTCGCCGCCATCAACCTTGGACTGGAATCGTTTTACGAAAGCCTCATCTCGCAGGGAGCGCAAGCCGTCCATGTGGAGTGGCGTCTGCCTGCGGGAGGGAATGAGAGACTCGCTGCGTTATTGCAGAAGATGAAGAAGTAAGAGGTAATTGGTAAGTGGTAATTACCATTTACAAATTACGAATTACCTGGAGACAAACATGGACATTGACACCGCCAACCAAACTGCCGTCAACCGCATGATGGAAGCAAGACCCACCTTGAAAGCCGTCGCCACCGCGCGGGATGTCATCCCTGAGATGAAGGATAATTTGTTCCTGCACGCAGGTCCGCCGATTGAGTGGGAGCGGATGTCGGGTCCGTTGCGAGGAGCAATCATCGGCGCGATGTTGTTTGAGGGCGTAGCGGCGTCCGAAGCAGAAGCAACTTCAATGGTGGAAAGAGGCGAGGTCGAGTTTGACTCGTGTCATCATCACGGCGCGGTCGGACCGATGGCGGGAGTCACATCCGCTTCGATGAAAGTCTACGTGGTGGAAAATGCCGAGCATGGGAATAAGTCGTTTTCAAATTTGAATGAAGGCTACGGAAAAGTTTTGCGCTACGGCGCGTATAGCGATGAGGTGTTGAAAAAGTTGCATTGGATGAACGATGTGCTGGGCGTCGCATTGGCGGATGCGTTGGCGCAATCCAATGGACTCGACCTGCGCGCGCTGATTGCCGAAGCGCTGCACATGGGCGATGAGGGACATAATCGCAACAAGGCGGGGTCGCTGATTTATCTGAAATTGATTGCGCCGTTGATTGCGAAGGTCGTGAAGGATGACGCGGTTGAATCGGAGGTGTTGCAGTTTATCGGCGATAACGCGTTGAGCGTGTTGAACCCTGTGATGGCGGCGTGCAAGGCAATGACTGACGCCGCGCATGGCGTCGAGGGCAGTACGATTGTCACGACGATGGCGCGCAACGGCACGGACTTTGGAATCCGCGTGAGCGGACTTGGTGAGAAGCAATGGTTCACCGCGCCTGCTGAAATTCCAGTTGGTTTGTTTTTCTCAGGCTTCACACAGGATGATGCAAACCCCGACATCGGCGATAGTGCAATTACGGAAACGGCAGGCATCGGCGGATTCGCAATGGCGACCGCGCCCGCGATTGTCACGTTTGTGGGCGGCACGCCAAAGGATGCAATCAACGCGACGCTTGAAATGTATGAAATCACTTATGCTGAAAGTAAATTTTTCACGATGCCATCACTCGATTTTCGCGGCACACCGACGGGGATTGATATTCGGAAAGTCGTTGAGCTGGGAATCACGCCGCGCATCAATACGGGAATAGCACATAAAAACGCGGGGGTTGGTCAGGTGGGCGCGGGGTTGGTGAGACCTCCCTTGAAGATTTTTGAGGAGGCTTTGGTGGCTTATGCGGAGAAGTATGGGCTGTAGAAAAACAGAGATTAGAGATTGGAGATTGACAATGTCTACTTCGTTTGAGGATTTACGAATTTTGAAAACTGCAGAAGATGTTGCAGATGCAGTATGGAAGCGTGTGGTTCAATGGGAGGATTTCCCGAAAGACGTTGTAGGTAAGCAAATCGCGAAGGCAATCGATTCAATCGGCGCGAATATTGCCGAGTCCTTCGGGAGGTTTAGCTTTGGCGAGAAGTTGCAATTTCTGTATTATGCGCGCGGCAGTCTTTTTGAAACCAAATACTGGCTTAACCGCGCAAAGGCGCGCGAATTAATGTCGCCATCGGACGCGCAGACATACACACTGCAATTAACCAACATCGCCCGACAATTGAACGCCTTTGCCGAAAGCCTCAAGACCCAGCGTTCTGGCGGCAAAACCATCCGCGAACTCGCGGCGGAATATAAAGTTGACCTGCCCGACGATTTTCCCGAAATCTTGTTTGACGATAGCGACCTCAATTGGCTGCAGAGCTAATCTCCAGTCTCCAATCTCTAATCTCTCATTCCAAAAAGGAGTTTTCCAATGAAAATCTACGACCTCTC
>Ga0247727_10006473_pt1 | contig 23036 bp, 17 predicted proteins | sample WisWelCaveWW1625_FD_202498 | JGI IMG/M metagenome (GOLD analysis project Ga0247727, IMG submission 202498) | Biofilm microbial communities from Wishing Well Cave, Virginia, United States - WW16-25 | ecosystem: Environmental > Aquatic > Deep subsurface > Groundwater > Cave microbial mat | place...
TCGAATCATAGCCCGTTCTCCGGTTGTGTTGAGTTGCGTTCTCAACCACTCGCATCGGAGAATGGGCTTTTTTTCTTGAATACTTTGTCATCAACTAATCCTTAAAATGTGCAAAAGGCCAGTTATTAGATTGGGCAGTTAAAGAGAATATTTTGACGGAAGTTTCTCAAGACATAAAAGATGCCATTCAGGATTTAAGAAACATGTTCGCCCACCCTCAAAAGCAAATGATAGATATGCCGGGCTCTGCTGTCTCAATGTTTCAAAGAAATGTCAGAATGATTAATTCGATATTCGCAGAAGGTACAAAAAAATGAAAAGCGAACTTCCGAAAAGTTGGTTGACTGTGCCGCTTGGCGAGATAACTGAAATCAATCCAAGACATGCGAAAGAATTAGATGATTCTATGCTTGTTTCATTTGCAACAATGGCGGCACTCAATGAGGATAAGCCGACATTCCAATTTTTGGAAGAAAGGCCCTTTGGCGCCGTCCGTAAAGGCTTTACGCATTTTGCCGAAGGCGATGTATTATTCGCAAAAATTACGCCTTGCATGGAAAATGGAAAGGGTGCAGTTGCTATAGGTCTTCGCAACGGTCTTGGATGCGGGACAACTGAATTGCACGTTTTTCGACCGCACGCGGGAATTAATCCGCATTACATATACCGTTTTCTTGCGCAGCCACTGATTCGCCGGGAAGCTAAAGAAAACTTCACCGGTACTGCCGGGCAGGCCCGTGTTCCTACCGCATTCGTTGAAGAGCTTGAAATCCCATTGCCTCCGCTTGGCGAACAGCGAAGGATTATGGTGAAATTAGAAAAGTTACTTACAAGAATGGACGTTTGTCAGCAACGGTTTGCAAAGATAAAAATTACTCTCAAACGTTTTCGTCAATCTGTTTTGGATGCAGCTATTACTGGAAAGTTGACGCTTGATTGGAGAAGTCGCCACCCGGTCGTTGACAACGCAAAGAACGAACTGGAATCATTGCTTGCCATAACCGAAAGTCAACGCCCGCGCAAAAAGCAAACGGAGCAGGAAGGAGAACAGCAGATGCTAATCGAAGCAATGCCTAAAGAATGGGTTACTCCAACTTTGGGTGATTTGTTTCGGTTCATTGATTATAGAGGTAAAACACCGAAGAGATCAGAAAGTGGAAAACGACTCATTAGCGCTAAAAATATCAAAATGGGCTATATTTCTGAGGAGCCAGTAGAATACGTTTCAGAGAAAATCTATCAGTCTTGGATGACGCGGGGATTCCCAAAGAAAGACGATATTTTTTTTGTTACAGAGGGGCACACGATGGGTTTCGTTGCCTTGAATAACAGAAATGATGAATTTGCTTTAGCCCAGAGAACTATAACTCTTCAGCCATGGCAACCAATCGAAATGCGTTGTTTTTTCTTCTTTCTCATGTCGTCCTTGTTTCAAAATTTTATTCGACTAAATGCAACAGGTTCTGCTGCGGTTGGAATAAAAGCATCAAGGTTTCGTTGTCTCCCCATTCCCTTTCCTTCGCAAGCAGAACAAAAAGAAATCGTTAGCCGGGTGGAAAGTATGTTTGCACTGGCGGATAAGATCGAAACCCGATACATGAAAGCCAAAGTCCAGGTTGATAAATTACCCCAATCGATTCTCACTAAAACCTTTCGAGGACAACTCGTTCCCCAAGACCCTGACGACGAATCTGCCGAAAAGCTTTTAGAGCGTATTCTTAAAATGAAGAAACAAGAGGAATTTTCAAATCCCCAAAAAACTCGCAGCGCTAAAACAATTAGCGCTGGAAAAAATTAAGGCCATCCTTTTGTGTATTTATCAAATTTAAAGCTTTGGAACTTTAGAAAGTTTGGGAAAGCGGGAGAAGATATTGATTTAGCCAAACCTCATGTAGAGGTTAATTTTAATAAAAGTATTAACGTTTTAGTCGGAGAAAACGACGCGGGTAAAAGCAGCATCGTTGATGCCATTAAATTGGTGTTAAAAACGCATAGCGCGGAGTGGATTAAGATAGAAGACGATGATTTTTTTGAGAAGTCCAGCCGGTTTAGAATTGAATGCATTTTCCGTGATTTAAAAGATGGTGAAGCCAAGCATTTTATCGAATGGCTTGGAGTGGAAAAGTTAGCCGGAGCCACTGCTCAGACGCCTTACCTGCGCCTCCTATTAGATGTTAAAAGAACAGCTGAAAGAATACTGCCTTGTGAAGTCAAGGGAGGTCCTGGAGAAGAAGGAAGATCTGTTAGCGTAGAAGCAAAAGAATATTTAAAAACGACCTATCTTAGGCCGCTTCGTGATGCTAAAGCAGAATTAATCGCTCGTAAAAATTCCCGCCTTTCACAAATTCTGTATAGCCATCCGATTTTTAAAGATAAAGAAAACCATGCGCTAGTAAAAATACTGGGTGAAGCTAATGATGAAATAAAAAAATATTTTGAGAATGAGGCAGAAAAAGACACTAATGGCTATAAGATCTTAGAAACGTTAAAGAAGTACCTTGTGAAATTCTTCAAAAAGAATTCACCGCAAAGCACAAAATTTCACATAGACGATCCGAAACTGAAAAATATTTTAGAAATATTAAAGCTCACTCTTCATGACGAACGCGGCGGTTTGGGTACTTATAATTTATTATTTATTGCCGCAGAACTTTTACATCTAAAAAAAGATATTTTTGAAGGCTTAAAAATTGGTCTAATAGAAGAGGTCGAAGCTCATCTGCACCCGCAGGCACAACTGCGTGTTATGGTCGCCCTGGAAAATGAATCAACAGAGGGGAATGTCCAGCTAATACTTACCACGCATAGTCCAAATCTTGCATCAAAAGTGCCGATAAGTAACCTCATTTTGTGTCATGGCAATGACCTTTACCCGTTAGGAAGCACTTATACAAAACTGCAAGAAGCTGATTATAATTTTTTGGAACGATTTCTAGATGTGACCAAAGCCAACCTCTTTTTTGCTCAAGGAGTCATTTTAGTTGAAGGAGATGCAGAAAATATTTTAATACCCACACTGGCGCGGCTTGCTGATAAGGATCTAACAGCTCACGGCACTTCTATCATTAACGTTGGCGGGATTACTTTTCTCCGATATGCAAAAATTTTCCAGCGGGAAAAGGGCGAATTAAAATTGCCGGTCTCTGTTATAACTGATTTGGATATAAAACCAGAAAATGAGGTAACCCAAAAAACATCGGCTACTCAAGGAAAAGAGCAAAAATACAACGGACAATCTGTTAAAACATTTGTTTCTCCGCATTGGACTTTGGAATATTGTTTGGCGCTTTCAGAAAATCTTCGCCAGTTGCTTTTTGAAGCTATTAAAACCGCTGGCGAAGAAATGATCAATTCCGGTTATACAGGGAAAAAAATTGATGAGGACTGGACGGTGTTTAGCAGCGGGTTGAGCCAAGTTGATTTAGCTAGAAAAATCTATCAATTGTTAACTAGCGAAGGAAAAGATATTTCAAAGGCGATTGCAGCGCAACATCTTGCCAGACTTTTAGAGGCAAAAGCTTCTGATGAACCCTTTATTAACAATTTGAAAAGCGATGAACATATCGCTTATATTTTCCGGGCCGTAGATCATGCCGCCTCAAATCATAATCACTGATGAAGAGGTCCGGTATGCCGGCCAGATTCTTCTCCCCAACGCAGAATTCTTTGATGAGGAACGCGTACGATTCATCAAAGAGCTTACTACTGTTGATATGCAGGCTTGCCCAGGCAGCGGCAAGACCACCTGCCTTTTTGCAAAGCTTTTAATTTTAGCGCAACATTTGCCTTTTGAAGATGGTAGTGGCCTTCTAATTTTATCGCATACAAATGCTGCGGTAGATGAAATAAAAGAAAAAATCCTGAAACACTGCCCTCACATCTTCGATCACCCCAACTTTATTGGTACCATTCAAGGTTTCGTAGACCAATTTTTAGCTATTCCGTTTTATGGACAAAAGTATGGTCATTTACCATACAGAATTGACGATGAAATCTTTCATGAGAAGGTGTGGGAACCTGGAAAAGCTAGAAGATGGCTTCAGAACAAGCCCAATAAAAACGAAATTATAGAAAACTTACGTTTTGATCAAGGCGGAAATTTAGTATCTGTATCTGCGCTCCCCGGCGCAAATACAGATACGCACAAAGCCTTACTTGAGATGAAAAATAAACTTTTAAGCGACGGTTACTTGTGCTTTGAAGATGCTTTTTATTTGGCGGAATGTTACATCAGAGAATTCCCTAAAATTATTGATCTATTACAAAATCGATTCGCCTTTGTTTTTATTGACGAAATGCAAGATGCAGATATCCGCCAATTAAATCTTTTGGACAAGCTCTTTCCGGGCAATTGCCAAACAACTCTTCAAAGAATTGGGGATCAAAACCAGGCAATCTACAGCCGAAAAGTGAAATCTGATAATGTGTGGACGCCACGAGAAGGTTTTTTAACCTTAAATGGGAGCAAGAGATTATCTGAGAATATCGCCGCAACAGTACAAAACATATCATTAAACGTCCAAGAGCTACGCGGGAATAGTTTAAGAAAAAATATTAAGCCCAAAATAATTCTTTTTGATGATGCCACAATAAAAGAAGTCCCCAAGAAATTTGGTGACTTGATTATTGCTAACGGTTTGCATCAATATGAACGTCCGGTTTTTAAGGCGATAGGATGGCGGAAAACGCCACCCGAAAATACAGCAGGGTTGGTCCTTGGAAGCTACTTTGATGGTTATCAAAATCCAACATACAAAAGCAAATTAGATTTTGAAACTTTAAATGGCTATTTGAGAGCTGGTGACATATCTGATAATGAGAGCCTTGCTTCTGCGCGTAGAACCATATTGAATGCGATTCTGAAGACGCTGCGCATTACGGAAGTCAGGCAATCCATTGGTTTTCCTTTTACTGTTCAAGCGCTGCTTGCATTCTTAAAAAACAAAAATGAAAATATATACGATGAGTTTAAATTAAAACTGTACAAATGGTCTTTAGCAATCCATGAAGGTAAAGATATTCATGACGAAATTAGAGATTATTTAAAGGAGCTTTTAAGCAATACTTTTTCTCTTTCCGAAACCGCCATTCGGAAGCTCGAAGCTTTCTTCTCGAAACCCACTGAGGCTGGCGCGACGGCCTCATTACAAAGCAAGTCTTTAGGGAATGTTTTTTGTTACCAATTAGAAGATGTAAAAATAGATATTCACATCGCCACCATTCATAATGCCAAAGGTGAGACGCATACGGCAACTTTGTATTTAGAAACCTATTATTTCAATGACGCTGGAAAATCTTACGAATCACAAAGATTGTTTGAACAGTTGAAAGGAAATCGGATAGCCGTGTCTGGAGTACGTGTTAAAGAGAGCTTGAAAATGGCTTATGTTGGCATGAGCCGTCCAACTGATTTGTTATGCATGGCCGTACATAAATCACGTATGCCTGATAATGAAATTGTCCATTTTGAAAATAATTGGGAAATTATTTCTCTTTGTTCGGAAAGAACAGAACCTATCTTGGAAAACGTGGAGGAACGGTAAGGGTTTCTTTTCTATAAATAATAGAGTTCTGCGGTAAAACTCCTTTTGATTGTACCTTATTTATTAAATCGTTCTTACTTTCCGGGGCACTTACCCGATCTAAAAAATAAATTTTAGAGAGAAACTTTCTGAGTGAAGGTTTAGTCCTTACTTATAATACCGCTCTTAATTATCCCGCCCTTAAATTCTGGCTTATTTTTGTGGTAGCTTTTATCCAAGAGGAAAACCATGGAAAAAGGCTCAAATCGGTCTTGCCGTATCAGAACCCGCAGTGTCCATTTTCAGGATATTGAAGGCGAGTCTGAGGCCCGCCTCACGGGTTATGAAAAAGATGTGCTGAATGTAATCCGGAGCACGAAGGATTCTCCGGATGAAAAAATGATAGCGACAGAAGCAGCCTTAGAAAATCAAAAGCAGACGATTCAAACTCTGCGCCGGTTAATGCGGTATGCAAAATATGCGCGACTTACCCCAAAGCAACGTCGTGCCTATGAGCTCTTTTTGCTCAGTAAAGAATCTGACATGACACTTCGTAAACTCGCCAGAAAGCTCAAAATAAGCCTTTCAAGCGCATGGGCCAGGGTTCGCGGGGCGATTCTGAGACTTGAAAAAGTGGAGATCCGGCGCAAGGAAGGCCGGGCACTTAGGAAAATTCTGGACGGCGTTCTTTATGCCGGGAAACTCAAAAAAGTATTTCACCTTTATTTTGACAAAGGCTGGCCGCCAACGGCGATTGCAAAATCCCTACATTCCAATCTTTCTACGATCTACGTGAACATTAAGACCCTCCGCCGACTAGGCCAAGCCTATTCCCGTCCCCGAAAAAAATAAGCACCAAAAAAATTTATGTACCTGTAGAAAAAACCTCGAACAAACTACCCCGAACGGACCAAATATAAGGGAGGCAGACGTGTTCTTTTTTGAATACGCCGCTTCTCATTCACGTCTTATAGCGTGAAAACCAGCTTTGTCCGTGTGTGCTGGCCCACGAACACCGGAATGCCGTTAAAGGCTGCGTTTTTGAAAGAACTTACCAGAGCGCTAGCCCCTGCGCCTATGCGCAGGGACAGCCCCGCAGCAATTAAAGTTTTGCTGTCGGGGCTAGAGAGTTCCTTCCGTGAAAGCGTTCTAAGAGAGTCCTTGTGAAAAAGGGTAAGTCATAAAGCCCTGTCCTAAACCGGCTGTCCTGTGGGACAGGACACCCACAACTTGTGAAAGGCTCTCCCTGCCTAGATAAAAAATGGGAAAAACCTGACGGGTGGACTCTGTCCATTCGCAGGTATTTCTATTTGGAGGTATTACGCGATGAAGGTCAACTTTCAGGGGCAATGCCCTATTCAGTTGAATGATCGTGACTTTAAGATTTTCCGGCTAATCCGTTCGGATGGAGCCAAGACTTCGGCGGATATTGAAAAATGCTTTTGGGACGGAAAATCCAGGAAAGCAAAAGCAGCCTTTCAGAGAATCCGGAAACTGGTTGAAGCAGGTTTGCTTGATCACGGCAATCCGAAACTTCTTTATCTTTCGGATCGCGCCCGCAATCTTCTCACCCAGCAAGAGCCCCGGCCTTGGGTCGAGGAGGTAAAACAGAGTGCCTAAGCTCACAAATAAAACTCCTGCGATTCGGATTTTTAGTCATTTGAGTGATGAAGAAAGAATCGATCAGGCCTGTGAGCTTTTAGCCAGAGGTGTTTTGAGATTAGCGGAAAAAAGAGGGTTAACAAAACCTCTACACCCAGAAGCATGTGAAAGGCCAGAAGAGACAAAAGAGGAAGATACCGCATGACCGAAAAAAGGCGGAATTTGAAATGCTGTTCAAGAAGAAAGCTCAACCCAGGTATATACTGGCCTTTTGCAGGTTTTTCCACCCTTAAGGGGCAACCATTTTTTAAGCTTTCTAGGGAAATCAAGCCCTCCGAAAGGGGTGCTGAATTTCCCTTCGATCCCTGCGCAAAGGCGATTGAAACAAAATTACTTAACCTATTGTGATTAAAGAGGTTAATTTCATAAAAACCTGCAAAAGGCCAGGTATATACATCTCAAGGTTTATATACCTGGGGAGTGTCCGACCCGCGCTAAATTGTTTTGGCGCCTCGTTTCGCCGTTTCAGCCGTTGGCTGAAATACCTAACGACCACCCTCTCTCATCTTATTGATGGAGTCGAGATGGTGGTCGTTAGCGGCTCACTCGGCTATTTAAGTTAGCGCGGGTCAATCAAACAAAAGGAGAAAATCTACACTTATGGAAAAAAATATCGTAAACCGAACTGGAAAAAGGTTGAAATTAAACCAAGGGATGAACGGTTGATTAGGACTGTAGGTGACGAAGGATTTGTAAGAAGAGATTTTGTGATCAAGTACATTTTTGAAGGCAGCGAAATCTACGCAAAAAATCGGATTCGGAAGCTGAAAAGATTTGGCTATTTAAAGGCCGTTTCAATAAAAGTGGGCGATCCTGAATGTTACGTGCTCGGTCCGGAAGGAATTGATCTGGTCAGAAAGTTTTACCCGATTGGCATTCGGGGATGGGGCTGTCCCAGCGTACTGGCGGCGATTAGTTTAGGGGGTTATGAACATAGCTGCAAAGTAACTCAGGCAAGGCTACTTCTTGAGAATATGAAGTTTTGCAAGAACTGGAAAAGCGAAAGGATGCTGAGAGCTGGCACAAAAGGCGGACATAAAGTGCCGGATGGTTTCTTTACCCCAAACCAAAAAGGAATCGCGGTCGAGGTGGAACTGAAACCCAAGAAGGCTGAAAGTTATCGCAGGATTTTTGAGGTCTATGACAATGACCCCAAAACTCATTATGTCCTCTATATCTGCGCGAGTTTGCCGCTTCTCACCTTTATCAGACGATTGATCAAGAAAACGTATGTTTCAAAGGGGTATTGCTTCATGTTGTACGACGACCTTGTGAGGTCGCGAGAAAACGCGGTGGTGCGGATCAATGACAAAGAATTTCCGATTAAAGAAGTGCTCTCATGAGCCAAAACAAATGGTGGGCAGAATTGGCGGCATTGAAGAAAGAGGCGGAAGAAGCGCATTGCCCTGACTCTTTAGGATTAGATTTGATTGAAGGGAAACCTCTTTTGGGGCGGGATATTTTCAATTATTCACATCTCCAAGTGTTTGGGGAGGATAAGTTTTTGAGGAACGTGCTTCAGCGCGTTTTGGTGCAGGATGTTGATCGAAAAATACCGATGATAGCGATTGCCCTAACCCGTGAATCAGAACTCCCGAAAGAATTTTACAAGGTGTTTTTGGATAAAAGACCGGAAGAGTCAGAGCGTTTTTTCCATTATGAGGCTCATCAGAAGAAAGCTTCTCCGCCTATATTTAACGGCGCAGAGTTTTTCCAGTTTGGCAAATGTCAGTTTATATACATAAGGCTTGGGGCTGAATCAGCATCGCGGGATAGGAGCTTTCTCGACACCATTGAGGCAGAAATCAAAACCCGGTTTAACCGAATAGATCGATCATTTCTTGATGCTAAGAGGCCTGCGATTTATATATTTCTACCCGAGAAAATAGAATCAAGCCATCGTATTACTCAATATGTAGAAAACTTGAGCTGTTACACGGCATTCCGGATTTTTTCAAAAGAGCTTCAAATTTTAAATGGAGATGCATCAAGTCTTGTTTATGGCCCTGGGTTTTATCCGGAAAAAATCTGCCAAAAAATGCGTAAGCATTGCTATTGGCAATTTTATCAAAAAAGAGCACGGGAGAGCGGGCCGGACTTTTTTAGTTTTTTAAGGATGCCGGTAAAGTTTAAGTTGTGTAAACTTTTTTCGGAAGGAATTCCTCTTCATCAAACAGGTTTCGGACGATTTAAAATCAACGAAACTGTGAATGAGTATACGTGGTTTTATCCTGTCCAGCAAAGTCTTGGCAAAGAAAATTATGACCAGACGCATCAAAGCGATGACTCTGAAAACCAGAAGGTACTCCCGGCCAAAATGAATCCGCCCGCCGGAGACCCGCTCATCCGCCAAATCTTTGAGGATTTGAAGCCGAAAAACCAAGAGGCGGAATAGCATGATGACCTACGGTCCTTTAGGTGATGAGAATGATAGATCGGCAAAGAACGTGCCCTCAGAGATTCTTGCCGATCTACCCAATAATGAGGTAGATCGGCAAACATCGATTGACAGGCGATCTTTGCCGATCTATACTTCGCTCATGTTTGTCGGACGAGAAAATGAGCTTAAAAGCATTCAGGAAGCGATAGACTCAAACCGGGCGGAGCTTGGCATTGTGTACGGCAGGCGTCGCATTGGAAAGAGCTCGCTTTTGATGCAGTTTAAAAAACATAAGGGCGACTTATGTTTTGAGGCTTTGCAAAAAAGTTCTACCCTCAAGCAGATTGATCATTTCACGGATCAGCTGGCGAAACAGACCGGCACCCCTAAAATTCTTGCCCGTAACTGGAAAGAAGCCTTTGATGGATTAACCCTGCATATCCAAAAGGGAAAGCATTATGTCGTTTTTGATGAATTCCCCTGGATGGCATCAGGCCGTACTGAGCTTGTCTCCATTTTGAAATTTTATTGGGATACGATTTGGAAGAAGAATTCGAAGCTTACTCTTGTTTTGTGCGGTTCCGTGACAAGTTTTATGCTGAAGCATCTGATTCATTCTCAAGCTTTGCATAATCGCAAGACTTTTGAGATGAAGCTGGACGCTCTTCCGATTAGTGAAGCGGCTTTATTTTTTAAGAAATATCGTTCCAATTTTGAGATGGCTAAATTCCTGATGGTTTTTGGCGGTATCCCGAAATATTTGGAACAGCTTGACCCTGCTAAATCTTTTGCTGCCAATATGGACCGGCTCTGCTTTACAAAAAATTCATTCTTTATGACTGAGTTTGAGACTTTGTTTAAAGAACAGTTCAAAGTCATTAAGACCTATGAAGCCATTGCAGAGGCCTTAGCCAAACGCAGCGATTCAAAAGAGGGCCTAGCAGAACGCATCCACATGAAACCGGGTGGCGGCCTATCCGGATACATTCAGGCGCTTGAGCAGACTGATTTTGTGAAAGTGTTTTCTCCCTTATCCATTACAGGGTTAGGTGAAAAGACAAAAAAGGTCGTGCTCTGGGACGAATGGCTTCGGTTTTATTTTTCTTACATCAAGCCGAATAAACGCGTCATTGAAATAAACACAAAGCCGGGTTTATTTCAGCAGTTGGCCGGAAAAAGCATTGATACTTATTTTGGATTAGCTTTTGAAAGATTGTGCATGAAGAACCTTCCAGGATTGTTATCTGCTGTCGGTATTCAGCTTAATGAAGTCTTGGGTTACGGTCCTTTTTTCAGGCAGCCCGCCAGAAAGAGTCCGAATGATGCTGGGTTGCAAATCGATATTCTTGTGCACCGGCAAGGGCATATTCTGACGATTATTGAATGCAAATTCCAGACGACTCCTGTAGGCCTTTCCGTTGTTCAGGAAGTTGAAAGAAAACTTGCTCTCCTCAAACCTGGTAAAATTTATACCGTAGAAAAAATACTCGTTTGTGCGGGACCCATCACCAGAGACTTACAGCAAAGCGGATACTTCCATATGATACTGGATATCGATACGTTTTTCGCCCCCGCCTAAGAAGATTAAAAGATAATCCGCTTTTAGACATGTCGTCCTGGGAAACTTATCTTAAGCTTGCCCGCAAGTATCAGAAAATTCCACTCTCCGAAGAACGCCTCTTAATTGCAAAGGCTAAAAAGGGTTCTCGGAAAAGCACTGAAGAGATTATCCTCCGCCATATTGGGTTTGTGATATTTAGAATCCATAAGCGGGCCTTCCCTGAATTCTTAAGGCGTTTTGGCGAAGATTTGCTTTCTGACTCTATTCCCATACTTCACCAAAAAATCAAAACCTACAATTTGAAATATCGAGACAAAAACGGCAATCCAAAGCCTGTTAAATTTGCTTCGTATATTTGGAAGCGAATAAACGGTTTTATTCTGGATTCTCTGAAGAAGGAAATTGTGAGGGAGCAAAGAGACCGCTGCAATATCCGCATCCATGATGCAGATTTCCGAAACGATGTCTCGGAAATCCTGGATGATGCTGAAAATATTGATTAGTTATAACTTTTCTGGTGTAGAGTTAAACGCCTCTACACTTAAGGCAGTCTGGATGTGTCCGCTTCAGGCACGACTGATTTTAGCGGCCACCTTGATACCGCCTGAGAATGGTCAGGATCGCCGATTTTCCAGGCACCCTTGATGGCTCTATAGAGGGAGATTGGAAATTCCACTTCAAAAAATGGTCGCGGCAGAGTATGATTTGGGGAGCCATTAAAAAAGCCAGTAACCATCAGGTTGCTGGCTTTTTTATTTGTTTTCGACGTGGGCGAGAAAGGAGCTCACGGCCTTCTTAATAGGGGGAGCGTTTACATAAGGGCGTTGCGGGAGTAAAATCCCTCAACGACTTTTTTATTTGAACCTGCACTATTACCGGAATCGGTGACGAGGAATCATGAGCGAAGCTAATGCGAAATACCGTGGAGTGATTATAATCGCATTGATTTTCATGGGCATGACTCTTCTAGCAAAGTATGCCATGGATTTCCTCCGCAAAACGGAAACGGAGACGGAGGTCCAAGTCCAAAAGGTCCTTGATGGGGATACGGTTAAGCTTGAGGACGGCCGGCTGATCCGCCTCATTGGGGTTGATTGTCCCGAATTTAATAAAGAGGAGGGAAATGAACTCGATGCTTCAAAGCTCAAAATTCCTTATCCGCATTTTGTTTCCTACGCCAAGAAAGCGAAAGATTATTTGGAAACCAGAGTAGACCAAGGACCCCTGAAAATGGTAATGGACCCGGCCTTCAAAAATTTCGTGGACCCTTCAGGGCGGTCCTGGGCCTATTTCAATAAAGGCGGCCGGTCAATCAATCAGGACATGATTCGCCAAGGTTATTGCTTTTTACATCAAGGGTATCAATTCCGCGACCGCAAAGCATTTTTTCAGGCTCAAAATCAGGCCAAAGCTGAAAAACGGGGCCTTTGGAATCAGGCCAACTGATTTACATAGAAATAAGCCAGTTTCGAAATTTGTTTTCGAGGCGGGCGAGATGTGATTGTTGGAGGATTGTTTCAGGTTCCGTCTGCATGGTCAATAAATCCCTGCACCTGAGGCATAACCCCTGAAGTGGTGCCGGAATGCGCAGTCCCCGGAGGCACGGCATTTTTGAGCCAGCATCTGGGAGCCGCGGCTTGAACGCCGGCATTCACATAAGTCCAGGCTCTGCACTGCGGCCATTCTTTTTGGCACTCGCTTTGACATTGCTGCGCAATGGCCGAAGCATCCATATCAAAGGAACGGTAGTCGCTCCCTGGCCGGTCAACTCCGGGTTCGTATTCCTCATTAGGAATTTGTGCGGTTCCGGCAGGAGCCATTACTCCAGCAGGGGCATTGTGGTCGGCAAATCCCTGAATACTGGCCGCGACGGAGGGCGGAAGTCCGGAACTGGAATTTGAATTCACATTCGGATCAGGAAATAAAGGAACCGGTGCCGGATTTGCGGGCGCTTGTGCTGAATTATTTACCGGAAACGGCGGTACAAAACCGGTATTCGAAGGAACCGTCCCTGAAAAGGTATTTTCCGATCCTAGATCCGGCATGCGCGCGACAGCCCCGCCCGCATTTGCCTGCCACATCGAATCCGCGATATCAGCATATAAATTATCCTGCCCCTGTTTGGAACTCATGCAGGCCATTGCCGCATTGATTTTCCAAAGTGCATTTTTTCCGCTGAAGGCTCTTCCTTGCCGTTCCGACCACGCGCGGTGAGCATCCCAGGTTTTTTCGTTTATTTGCGAATCGCCGGAAAAGCAGCTGACCGGAAAATTGCGCCGCGCGATATGAAGTGAAAGTGCCGCATAGGCATCGAAGGCCACCGCATCCGGAGTTGCCGGACTTTCGAAAGCAACGGAAACAACACTGGCCAAGGCATTCAGATTCTCCTGAAGAGAATGCGATGCCGCAAATTCATAATAATTCTTCCGGTTCGCTCCGGGCGCGACAACGGCGGGCGGGTTGACGGCCTTATTTAATAGACTGGAAGGTGCTGCGGGTTGCGTTTCCTGTACGCCAGGAGCATTCGCTGCTGAGTCCTCTGAAGCCGCCGGACTCACCGCTGCATTCAGCCCCAGAACATCTTCGGGTTTCGTATCGGAATTATTTTCCAGATTTTGAGCTTCGTCCATCGCTTCGTTTTTATCCGCGGGAGCTGTTTTTACGGGTTCCGGTAAAGGGGCGCCGCTCATTGAGTCCGCAAATGTGGTTGGCTTGGCATTGCACACGTCATAACTTTTAAACGCCGCGACCATTTCCGTCAAAATACCTTTCGCTTCTGCGATCGCCTGCGGCCAGTAGGTTTCCGCATCTTTATCCGCTTGATTGCTCAGAACATTGTATTCATCCGGCGTCATCTGTTTTTTAAACTCAAAACTATTCGTTGATCGGACATAGTGCCAGATTTCCGTAGTGACTGTTCCACAGAGAATATTGACTTTCGCAAGAGCGGTCGGATATTCCACACCAACGCCATAATGGACATCGTTGGTGTCTATGGCAACCATTGCTTTACCGCCGCCCAAAGGAATTTGTTCCAGCAAGAAAAGTTTATGGTCCATTTCCATATCCCACCACGATCTTTTCTTAGCTTTTTCTTCGGTCAGCCATTTCGAAACCCTCACACCGGTGTAAGGCTGATTGAAAGTGTCGCCGCCGAGGTGGCGCCCTTTATTTGCCGTGACCTGCTCGCCTCCGTCAGCTAACGAAGACTCAAGCGACTGAGTCATGGTCTCGGTCTTGTAGCCAATGCTTTTGAGCGCCGCGACGATCGGTCCCGCAAGTTCGTATTTGTTTTTTTTCGTTTTAATCACCACATCATTTAATTTCTTTTGCAGCTTCACTCTTTGCTCGATCTTCTTGATTTCAATGTTCAAATTTCCCAAGTACCTTACTTGTATATTGAGTTCTCCCATCGGAAGATCTACAAAGTTAAACAGCACTTCTTTTCCGGCAAACGATTCGATGCCGAAATTATTGCTGCTGTCTTTCAAAAGCTCATAAGGTTTCTCATCTTTTTGCGAGGGGACCGATGAAATCGTCACTTCCAGCCGGCGCGGCTTCTCGGCCGTTTTTTTAATAATGTCAGGGTCATCAAATTTAAGAGTTAACTCGCCGTACATCACGGCTTCATTTAATTCTTCAATCAAAGCGCCGGTGGTGGCCGAACTTTCCACAACGTGAAATAATTTTGTTTCATCCGGCGGTTCCGAAATCGGCGGAATGGGTTCAATGTTCCGGGCTTTTAATGAGTTGTTCATAATCTTAATGGATTCGGCGACATTCGGGCCGCCCATATGCTTGCCGATCCGCTCCTTTCTATAACCCTCATTGGCTCCGGCGAGGTCCGGAAAAGCATCGTTCTGCATGAGTTTTGTATTGATCACGTCTTGCATGGATTTAAGACGCGGTGGAGCTTCATTTATTTTACGGAGTTCATGAAGCACGGGCGTCGCAATTTCCACCACTTGATCCGGAGAAGCGATGAGCGGTTTTTGTTTGTCCTTCGAAGCTTTTTTCATGAATTCAATCATGTAGTTTGCGGTTTCCCGGATCAGCTTTAGATTGGAATCCACACTGCGGTAAGAAAGCCAGTAGGAAGTACTTCCGGCCGGAATCGAACCGCGTTTATCATAATCCACCCATTGCTTCCATGTCTGCCATTCCGGTACGGGAACACCGTTCAAACCCTGTTCCCATTTCGCGCTTTGTTCCCATTGAACCGGAAGCAGCACCCAATGCCCTCCGCCGATCGTATAACCGTGATGCGGGACTTCGTCTTGAAAAAAATGCAGGAACACCCCGAGATTTTTTATTTCATAACTTTCATTAAGAAGAATATTGCGCTGGGCAATAATTGCCTCATCAGCGGCAACCGCATTGACCTCATCCTGCGTAGTCGGATACGGCGGGCCGTCTATTTTGGAATGTGGAAAACGATAAGTATCGCGGAACGCATGAAATCTCCACTGCGCGCGGAAGGTGTCTTTAAATTCGTCATGCGTGAGTATTTCTTCAAACGCCGCGGGAACTTCGTCTGACGCTTTTTGCCATTCATCGGATGAGCCTTGTATTTTATGTCCGGCTCCAGTGAGCATGCTCACAAGGGGAAACGTTTTAACGGCTAAAATATTATTGATACCTAAATCATATGCCCCGCCTGTCATTTGGGTCGGTTCCGAAGAAAAAGAATAATCGACGGAGACGCAGGTATTTGCCAAACGGTAGGCCTGTTCCGGCGTATAGCCGATGACGCGGGCGATGTAATAATTCAGCGCGTAATGAACGTCATCATAGAAAGCAAAGACGGGATTCGAAAATAAAAATGAGCACAAAACAAGTCCGGCAGCTATCCATTTTTTCATTGGGAAGGGCCTCAGATTACGAATGTTATTTTTGGAGCCCACAGCTTACCCTTTTCTCTCCCGAGAATCAAGGCTATCCACGCTTGTTGGGAGCCGTGCTTTATATTCGATTTTGTATTCAAATGCAGGTCGGGGCCGAGAGTTTAAAAGCTGACTGGCTCTAATTGGACTTTGAAAATGCCCGTTTCTGTAGTAGATAATGCCCAGTTTAGCATTTTGATTTCATCGGAACTTAGACGCAGTTTAGATTCGGGGAAGGGTTCAACTTTAAACTGCTTTTATTTTCATGACTCGCGGCGGGTCACGATCACCCATCAAATAGGGCGGTTAAACAACCAGGGGCAGGGTGTTTTGGGCTGTTTGGCAATCCGGCTTTCGATTCGGTTAGCGCGATGCAGGTATCGTTCGCGTAATCCACAAAGATATTCCTGCGCCATCTCGCCTTCCGGAGAAAGGTGGGTGAGCCTGGGGATGTTCCAAAAATTAATGAAGTGGTCAATCACCTCAGCGTAATCACGGGTCGTGTAGATCTTCATCCGTTGCGCGATTGAAACATGTTGCGCGAATAAATCCACTTTTCCGTCTTCCATTTCTTGCGCGGGCATGATCACTTTCTTCCGCATCATTGTTTCAAAGGCCTGCAGGGCTCCTGAAGGGTCTAACTCGATTATTTTTCCAAAAAAAAGTTTATAGGCCCGCTCATGCCGGGCCTCGTCGCCCGCAATCCGGGTACACATTTCCGCCAGCCCCGCATCCGAACAACTCTCCGCCAGTTTGCTCGTATTACTGTGGCTGATGGCTGTCGCCCTTTCCTGTATCGAGGTGTAAACCAGCCCCTGATATGGATCGTTTCCCGTAGAAGGATCAAAACCGTTCTTGATCAGATATTGGGTCGTGACCTCAATCGAATGCATGTCGACTCGTCCGGAAAGATACAAATAGGTTTTAAGAACATCCCCGTGGCGGTTCTCTTCCGCCGTCCAGCCTCTCGTCCATAAAGCCCAGGGAGAATCACTCGTTCCCCCGTGCCCCCCAATCCCGGCCAAACTCCCGAGCCAGGTTTCGTAGGAGGGGAGAGCCTCCTCCGTGATCATATTTCCGATGAGCACGGCCAGTAATTCATCCGAGACTCCCGCGATGCCTTCGCGGAATTTCTCCAATTCATCACGCCAATTATCCGTGCCTAAGGAGGGCAGTAAATCAGAGGGCTGCCAGGATTTTTCAACCGGTTTTAACAAATGGAGCTGTTCCCCGACAAAGGGTTCCATTTCTTTGATCACGTTTGTTTTTATTTTCACAATAGCTGTTTTCATCACCATTACGGTTTCTTCATAAAATTTTCTGCAAATGGGCGGGCAGGATGTCTGCCGCTCTAGAGACCGCTAGATCATAGCGAAATAAATTAAAAGGGAAAAGCGGTTTCGTAATGACAATGCTTTTGGCCCTGGAGTCCTTTGCCAGGCACAGACTGAGTGGCGCGAGGTCGGGGGCAGTTGAAAGGATGAAGTCCGTGCTTGATTCTACAAGGGCTTTTTGAGTTTCAGGCGTAAAAAAGAAGCCAAGCCACCGCAGTCTTCCCTGGGCGAAGGGAATAAATAAAACCGCAAAAAGGGAGAATAGTTTTCGATGGAAAACCGATTTGAAAAGAACCTGAATTGTTTTGGCCGGATACTCCATCCCGGGACGGCCGTACTGGGTTTGGATCTCCTGAAACCGGTTTACGATTTCTTCCGCCGGTTTCGTTTGATCCGGATTTCCATTGGACAGGACCAGGAGCCGCTTGGTCCAACTGTATTTCCATCTTTTGACACCCCAAAGCCATTGATCGGGAAACCGTTGGATCATGCTTTCCAGGAGCTCCACAAACTTGAGAGCGCCCTTTTTGATTTCTGATTCAGGGTCTTCGGTAGCCCTACACCAGATCGGATCTTCCATAAAAAGTTCATGTTCCGATCCGTTCGTACGTACCAGAAAACAGGGGAAAAGGGGCGCACCCGTTTTCAAGGCCAATTCAAAAGGCCCGGTCTGGATCGTCGTCTTGCGGCCCAAAAATGGAAGAATAAGGCCCCCGGTTTTCCCGGCATCCTGATCGCAAAGAACCCCCGCCACCTTTTTTTGTTTGAGCGCCTTAAAAACTTTGAGGAGTCCCATGCCCTTGCTGCGGGTAATGACGACCGAGCCCTGACAGCCGCGCAGAGAGTTCAGGAAATCATTGATCCGGTTGTGCTTTTGGGCCGCGGCAATCAAATGAACGGGGCGGTCATAGTAAACATTGGAGACAAACTGCAGGAGTTCCCAGTTTCCGAAATGTCCCGTAATCACAATCACACCCTTGTTCTCAGCGAGCGTCTTGAGATATCTCTCCTCGTGATGAATCTTGATGACTTGTCCCATGGACTCTTTGGTCATTCTCGGAAAACACATCAGTTCCGCGAAGAGTTCGCCCAAATAACCGTATTGGCGCCGTATCAGCTTGAACAAATCCTTTTCGGGAAATCGGGAACCAAAGACGGCTTTGATATCAGCGTAAGCCACGCCTACCCGCTTGCCGGAGAAATGATAAAAAGTTTCGCCCAAAAACCTCCCCATCCGCACCACTGTTCGCAGGGGCAGTTTTTTAAAAAAAATAAAAATAGCGCGCAATGCGTAATAACCGACATAATCCCCTGCGTTACTTTTAGACAAAATGCCTCCCCCTTGAAAACAAAGTTTCTCTGCGGCTCAACAGCCTGACCATAGACCAGGCTTAGGTGATTATAGTCTAAAAACAGTGAATGGGGGGTCGATCTCTATGGGTACCCCTCTCCCGATTTTAGGGATGAACGTGACGTTCATCTTCTAAAGTGTTCGGGAAGAACTTGCATTTGCCGCTTAATGCGGCAAATACTGCTTGTGCGGATTTTGACATCCGCTACAGCGCGAGGTTCTTCTCCGAAAGTGCGGCGTTCTGTAAATATCCCTGCCTTCGATTTTGCAAAGAAAAATTTCCGCTTTTTAGATGTTTTCGGTAAAATAACCGACCCAATAGGAAAATGTATGAATCATGACACCCCTTCGCTTTTGGCCGCTTTGAAACAACATTTTGGTTTTACCTCCTTTCGTCCCTTGCAGGAGGAGATTATCAAGGATTCTTTGACCGGCCGGGACGTGTTTGTTCTCCTCCCGACGGGCGGGGGCAAATCCCTCTGTTACCAATTGCCCGCCCTATTGCGGCCGGGTTTGACCGTGGTGGTCTCTCCTCTGATTGCATTAATGAAAGATCAAGTGCAGGCCTTGGAGACTTGCGGGGTACCGGCTACATTTTTAAATTCTTCTCTCGATGAAAACGAGTCACGGGCGCGTTTGCGCGGTTTGCATCAAGGCCAGTACCGTTTGCTTTATGCCGCGCCGGAGCGATTGATGCTTTCCGGTTTTCTGTCCGATCTCAAGCGCTGGAAAGTGGGACTTATTGCCATTGATGAATCCCATTGCATCAGCGAATGGGGGCATGATTTCCGGCCGGAATACCGCAAACTTTCCGGACTTCGCGATCATTTTCCGCAAGTCCCGGTCATGGCCCTCACGGCGACTGCCACGCCTCGCGTGCGTTCGGACATCATTCATCATTTGCGGTTAAAAGAGCCGAGAGTTTATGTGGCAAGCTTCAACCGTCCCAATTTGACCTACCATGTTTTCTCTAAAGAGGATCCCGATGAGCAGGTCGTCAAATTTCTCAGGCGGCACAAAGGGGAAAGAGGCATCATTTATTGTCAAAGCCGGAAGACAACGGAAAAGGTGGCCGAGCGGCTCAAGATACAAAAGGTCAAGGCCGCGCCGTATCATGCCGGCCTCTCGGCCCAGGAACGTTCCCGGAATCAGGATCTTTTTCTGCGCGATGAGGTGCAGGTGATTTGCGCCACCATTGCCTTTGGGATGGGCATCAACAAATCGAATGTCCGGTTTGTTATTCATTATGACTTACCCAAGAATATCGAAGGCTATTATCAGGAAACGGGCCGCGCAGGCCGCGACGGCTTGCCTAGTGAATGCCTGCTTTTGTTCAGCGCCGGCGACGCGGTTAAACAATCCCGGTTTATTGAAGAGAAGCCCGATCTCAAAGAGCGGCAAATTGCAAAAGAACAACTCCAGCAAATAATCCACTATGCCGAATCCGCCAGCTGCCGGCGGAAGGGCTTATTGCATTATTTTGGTGAGATGTGTGAATATGAAAATTGCGGAGCTTGCGACAATTGTCTTTCTCCGCGTGCAACTTATGACGGTACGACCGCTGCTCAAAAATTTCTTTCCTGCGTTTATCGCATACGGCAAAAAAGCGGATTTGGTGTTGGTATGAAACATGTCATTGAAGTGTTGAGCGGAGCGGATACCGAAAAAATTCAGCGCTGGCAACATGACGATCTTTCCACTTACGGAATTGGCAAGGAACATAGCCGGAAAGCATGGGCCGTGATTGGACGTGAGCTCCTGCGGCTTGGTTTATTGCAACTATCTTCCGGGAAATTCAGCGTGCTTGAACTGACGGAAGAAGGACGGCGCGCTTTAAGCCAGCGGAAATCAATTTGTTTGACTCAGCCAGCGGGGATACCGGAAACGCCCTCTCACCCATCCCTCTCCCCCTTAAAAGGGGAGAGGGATGGGGTGAGGGGTAGTCGTGAAGTCGGTTACGATGAAGTTCTCTTTGAGAGTTTACGCAAGCTTCGAAAAAAGCTGGCGGATGAGCGCGGTGTTCCCGCTTACATTATTTTTTCTGATGCAGCGCTCCGGCAAATGGCCCGCGACACTCCTGTAGATTTCCCAGAATTTGCTCGTATAAATGGCGTGGGTGAGAAGAAGCTGAAAGAATTTGGACAAATCTTTTCACAGGAGATCGCGGCGTATAAAGCCTCATGTGGAAACATGACCCTATCATAATTATTTATCCCTTTAGGGCAGGGTTGGGAATGGTACCGTTTGTTCTGCTGTTTCGTAGTATAATCACGCCATGGAAAAAATCCCCGATTTAAAAATCAGCTCAGGGTATACCTACGTGGATAACGCGCAAGGCCTCGCCCGTTTAACCCAAATGCTGCATAGCGCAGCCCGCGTGGGCATGGACACCGAAGCCGACAGCCTGCATCATTACTTCGAGAAAGTTTGTCTGATCCAGTTAAGCTTTTTGGGAGCAAATTATATTATCGATCCCCTCGGCGATTTTTCCCTTTCGGAGTTTTTTGAGGTGTTATCTCAAAAAGAGTTGATCTTCCAGGGCGCAAACTATGACCTCCGCATTTTAAAAAAGTCATTCGGGTTCCGGCCGAAAGCCCCCATTTTTGATACCATGCTGGCCGCCCAGGTTCTGGGTTATGAAAAGAGAGGTCTCGCGGCGCTGGTCGAAAGATTTTTCGGAATTCTAATGTCGAAGGCGGAGCAAAAAGCCGACTGGTCCAAGCGGCCTTTGCCTGTGCGGCTGCTCACCTATGCCTCGGATGACACAAAATATCTGGAAACGATGGCGAACGCCCTGACAGAAAATCTTCAAAAACTCAACCGAATCGCCTGGCACCGGGAATGCTGCGAGCGTGTGGTCAAAACCTCTGCGCTTCCGGATAGAAGTGAAGAGAAAGAGGCGTGGCGCGTTAAAGGATCTTCCAGATTGCCCCCCAATGAGCTTGTCTTTGTGCGGGAGCTCTGGAAATGGCGGGATGAGGAAGCCCGGAAAAAAGACCGCCCGGCTTTTTATATCTTGAAGAATGAAGACCTTATCGAGCTTGCCGGATGGCGGGCGAAAAATCCGCACATACCGCTTCACCAGGGCCCCGCATTTCTGAAAAGGTTCACCGGAGAAAATCTTGCGCGGCTGGAAAATGCGATCCGGTCCGCGGAAAATACTCCCCGGGCGGAATGGCCGCCCCCCCCAAAAAAAATGGAGTGGGTCTATGAGCGGCCCGATCAGGAAAAGCTAGAGCCGTTGCTGGCCGCATGCAAAACGCTGGCGAAGGCACTGCAAATCGAACCTTCCTTTCTGGCCTCCCGCAGCGCGTTAACGGCCGTGATCCAGCATCAGCCCCGAACAATCGAAAAGGTAATGGAAGTGAGCGGCATGATGCATTGGCAGGCGGAATTGATAACGCCTGCGATCGAGACCCTCCTAGGCAATAACCAGAACGCCTTATCAACCCCCCGCCAGCACTGATCTCCTTCCTTTGTTTAATGACATGTCCGAAAATAACCGGAAGAAAATGTGCGTCCTCCAAAAGGTGCAACTAAATACCTCTCCCGCCGAAATACCCGCTATACTATCGCCTTAGCACCACTTTCACGCAGGTGTCCATAGGACACAGCGTTCCTGCATTTCCCATTTCAAGCAAAGGAGTTGTATGAGAGAAAATTTTAGACGCGATAAAATAAAAAAAGAAGAGTTAAGAAGGAAAAAACAAGAGGAAAAAAGAAACAAACGCCTCCACAAAAAAGACCCATTCTCCGCTCCAAGTGCGGAAGTTTCAGTCAGTCCAGTTGAAATGACCGATCCCGGCACCTCTCAGAGTCAATCGGTTTCATAAAAATTAAAAAATACCGCATTATCAAAATATTCCAACATACGCGTTCGCGCGTTCGTTTGATTTGGCCCGCAGCCGTGTGAACCAGGTGGTAAAGCCTTTGGCCACCGCAGGCGTGATTATCCAGGAAGGGGCAACGCGGTCAACGACCTATCGAATTGCCTGATAAACAAATGCCCGATTGCTTCCAAAAACAGGCGGGATTATTATTTGGCAGTTTCCTGATAATGGGTCGCCGATCTTGGTGCGTGGCTGCAGCCGGAATTAGGTATGATGGCCCCGGAACTTATTGCTGTGTGAGAGATCGGGCGCCCGGTAACAAAGAAAAAGAGACCTTTTTCGATCAAGCTCCTGTGATATACTTTCTTTGAATGGAGAACTTGAAATGACCTACAAACACAGATATACAATCGTCATTGAAGCATGTGAAGAAGGCGGGTATCACGCCTGGTGTCCGGCACTTTCAGGCTGCCACGCGCAAGGCGAGACTCTGGAAGAAACGAAGAAGAATGT
>Ga0247727_10006474_pt1 | contig 23035 bp, 15 predicted proteins | sample WisWelCaveWW1625_FD_202498 | JGI IMG/M metagenome (GOLD analysis project Ga0247727, IMG submission 202498) | Biofilm microbial communities from Wishing Well Cave, Virginia, United States - WW16-25 | ecosystem: Environmental > Aquatic > Deep subsurface > Groundwater > Cave microbial mat | place...
GGGGTCGATTTGGGAGAGTTTCTGGATCCGCAGCGAGGTGACCCAGAGGGTGCCGCCCGCGAACTCCATGCCGTGGAGTCCGCCGCCGCCCGGCACCGGGTGGCGGGCCAGGCTCTTGCCGGTCTTGGGATCGCACTTGACAATCTCGTGGCTGCTGGCGGTTGCCCTGCACCGCGCGCCGGCCTCGACGGCAGGTTCCTGCTGTTGCCCCTGCTGGCCCTGTGGCAGGTTGGCGGCCTGGCCCTGGTCTACGTCACCGGCCCCGTCAACCTGCAATGGATGATCGGCTCGTCGAACGGGTGCTCTCGCAGTTGGTCCCGGTGGCGTTGCTGGCGGCGCTGGTGTTTGTCTCGTATTACGACCGGGCGGAGGCCGGCCTGGCGGCGCCGGCGACTCCCGGGCAAGAAGCGAAAGGAGCGCAAGCAGGGTTGAGACGGCCTGCCACCCGGCGACACATCCGCTAGCCTGAAAGTGGAGGAATGGCCGAGCGGTCGAAGGCGGCGGTCTTGAAAACCGTTAGGGGGGAAACTTGCTCGGGGGTTCGAATCCCTCTTCCTAAGCTAGCCCTTATTCTCAGTTGGATCTGGAGCCGAAGCCTACTTTGCGCATCAGCTCATCGTACCTGGGGTCGGTACGGATAGCGGCGAGCCAGGGCTCCGTTTTCAGCCACACCATGCAGTCGCAGCGGTCCTTGAATGCTTGATGGAGCCACCGGAACGCTTCGTCATTCTCGCCGAGTGCGGCGTGAATGGACCCGATTTCAAAAGTGCACACGTATTGTTTCTTCGCCATCTCCTTAACCTGACCCAGAACTCGCGAGGCCTCGGATCGGTGGCCGGCCAAGGCATGGCCCAGTGAAAGATTTAGCGCCAGCACTGGGGCGGGCTCAAGCTGAAATCCAATCTCTAGCTCGCGAAGCCCATCTGAGTTACGACCCGCAAGCATATGACTCAGCCCGAGAATCGAACGGATCGGCGCCACTTGGGGCTCCCTGCGGGCAGCGCTGGACGCGAGTTGCGCAGCCTCGTCGTACTTGCCGGCGTTCAGAAGCGCCATCAGGCCATCGAAGAGCAATGGCAGAGAGAGAGGATCGAGGTTTTGCGCCCGCTTCATCTCGCTCTTGGCTGCGTCGTGATCGCCTAGTGCGCTATAGAGATTCCCCAGCAGATTGTGCGCTTCTCCGGAATTCGGATTCAGGGTGAGGGCGCGGCGCAGCTCGGATTCGGCCCGGTCCCAGTTCCACTCATAGTAGAGGTAGACGGTGGCCAGCGCGACGTGCGCCTCTGCGAGGTCGCCATCCAGCTCGATCGCCTTCTTCGCCGCTTCACGCGCTTTGGGCATCATCTCGTTTGGCGGATCGTAAAAATTGGAAAGCCGCAGATAGGAGCGGGCCAGACCGGCGTAAGCCGGGCCATAGTTGCGGTCGCTGCCAATTGCCTGCTGGAAGGTGTTGACGCTGGAACGGAGCGATCGCACGTCAAGCCGGTTGAACTCAAACCGGCCCTGGAGATAGAGTTGATGCGCCTGCACATCGACCGCCGACGCCCGCGCATGAACTGTGGCGCCACGGCCCAGCGAGACCTGGACCGCAGTTGCGATCTTGGTAGCCAGCTCACTGTGTACCGCCAGAATGTCCCGCAGGTTCCGATCGTAGGATTGCGCCCACAAATGATCGTTCCGGGCGGCATGAATGAGCTGCGCCGATATCCTCACCCGGTCGCCCGCCGGAAGCACCGAGCCCTCGACAATGGCGTCGACGTCCAGCTCCCGCGCGATTTCCGGAACAGGTTTCCGGCTGCCCTTGTACTGCATAACCGACGTCCGCGAGATCACACGCAGGCCGGGAGTTTTGGAAAGCTCGGTGATGAGTTCCTCGGTCAATCCGTCCGCGAGGTAGTCCTGGGCCGGATCCCGAGTCAGGTTGTCCAGCGGGAGGATCGCAATGGACCTTAAGGGGCGTCCGCCGGCAGGCGCCCTCCCGCGCCAAAGCAGGACCCCGAGAACGGCCGCGCAGGCCACCAGACCGGCGGCGGACGTCACCAACCAGCGTGGGACGCGCCAGCGACGCAGCTTGGTCTGCGAGGGCGGCCGCGGCTGAAAACTCGGCACATAGCTGCCCTTCGGCAGTTCGATGATCAGCGGGTCGGCCTCCCCCGGACCCTGGTAATATACGCTCAGCTTTGCTCGCAGGCGCCTCACCTGCACGCGGACGATGGTGTCGGTTTTGGGGTCGAAAGATTCGCCGCGGTCGAATACCTCCACCCCGATCAGGTACTCCTTCAGCGGGCCGCCTTTCTCTCCCAGCTTCCACGTGACGATGTACTTGAGAAGGCGGCTTAAGCTTTCCGCATGAGCAAGCACCGAACTGGCGAGAATCCGCTCCAACTGGGCGCGAATGGCGTCCGGGTTCACAGGATCGGCAGGTTGCTCGGTCGCTCGGGCGCCGGCCATAGTCCCCTCTTGGATCGAGATGAACCAAGTCTACCACGGCTCGCCAGAGCCCGTATAGCCTGGTAAAGCTCTATCTTTGTTAGAGCCAACGGGAACCTCCAGGCTGCGGTCACCCCCCATGTCACTGCGCGGTCACCGCGATTCACTTGTATAGCGCCCTGTACGGGCCTATCATGATGGTGCGTTGGTAGATGGAGGGGCTATGAAGATCATTCACCTGCGGCACCTGGGGGCGGGTCTCCAGCTCGCACTCCTTCCGATCTGGTTATTGGGGGTTACCGCAGCGTTTGCTCAGACCACCGATGCCGTGCTGTCGGGCGCCGTGCGCGATCCCAGCGGCGCCGTCATCCCCGGCGCCGCCGTTACGGTACAGAACCTCAAGACCGGCCAGGTCACCAAGACGTTGTGCAGCGATGCGGGCATCTACTGGTTTGCCGCGCTCCAACCAGGCCTTTATCGCCTCAGCGCCGAAAGTGCGGGGTTTCGCAAGCTTGTCTACAATGATCTGCCACTAGAGGTTGGTTCCCGCCTCAATCTGAACCTGCCGCTCCAGCGCGGCGACGTGACCGAATCAGTGGAAAAGCCGGCGGACGAAGTGACCCTGCTGGCGGGCGCGTCGAGCTCAGTGGGATTCGTCATCGCCGGAGAGGAGCTGGCGAGCCTTCCGCTGCCCGACCGCAACGCCTTGGGGCTGGTTTTCATCCAGCCCGGCGTGGTGGGGAACAACTTCAACGGGGCCCGCCGGGGCGCTCTGAACATCACCCTGGACGGCATCAACGTCCAGTCGACCGCCGTCAACACCGGCATCAGCTCGGCGCTGTTTTCCAGCGTGGACCGCATTGCGGCATTCCGGGTAGTGACCTCCCCGGCCGATGCCGAGTATGGCCGCGGCTCGGGACAGATCCAGATGGTCAGCCGTTCCGGGGCCAACGAGTTTCACGGCAGCCTCTTTGAGTCGCATCGCAATACCGTCCTGAACGCCAACGACTGGTTCAACAACCAGCTCGGCGTCGGTCCTGTCACTGGAGAACCAGTCTCCCCGCGCAATATCCTGATCCGCAATCAGTACGGCGGCCGGCTCGGGGGACGGCTGATCCGCAATAAGACGTTCTTCCACGTCCTGTTTGACGCGCAACGCGAGCGGACCAGGGACGCCCTCACCAATATCACCTATACAGAAACCGCCCGGAGGGGCCTGTTTCGCTTCTTCCCGGGAGCGCGCAACGGCAACGCCAATGCGGCCGTGCCGACCGTGGACCTGTCCGGAAACCCCCTGCGACCCGCCCAGGCCACCGGCCCCTTGCAGACCGTGAACGTGTTGGGCCGGGACCCCAATCGGCTGGTTCCCGATCGGTCGGGCGTCGTCGGCCGGTTGCTGGAATTGACGCCGCTTCCGAACAATTTTCGTTCCGGCGACGGCCTGAACACGGCCGGCTACACCTGGAGCAGGAGCGCCTCAGTGGATTTCGACCATTTCCACATTCGTCTGGATCACGCCATCGCCGCCGCGCACCGGCTTGCCTTTGCGTACACGCGGCAAGAAGACAGCCGTGAAAACGGCTTCCTTCCCCAGAGCTTTCCGACCGCCCCGGGCGGGGCTTCCGACGGCGGCACTCGCCTCTACTCCCTGAGTGTCACCTCTGCCTGGCGGCCCAACTTGCTGAACGAGTTTCGGGCTGGGGCGATGCGCTTCCGTATCCGGAATTACGCGCCCTGGGAAGGCGCCGGAACCGCGTTGCAGCCCATGGCCGGGAATGAACCCTACCTGCTGAATTTGGGCGGCATCACCAATCCCCTGAATATCGCCGGCGATTCGCTGGGCCGGACCTTGCCTCTCTACCAGTACGGCGATACGGTCACGTGGCTGAAGGACCGCCACGCCTTCAAGTTCGGCGGCGAAGTGCGATTCACCAGCGCCAACATGTTCTCTTTACTCAACGTTGCGCCGCGCGTCTCCATCGGCACTGTCGGCGTGCCCGTCCAGAATATCAACACGATTCCGGGCATCGGCCAGAATCTGTTTGATGCCACCACCTTGCTCGTCAACTTGGCCGGTTCGGTGCAACAGGTGATACAAGCCTTCAACTCTCCGGGCGGTGCCAACCCAGCTTTCTTGGTGGGCGAAGCCAACCAGCGCACCTGGCGCCAGCGGGAATTCAGCTTCTTTTTCAAGGACGACTTCAAGGTGACCCCGAACCTCACGCTGAACCTGGGGATTCGCTATGAATGGTACGGGGCGCCGTTCGAGGCCAACGGGAAGGCCGTAGCGCCGCTAGGCGGCGCGGCGGGCTTGTTCGGCATCAGCGGCTCGGGTTTCGCGGATCTGTTCCAGCCGGGACGCTCGGCCGGCTCCCTCACCCGCTTGCAAACGGTGGGGCTGCGATCACAGAACCCCGACGTGCCCCTCTACCGGAACGACCGCAACAACTTCGCACCGGCGGTGGGGTTGGCTTGGGGCGTTCCCTGGTGGGGTGCTGGCAAGACGGTTGCGCGGCTGGGCTACGGTATCGGCTACGAGCGCAACGCCCTCCTGGTTGCCGATGGTGTCGCAGGACAAATCGGATTGCAGGACACCCGGAACTTCAGCCCTAGTACCTACCTTGACCTATCAGGCGTTCGGCTGCCGCTTACGCCGCTGGGTCGCCCTCTGGAGGCGGCGCCACCGGGCGAACCCCCCACGCCCCTCCGCGCTTTCGATGACCGCTTGCGGAGCCCCTATATCCAGAACTGGAATGCCGGCATCCAGCGCGAACTGGCCCGGAACACGTTGCTGGAGGTCCGGTATGTCGGGGGCAAAGGCACTCGCTTGATTCGAAGCGCCGAGATCAACGAGGTCAACATCTTCGAGTCGGGAATCCTGGACGCGTATCGCATCACCCAGGCCGGCGGAAACTCCCCACTGCTCGATCGGATGTTCCGGGGTCTGAACATTGGTGGTTTGGGTATGGTGGACGGAGTGCGGATCACCGGCTCGGATGCCGCGCGGTTCATCAGTAACACGCAGATGGCGTTGGCCAACCACAACGTAGGCGGCTTCGGGGGCTTCCTGAACAGCACGAACCAGTTCACCGGCCAGTTCAACGGTCTGCGGCGCCGGGCTGGGCTGCCGGAAAACTGGTTAGTCGCCAACCCCGAATATGCCCAAGCGCGACTCACCAGCAACTTCGCGAACTCCACCTATCACGCCTTGCAGGTGGAGGTGATGCGCCGTTTTTCGGCCGGCTGGACCCTTGGGGGCAACTACACCTGGAGCCGGGCGCTGGGAGAGGAGGAAGGCGACGGCCAGGACCTGTTCGACAACTTCCGCACGCTGCGGAACCGCCGTTTGGACAAGCGGCTACTCGCGTTCCATCGCACCCACGCCATCAACAGCTACGGCACTTGGGAATTGCCGTTCGGGCCAGGGAAGAGCTTCGCTGCCTCCAGCCGTGGCTTTGTTGCCCGGCTGGTCGAGGGCTGGCAGGTTGCAGCGTTTCTGGCCATCAGCTCCGGACCGGCGCTTGGCCTGTCCTCCGGTTTGAACTCATTCAACACGTCCGGCGCCGCGGACAACCCCCCCGTAGCGGTGGCGCCGTTTGCCAAGAGCGCCGGCGGCGTCCAGCGCACCGGCAATGGCGTGGTTTATTTCGGCGATCTTCGGCAGGTCCCCGATCCCAGCATCGCGGGCTTGACAACCGCCCAGGGCATCCGCGACCGCAGTCCCCTGCTCGCGATCGCCGACGCCTCGGGCCGCCTCCGGTTGGTCAACCCCACGCCCGGTGAGATGGGCAACCTCGCCCCGCGGTTCATCGAGGGTCCGGGCTTGTTTCATCTTGACCTGAGCTTGGCCAAGCGGGTTGTCATCACGGAGCGCATGAACCTGGAACTGCGCGCCGATGCCATCGGTTTCACCAACAGCCCGAACTTCGGCCCTCCGGTCGCGGACATCAACAACACGAACTTCGGCCGGATTAACGGCGCGACCGGCGAACGGATTGTGGTGGTTGGGATTCGATTCAGCTTTTGACAACGACAATGGGAACCAATGGATCTACCAGGTCTACCAGGTCTACCAGCGACAATAGCTTGTGGTTTGCCGCTGACCGAAGGGAAGAATTCGAAAGTGTCGACGACACCCGCCCGTTCGTTTTTGCTTTCGTTTTCAGCGAGTTCTGCGTTTGATCCGGATACGTAGTTTGCAATCCCCGCTCGTTTCAAGGAATTGCGTGTTCGAGAGTGGAGGGCCCCAGGACGGCCGGGAGGGACCACAACCAAAAGGACAGAAAAGGGAAAGCCCGACTCCCAGGTCAGGACACCGCTCCTCGACCAACCGGTGAGAAGGCAGCCCGAGGGGTGTCGCTGAGCGCCTTCGAATAGTAGTTGGCAGGACAGGCAGGAATGCCTGTGTTACAGGTCAATCCGGCAGACGTAGCCGGCGGAGGGGCTCTCGTTGCTCTTCCCGCCCGGCGCGATCCCCGCGTCACAGTAGTACAGATGCCCCTTGTAGAGGCATAGGCCGTGCGGGTCGGGATCCTCCTTCGAGAGCGTCACCACCTCCAGCAGGGCGCCGTCCTTGGGGTCCAGCTTGTGGATGACCCGGTCGGTGGAGTGCATGCACCAGATGGCCCCGTTGTCCCAGGCCAGCCCATGGGCCCGGCCCAGGTGCACCGGGATCTGATGAATCAGCCGGAAGTCCTTGGGGTCGATTTGGGAGAGTTTCTGGATCCGCAGCGAGGTGACCCAGAGGGTGCCGCCCGCGAACTCCATGCCGTGGAGTCCGCCGCCGCCCGGCACCGGGTGGCGGGCCAGGGTCTTGCCGGTCTTGGGATCGCACTTGACGATCTCGCCTGTGGAGCCGTCGGTGGGGCGCGGTTCCCGGCCGATGGCCTTGCCGTTGACCGCCATCCAAAGAAAGCCGCCGCCGTAGGCGATGCCGCTGGTGTTCGACGACTCGGTATTCACGCTACGGATGAGCTTCCCTTTCCAGTCCACCAGGTGGGCCCGGTCCGTCACCTGCTCGCCGATCCACAGGCCCTCCGGGGTGGTCTCCAGGCCGTTGGGATGGCCGTCCGGCGATTTGAACAGTTTGACGACCTTGGCCGGCCGCGTCTTGACGTCCTTGGGCGCAGCCGCCGCTGCCGTCGCTAACAAGCCTCCGATAAAGTCCCTACGTTGCATAGATCTGCTCCTCCATCCGTGTTCATCTGTGTGCATCGGTGGTTCCGTGTCTCCACCGCACCAAACCCCTGTCGATGGCGGCCAGGTTCGGCGCCCCCGCCAGGCCCATGTCGAGCGCCAGCTCGGTGCGCAGCAACTCGATCACTCGCTCGACGCCGCGCTGGCCGAAGACCGCCAGGCCGTACAAATATGGCCGGGCGATGCAGATGGCCTTGGCCCCCAGGGCCAGGGCCTTCAGGATATCAGTGCCGCGGCGGAAGCCTCCGTCGATCAGCACCGGGATCCGTCCCTTCACCGCCTCCACCACTTCGGGCAGCGCCTCAATGGTAGCGCCAACGTGGTCCAGTTGTCTCGCCCCGTGATTGGACACAATTACGCCCGCCACGCCGGCCTCGACCGACCGGACGGCGTCCTCAGCGGTCAGGATTCCCTTCAGCACCACCGGCAGCTTGGTAGTCGAGACCAACTGCCGGACCGTCTCCCAGGTGGGCGTCGGAAACGGCCTGGAAGGGTAGTTCCCGGCCCGCTCCGGGTTGCGCGGCTTGGGAAGCCGCCCCTGAGCGTCCCGCGGAACCCCGGTTTCCCCCCACGATCGGTCGAACTTGTTGCGGATGTTCCGATCCCGGTGCGACACGTGCATGATGTCGAGGGTGAAGCAGATGCCGGCGCAGCCCTGGTTCTCCAGGTCTCTGACGAAGGTGCGCATGGTCTGTGGGGTGCGGAACTGGCCGCCGGTCGTCACCTGCCACCAGAGGGGGCCTTGGCCGCCTTCCACAACCTTTTGAATGCCGCCATTGGTGATGTGGAGGGCCTTGGCGTTGGCGGCGGCCCGCGCCACCGTCAGCTCGCCCTCCGGGTACAAGCAGTTCTTACCGCCCGCCGGATCGAGCAGGATGGGGTACTCCAGCTTCCGGCCGAACAATTCCAGCGCCAGGTCGATGCTGTGGACATCCACCAGGGCGCGGGGCCGGAGGATCAGCCGCAGGAAAGCCTCGACATTATCGCGGAGCGCAACCTCGTCCTCGCCGCCACCCGCCAGGTAGTCATAGGCCAGCTTGTCGAGCTTGGCCCGCGCCAGGGGCTCGAAATCCATCACGCAGGCCGGTTCCAGAACCGGGTCGTCGCCCGGCTCGGGCGGCAGCTGGGGCGGACGCTGGGCCCCAGGATTCTGAGGGCCGGCCAACAGCGGCGAAGCGCCGGCCATGGCAACCAGGCGTTGGATGGTTTTCCGACGATTCAGGCGCATGGGCAAGTCTCCCTGTACAACTATCAGGGATAGGATAGCCCAGATGTGAGCCGCCGACCCGGTCTTCTCCTATAAGCAGTGGTGCGGCCAGCCGCTCGTGGGACAGATGCAGCCGGGCGCTGCCTTTCCGCTGAACTGGTTGCTGTTCCGGGCGCCGCTCCAGGACGGGGGCCTCAACCTGAATCTGTTTCACTGGCACTGGGTGGGGATGCACTGGCTGGGGGCCGTCTTCATGTATTTCTACTGCCGGGAGCTGGAGCGCAGCCGGACGGCCTCCCTGCTGGCCGGTTGCGCCTTCTCCTTCGGAGGCTTCGTCGGAACCGTGACCTGGCCGCAGGTGCTGAACGGCGCCGTGTGGACGCCGCTGAGTCACTCGGATCAGGAGCCAATCCTCCACGGTGAGCGCCACCGCTGGTCTTGGCGGGCCAAGGAAATATAGAGTACGTCCGCTTCACGGTCGTACTCATGCTGTGCGTTCTCAAATCGTTGCTCGATTACGAAGGCCATATCCTCTCGCCCAAACCACGCCACATCGCCACGACGAAGTGCGCCGTGACAACGAAGCTCTCTTTTTCACGCACAACTACCCGCAGATTGACTGTTTCGACCAAAGGTTCCCCGATCATAATTCCAGAGCAACTCCTGGCGTAGACTCGGGTCGTCGGATCCCGCTTGCTGCGGTAAACACCCTCTGGATGCCTGCAACGTCTCGATGACTAGCTCCCGATGTTGCGCCAGCTCGGGGTGCCTCTTTACGATGTGAGTCTTCCAGTGGTCATCGTCCAGTGTTACATGCAGGCCATCCGCGGCTCGAATCGTCACCAGCCCTTACTTTAGCCTAGCATGGATGGACTTCCCGCGAAATGCCACGAACGGTGTACTGGATTGATTGTGCCTGCTGTTTCATGCCTCTATAGTAGCACGAAGTGCAGGCAGCCTAACTCCTGGCGCATCGACATCTGGCTGGCGACCCTCGAGTGAGTCCGCGGCCCAGCATCATTCCTTACGGGCGACGAAGCGCACGACAGGCCGTGGCTGGCCGCCGGCCCAGTCGGCGGGGGCGGTCAGGACCTCATGATGGCTGACACGGAGGCGGTCAAAAACGCGGAGGAGTTCTTCGCTGCGCTCAGCCGCCTGAAGGGCGCCGTCGCGGAAGCCTTCCACCACCACCAGGCCGCCCGGCTTCAGGCCTTCGACGATCTTAGCAGCGTTGCGGGTGAAGATCTCGTGCATGAAGATACCGATGACCATGCCTGTGTTACTGCGCCGCCACGCCCGAGCACACGATCCACAACCCACAACCAGCGCCGGGGTGGCCGCAGGCCACCCCGGCGACGTCACCACCAGGGCTCGCCGTCGACCAGGTTCTTGCGCAGGAACTCCTGGTTCAGGTCCAGCCCCAGGCCCGGCCCGGCGGGCACTTTGAGGAACCCCTGGCGCACCTCCGGGGCATTGCCGGCCGCCATGTTTTCCTGATACCGGTTGGGGCGCCCCAGGGCGCTCTCGGAGCGATAAAAGTTGTGGATCGACGATCCGAAGTGGGCGCTGGCGTAAGTGAGGATGATGGAGCCGACGTTGTGCAGCGCCACCGGGTTGCGGGTCAGGTAGGCGTAGTCGGCGATCTTGCGGACGCCGGTGATGCCGCCGGCGAAGGCCAGGTCCGGGTGGATGATGTCGGCGGCCTGGTGATCCAGGAAGGGCCGGAAGCCGCGGACCATCTCGAGCTTCTCGCCGACCAGGAGCGGGACACGGGTCGATCGCTTCACCGTCAGCCAGTTCTCCGAGTAGGCCACTGGCAGCGGGTCCTCGTAGAACAGCGGGTTCATGGGTTCGACGGCGCGGGCGGCGGCAATGGCGCTGGGGGTGTCGAGCTCGTTGTGGCAGTGGACGGCGATGTCGATGTCGTCGCCGACGGCCTCGCGCACGTTGGCGTAAGCGCGGGCGACCTTGCGGATTTGGGCGGTGTCCAGGGTGTAGGCGTAGCGCGCCGAGGGGACTCCCAGCACCGCGTCGATGCCGATCTTGAAGGCGGTGAAGCCTTCCGGTTGCTGGCGGATGCGCTGGGCCCAGTCACGGCAGGAGGCGGGGTCGAGCATGTTGATGCCCTGGCCGTGGGAGTACATGGGGATGGCGTCGCGGAAGGGGCCGCCCAGCAGCTCGCACACCGGCCGGCCGGTGATCTTGCCGGCCAGGTCCCACAGCGCCAGGTCGATGCCGCTGATGGTGGGGATGTGGGCCATGTAGGTGTGCATCAGAGTGGTCAGGTTGTGGAAGTGCACCTCGATGGTCAGCGGGTCGCGGCCGATGAGGTGCTGCTTCATGGTTTCGATGCGGGCGCGGGCCATGGGGCCGGTGGAGCCGGCCTCTCCGTAACCGACCAGGCCGGCGTCGGTTTCGACCTTGATCAGGCAGTTGCCGGCGATGTTCCGGATGGCCATGGCCTTGATGGCGGTGATCTTGACCTTGCCCTGGTGGGGGGCGGCCAGGGCGTGGAAGCGGGCCAGCGAGGAGCCGGCCGGCAAGGCCAGCGCCAGCCGGAGCAGGTGGCGGCGGGTGTAGTCGGGGCGCATAAGCAAAGACCTCCCCTGATAGGATAGCGCGGTGGAGGTTCGTCGAAGTGCTATCATTCTTGTCCTATGCGCTGGAAGGTTGTCATCGTTCTGTTGGTGGGGTTCCCGGCGGCGGCCCAGTGGCCGCAGTTCCGCGGGCCCAACGGGTCGGGCGTGTCGACGGCTCGCGATCTGCCCGTCCAGTTCGGGCCGCGCCAGAACGTTGTCTGGAAGACGGAGCTGCCGCCGGGGCATTCCTCTCCGGTGATCGCCGGCGAGCGGATTTTTCTGACGGCCGCGGAGGGCGAGAAGCTGGGCGACGCCGGACGCCAGAAGGTGGCCGACACCGCCGACGGGCAACTGCTCACGATTTGCCTGGACCGCCGCACCGGCAAGATCCTGTGGCGGCGGCCGGCGCCGCGGCCGCGGCGGGAGCGTTTCCAGCCCACCAATTCCTCGGCCTCCCCCAGCCCGGCCACCGACGGGCGCAACGTCTATGTATTCTTCGGAGACTTCGGGCTGCTCAGCTACGGACCCGACGGCAACGAGCGCTGGCGCCTGCCCCTGGGACCTTTCAATAATGTGAACGGTCACGGGACATCGCCGATCGTGGCGGGCGACCTGGTGATCCTGCTGTGCGATCAGGACAACGATTCGTTCCTGATAGCCCTCGAGAAGGACAGCGGCCGGGTGCGGTGGCGGGTGGAACGGCCCGAGATCACGCGCGGCTACTCGACGCCTGCCGTTCTCCGGCCCCTCAAGGGTCCGGCGGAGGTGATCGTTCCGGGAGCCCTCCAGCTGATCTCCTACGACCTCCAGAGCGGCGAAAAGCTGTGGTGGGTGCGGGGCGCCTCCTGGCAGCCCAAATCGCTGCCGGTGATCGACGGAGAGATGATCTACGCGCACTCCTGGGAGTCGGGCGGGGAAGCCGAGCAGCCCACCGAGACGCCCAGCTTCACCGAGACGCTGGCGGGGTTCGACTCCAACCGCGATGGCCGCATCGCCCCCGAGGAGCTGCCCGACCCGCGCATGAAGAACTCCTTCTACCTGATGGACCTGGACGCCAACGGAACGCTCGAGGAGCGGGACTGGGATTTTTATCGAGCGCGGCGGTCGGCGCGCAACACCTTGGTGGCGGTGCGGCACGGCGGGCGCGGCGACCTGACGGAAAGCAAGGTGGCCTGGCGCAGGCAGAAGTTCCTGCCCAACGTGCCGGCGCCGCTGCTGTATCAGGGCGTGTTGTACATCGTCAAGGACGGCGGCATCCTGACGAGCCTGGACCCGGCGACCGGCGCCATTTGGAAACAGGGACGGCTGGGGGGGGCCCTCGGAACCTATTATTCATCACCTGTAGCGGGCGACGGCAAGGTCTATCTCCTCAGCCAGGAGGGCAAGGCTACCGTGCTCCGGGCCGGGGCCCAGTGGGAAACGCTGTCGGTCAACGACCTGGAGGAGGAATGCTACGCCACGCCGGCCCTGGTCGACAACCGCATCTACCTGAGGACCCCCAGCCGGCTCTACTGTTTCGCTATAGCGCCGCCCCCATCCCCTCGGCGGGCACGGTGACGAAGATCGGCCTGGCGACGTAGGCTCTGGCGATGATCGGCGTCAGGAAGCGGAAGCGGTAGTTGACGATGGCCACCCGGATGCGGGCTTCCGGCGTGCCGGCCCCGTGCAGCGAGACCGCCACCATGCTGTTCTGGATCCCCAGCAGCGGCTTCTGGAGTACGACCTGTTCATCGCCCATCAGCGGGTCCGGAGTGTTGTAGAGCACCACGTTGCGAATCCTGGTGGGGTTGTAGCTGTGGACCACCGCCCAGCGGCCCCCGGCCCGGACGCGCTCGTTGAGCCCCTGGTGGAGCACCAGCACGGTGCCCACGTCCACGATACCGATGAGGCATACCAGCGCCAGCAAAGTTACCAGCGTCGCCTCCACGAACATGCTGCCACGGCGTTTGGGTTTCATTTCAGGCTACCTCGCTAAGGAACCGTGAACCGGCCCATGTAATCAAACGAACATTTCGGCTTGCCGGTCAAGTTGTAGGTTTGAAAGAAGGTCCGGACCGCGAAGCCGCTGATCCCCACGGTGATCTTCGCCGGGGCGATGCCGTTGAAGGTTTCGACGACCTGGACGTTGGCCGTGAGCAAGCCGGCCACCACCGGCGCGGGGCTGCCGGTGGGGTTGGGGTCCCCGTAAACGACCATGTTCTTCACGCGGGCCTTGAAGCCCGCGCCGGCCTGGCTACCGCCGTCATAGGCGGCCAGGGAGGCGTAGCGGGCGCCGTTGCGAACGGCGCTCTCGAGCGCATTGTACAGATAGAAGGTATAGCCGAACTGCCAGACCCCGATCAGGACCGGGAGCAAAAAGGTGCTGGCGACGGCGAACTCCACCACGGCATTGCCGCGGCGCCGGACTGTGTGACCTTGTCTCATAGTTGTCCGCCTCACTGGAACAGTCGCACCTGGTAGGCGCCGCCGACGCGGCTGCCCGACCGCCGCCCGTAAACCAGGGCCGGGCCGACGTACTCGGCGCAGCAAGCGTTCATGCCGCCCTGGCCCTGGGCGTTGCCCTGGCCGCCGTTGCCCAGCAGGCTGTCGCCGCCCATCGAGCAAATGTCGTTGTGGATGAAGAAGTTGGCGTAGCCTAGAACCACGTCGTTGGCGGGGTCGTTAATGGGGACGGTCATGAGCCGCCGGCCGTTGCCCCGGACGCCGCTCCAGGCCGGATTGTTGATCTTGGACAGATACTGGTCATAGGTTTGCGAGACGGTGTCGGCGTCCTGGCCGTAGCGCTCTCGCAGGGCGTCGGATTCGGTCTCGCGGTTTCCCGGAACGGGGTTGATCAGGTCTCCGATCGCCAGGGGGTGTGATTGGATGTTGCTGACGATGGCCTGGCGGATAAACGCCGCGCCGCCGGTGTAGCCGCCGTAGTTGCCGCCCACGTCGCCGATATCGATGAATCCCCGCTGGGAGGCGGGCGACGGACTGATAAAGTTGGCCGCCTGGTCGCCGTCGCACCAGTCGTTGGGCTGGGAGCGCTGCCCCGGCGGAGGCCAGCGCATCGTGAACATCTGTCCCGGGACATATCCGTAATTGGCCAGGTCGGCGGGATTGATCGAATCGGGCGAATAGGGCACCAGCCCTTCGCTGAACGTGGTGATCTGAAACTGACCCGAGGTCGAAGTGGCTCTCAGGAGGTGCTGCCGGGCGATGGTGAACAACATCATGGCTGGCGGCGCCGGCACTGGGGGCGAGGGCAAAACCGGTGGCCCTGGGGCCAGGGTTGAGAAACCAGGCAGGAAGTACACTGTCACGGGGGTTTCCCCCTGCACCCGAACGAACTTGACGCCTGCCGCGGGCGGGCTGGCTGCGTATGGCCCATTGGCGAGTTCGGCGAAGGTGACTTGGATGTTCTGGACGTTGGCGGTCTGGAAGTTCCACTTGTTGGGGTAGTTTTGGGCCTCGGTGCGAGCGTGTGTCAGGCTGGTATCACTGCCATCCAGGTGTCGGGCCGCCGCGGTGGCGGCGGCGTCCGTGAAGGCCTGCAGCTCGTTGCGGGCCACGTACATTCTGCCCAGATCTGTAGCCAGACCCAGGATCCCTAAGAAGACCACCGCCATTACGGTCGCGGCAATCAGAACAAAGCCCTTGGAACGGAAACGCCGCCGCAATCCCACTACGCACCTCCTGGGGGGAACGGACCGTCAGGTCCAATACCTTACACTTATGTGTATACAGGACTGCGGGACCAGCAACCATAAGCAGGATTACCCCGGTTTTCACAGGAATTTGTCTTAGTACCCTGTAACACAGGCAATCCTGCCTGTGTTACCGCGGCCTGAGCGGGCTGGGGAACCAATGTATTAAGCTCAGTCGGATGAAGAAGCCGGTAGTCACCGCTGACGAGGCGGTGGCGCGCATTGAGGACGGCTGGAGTGTAGCGATCGGGGGCTCCGGGTCGGGCCACTCCATTCCCGAGCAGCTGCTGGCGGCGCTGGGCCGGCGGTTTCGGGCCAGCGGCCGCCCGCGGGGTCTCACGCTGGTCCATCCCTTCGGGGTAGGGAATCAGAAGGACAAGGGTCTGGAGCACCTGGCCGATCCGGGGCTGGTCCGGCGAGTCATCGGCGGCCACTGGTCGATGTCGCCCTCCATGGCCCGGCTGGCCGCCGAGAACAGCATCGAGGCCTACAACCTGCCCGCCGGGATCATCAGCCAACTGCTGGGGGTGGCGGCCGCCGGCAGCCCCGGCTGGATCTCCCAGATCGGTCTCGATACCTTCATCGACCCGCGACTGGAGGGCGGCAAGCTGAACGCCGCCGCCCGCGAGGACCTGGTGGAGCTCCTCGAACGCGACGGGAAGCAGTACTTATACTACAAAGCCTTCCCGGTGCAGGTGGCTTTCATCCGGGCCAGCGCCGCCGATCCGCTGGGCAACCTGAACATGGACGACGAGGTGGCCCCCTGGGACAACTGCTCGATGGCCCAGGCTGCCCGGCGCTCCGGGGGCCTCACCATTGCCCAGGTGAAGCGCACCGTGCCGCTCCACGCTCTGGACCCGCGGACGGTGCGAGTCCCGGGCATCTTTGTCGACTACCTGGTGGTGGATCCCACCCAGGGCCAGACCTTCCAGATCGAGTACGACCCCAGCTTGTGCGGCGCCGCCCGCAAGCCCCCCGAACAGTTTCCCTCCTTCCCGCTCACCGCCCGCAAAGTGATCGCCCGGCGGGCGGCGTTGGAGCTGTTCCCCGGCGCGGTGTTGAATGTGGGCTTCGGCATGCCCGACGGCGTCATGAAAGTGGCCCGCGAACAGGGACTCGACGCCGAGGTCACCACCACCGTCGAGCACGGCCAGATCGGGGGCATTCCGGCCGAGGGGCTCGACTTCGGGGCCTCCTACAACTCCACCTCCATCATCGAGAATCGCCACCAGTTCAACTTCTATCACGGCCGCGGCGTCGACCAGGCCTTCCTGGGCTTCGCCGAGGTCGACACCCAGGGCAGTGTGAATGTCAGCCGCATCGAGAGCGCCGTGATCGGCACCGGCGGTTTCATCGACATCGCCCAGCAAGCCCGCGAACTGGTTTTCTGCGGGACCCTGACGGCCCGCGGCGCGCCCAAGTTCGTCCCGCGGGTCAAGCAGGTGACCTTCAGCGGCCCTCGCGCCCTGGCCGACGGCCACCGGGTGCTGTATGTCACCGAGGCGGCGGTTTTCCGGTTGACCGCTGCCGGCGTGGAACTGATCGAGGTGGCGCCGGGCCTCTCGGTCGAAGCGGATATCCTCCCCAAGATGGCAATGCGGCCGGCGGTGGCCGCCGAAGTGAAGCCGATGAGCGCGGAGTTGTTCCGGCCGGAGCCGCTGCCGCGGGGGTTGTTCCGGCGGTTCTGATCCGGCCGGAGGCGCCACCCCGGATTCCGGGCTCCGTTTGTCGGCCCCTTTTTCGATACCATACGATCGAGCGGATCCCTGGAGGATGCATCGGGCGCCTGCCGTGACCAGGCCCCCAATCGCTCGGTCGAGCAGGCCCCGGTGCACATCCAGGTGGCGGCGAACATCTATTTCTGATGGTGTGATGGGACGAGCGTGGCGCGGGTTCCCTCAGCAGCGCTGTGCTCGCGCCCAATCCCGGACCCGCTTCAGCCACTCGTCGCTCGGCAGGCGGCGGCTTTCTTCGAGAAAGCGGGTGGCCAGCAAGCTGGTCAGCGGCGGAAGCGCCTTGCTGGTCTCAACCTCGGCGTATTGATCGCCTTGGAGCTGAAACATCACCACCCGCGTACCGTCGTACCGCCACACCTCCGGCACTCCAAATGCTGCGAAGATCGGGAAGCGATCCAGCGACCAACTCGAGACGTCCACTTCGATCATCAAATCCGGAGGCGGGTCGACCGCCGGGTCGATGTCCTTGCCCCAAAGCGTGGCTGAGCGTCCGATGTAGTAGGCGGAGTCCGGCTCAAAACCCTTCTGAAGTCGCGAGCGTTTGAAAGTTGTAGACCCCAGCGGGCACACGCGGATGCGCAGCCCCTCGGCAACCGCTTCCACCATCATGGCGAGAATTCGATTTGGCTGCTCGTGCCGCGCTGTGACGACCATAATCTCGAGCGTACCCTCATGGAACGTAAACCGGGTGCCGAGCTGGTCCTCGTGCTCGGCCAGGAGCCGCTCGTAAGTTTCCCAGCTTACACCGGTCAAGGTCACCAGCCTTTCGGTCGGACTTGCTACCGCGGCCATACCCTCTATCTTACATCGCTCGACCACCGGCAAGCGGTGTATACTGGTCCGCAGTCGGGATCCCAAGGAGGTGCGGGATGTTCTGGTTTCGCTGCTCGGTTCTGATTCTGGTGGGCCTGGCGGCTCACCCGGCGCTGGCGCAGGAAACGCGCAGCATGATTCTCGGTCGCGCCATCGATCCACAGGGCTCGGCCGTGGCGGGGGCCAGGATCCTGGTGACCAACGTTGACACCAACACGGCCACTCCCCTGACCACCAACGAGACCGGCTACTACGAGGCCAACCTGCTGCTGCCGGGCAACTATCAGGTCACCGCGGAGGCCGCCGGGTTCCGCACCTCGATTCGCAAGGGCATGGTCCTGCCGGTGGCCTCGCGAGTGGAAATCAATATGCACCTGGAGCTGGGATCGGTGGCCGAGTCGGTGACCGTGGTGGCGGAAGCTCCCTTGCTCGAGACCACCTCGGCCTCCGCGGGGCGCACCATCGATAACCGCACCCAGTCCGGCGTCCCCATCTCCTCCTCCAACATCACCTTGTTCGCCCGCCTGGCGCCCGGGGTGCAGAGCAACGGCGAGGTGCGGGTCATCGGCCCCGGCGACCAGAACTCGACCTCCGACTACAAAATCGCCGGCGGCGTGGGCGGCGGCAACGAATGGTCCATCGATGGCGGCTCCAACACCGGTTCCGGCGGCCGTCGCGTGGGCTACGTGGCCCACTCGGACGAAATCGCCGAGATCAAGATCGAGACCGGCGGCTTCGACTCCTCCATCGGCCATACCGCCGGCATCGTCGTCGCTATGCTGTCCAGGTCGGGCTCCAACCAGTTCCACGGCGGGGCCAGCAATATTCACAATCAAACACGCTGGAATGCCGCGCCTTTTTTCACCCGCCAGCTCTACTATCGCAGCATCGCGGAGGCCGAAGCCGCCGGCAACACCGCCCTGGCGAGTCAGCTCCGTAACACCCCCAAGCAGGCCTCCGGCCGCAAAAATCACTACAGCACCTTCATCGGCGGCCCGGTCATCCTTCCCGGCATCTTCAACGGACGCGACCGCCTCTTCTTTTTCTTCAGCTTTGTCGGCTTTCGCCGCCTGTCTCCCCCCAATGCCATCAACCTCAATCACACCTTCCCGACGCTCTCCGAGCGCCGGGGCGACTTCTCGCCGCTGCTCCGCGTGGACCCGGTGCGCTACCAGATCTACGACCCGCTCAGCGTGCAGCCGGACCTGGCCCGGCGTGGGAACTACATTCGCAGTCCGTTCCCCAACAACCTTCTCCCCTCCTCCCGGATGGTGAATCCGGTCTACGATTTCTATAACAAGGTTCTTCCCACCCCCAACAACGATCCGACCGACCCCACCAAGGAGGCGCTCAACAACTACCTGGGGGTGAGCATCCCCTGGAGGTCCCCCTACGAAGCCTACACCAACCGCTTCGATTACAAGCACTCGGACCAGCACCGTTTCTTCGGCCGATGGACCTACGACGACTACTACCTGAACTCCGGCGACTGGGCCTTCCAGACCCTGCCTGGCCTGATGGAGAACCGCGATCGCCGGCACAACATCGCCGCGGTCGCGGATTGGGTGTACACCCGCGGCGCCAGCACCGTCCTGGACGTCTCGGCTTCGTTCAACCACTACATCAGCCCTACCTACCCGCCGGTGATCATGACTTTCAAACCCACCGACGTCGGCCTCCCCAAGTACCTGGACGATCGCGCCGGCGACCGCCACATTCTTCCCACCATGAACTTCTCCGGCTATAACTCCACCGGCCGCAACGTCGCCTCCATCTCCCGCTTCCGTTCCGGAGCCCTGAAGGCCGACCTCTCTCACATTCGCGGCAAGCACTCCTTCCGCGGCGGAATCGACTTCCGCCGTCATATTTACGTCGGCGGGGGCGGCGGCAACACCTCCGGGAATTTCAGCTTCACCAATGCCTTCACCCGCCGGAACGACGACACTCTTACGCCGGCCGGCAACCTGGGCCACTCCTGGGCCGCATTCCTGATGGGGCTGCCTTCCAGCATGACCCTCGGCGCCACCGACAGCTTCGTTGTCCAGAGCCCCTACTACGGCTGGCACTTTCAGGACCACTGGCGCCTGACCCCGAAGCTGAACCTCAATCTGGGCTTGCGGATGGAATACGAAGGGGGTCCCACGGAGCGTTATAACCGCTGGATCGGGTACTTTGTCCCCGGTACAGAGCTTCCCATTTCGAAGGCCGCGCAAGCCGCCTACGCGGCCAACCCTGTCCCGGAACGCCCGGCCGCGGACTTCGTGGTTCGCGGCGGTCCCGTTTATCCGGGCACCGGCGGCGTTCCGCGGCGGATCCGACGAAACGAGTGGATGTGGCTGCCGCGGCTGGCCGCCGCCTACCAGATCAACTCCCGCACCGTCCTGCGGGCCGGGTTCGGCCTGTTCTTCGACTCCCTAAACGCGGCCACCGAGACCGTGAACCAGTTGGGCTTCTCCCGCACCACCTCCACCAACATCACCAACGATTTCGGCGTCAACTGGCTGGCCGGCGACCCCAGGAACGGCGTCTCCCCGCTGCGCGATCCCTTCCCGGTTCGCGCCGGCGGCGCCCGGTTCGACGAGCCGGTGCGCGACCAGTTGGGCGCTATGGCGACCGCCGGACGCGGGCTCACCTTCGCCGATTTCGACACTCGCCACGCCCGCCAGCGCCGATGGAGAGCCGGAGTCCAGCGCCAGATCCGGTCCTCGATGCTTCTCGAAGTCGCCTATACCGGCTCCTACTCGGACCGCGTCTATGTCACCAAGAACCTCAACCCGCTCCCGGAGCAGTTCTGGGCCGGCGGGTTGGCGCGCAACAATACCGTCGCCAACAACCTCAACGCCAATGTCCGGAACCCGTTCCAGCTCTCCAACTTCGCCGACCTGAGCTCCTCGGCGCCGCAGGTCTACCAGGACCTGAGCACCCAGGGCTTCTTCACCTCCACGACCATTCGCAAGAACCAGTTGCTCCGCCCCGTCCCGCTGGCCTCCGGCCTTTCCCAGCGCAACGCGCCGTTCGGTCAGGTCCGGACGCATGATCTCGAAGTCAGCTTTGAGCGCCGCTTCTCCAAGGGCTTCAACCTGTACTTCACCTACACGCGACTGCGGGATGAGGACCGGGACGTCTACCTCGAGGAGTTCGATCCGGAGCCCTCCTGGCGCGAAAGCAACAACGGCCGGCCGCATCGGTTCGTCCTCACCGGCATCTGGGAGCTGCCGTTCGGAAATAGACGCGCTTTCCTCCGCCAGGGTCCGGCGGCCTGGGTCGCCGGCGGCTGGCAGATCGGCGTGGCATGGGAGGCCCAGCCGGGCCCTTTGATCGACTTTGGCAACCTTTTCTATTACGGCCAGCTCCAGGACATCGACACCGGCGCCCGCACCTTCGACCGCTGGTTCAATACCGACAGTTTCGAGAGCAACGCCTCTCGCGCCCCCGCCGCCTTCCACCGCCGCGTCTTCCCCACCCGGGTCAGCGGCCTTCGCGCCGACCACACCAACAACTGGAACGCCAACTTGCAGCGCGAATTCAAGCTCTCCGAGCGGGTGGCGTTTCAGGCTCGCCTCGAAGCGCTGAATCTCGTCAACCGCACGCAATTCGCCGAGCCGGTCACGAATCCGCTGGCGACCAATTTCGCCGCCGTCACGGTGGTGTCGCAGACCAACAAGAGATTCTGGCAAATCACGGGACGGATCACGTTTTGAGACAGGAGACAGAATGTTAGCCACAGAGGCACAGAGGCACAGAGAAAACCGATGTGGTTGTTCCTCTGTGTGCTCTGTGCCTCTGTGGCTAATTCTTAGTCTGCTGGCGGGCGCCGGGGCGCTGGCGCAAAGCGGCTGGAAGGCCGGGGTCGCCAAAGTCTCCATCACCCCGTCGGAGTCCATCTGGATGTCGGGTTACGCGGCGCGGACCAAGCCCTCCGAAGGCGTGCGCCAGCAGCTCTACCTCAAAGCGCTGGCGCTCCAGGATGAGACCGGAAAAACGGTGGTGCTGGTGACATCCGACTTGTCCGGCTTCCGGCGCGAGGTGGCCGAGGTTATCGCGGAACGGTGCCAGAAGAGCTTCTCTCTGGCTCGGGACCGCCTGGTGCTCAACGCTTCCCACAACCACAGCGGACCCGTAACCGGACTGATGCGGGGTCCGATGCGCCCCGGCTACAACCTGGACGAGCGACAGCGAGAGGTGGTGCGCCGCTACACCGAGAACCTGGTGGCTCAAGCCGTGGAGGTGATCGGCGCTTCCATGCAGGACCTTTCCCCGGCTACCGTCCATTTCGGCCAGGGTCTGGCGGGGATTGCGGTCAACCGCCGGCGCGACGCGGCGGGAAGACGCCATCTTCCCGCTCCGGTGGACCACGACGTCCCGGTCCTGAGCGTGCGCGGTCCCGGTGGCAACCTGCGAGCCGTCGTGGCGGGCTATGCGTGTCACGCCACCGTTCTGAGCGACTATCAGATCAACGGTGACTGGCCCGGTTACGCCCAGGAGGAGATGGAGAAAGCGCAACCCGGCGCCACGGCTATGTTTGTTCAGGGCTGCGGCGCCGATGCCAATCCCCTGCCGCGCCGGTCCGTGGAGCTGGCGCAAAAGTACGGACAGGTTCTGGCCGCCGCCGTCGGCACGGTGCTCCAGGGCCGGATGAAGCCCATCGGCGGCCCGATGAAGACCGCCTTCGAGATCGTGGATCTGCCGCTCCAGGGACCACGGACCCGCGAGGAAATCCGGAAGCGACTGGACGACAAGAACCCCGCCTGGCGCCGGCGCGCGGAGCATTCACTCAAAGTGCTCGACAGCGGCGGCCAGATCCCGGACCGCTATGCCTACCCGGTGCAGGTCTGGCAGTTTGGGCGGGATCTGAAGTTCATCGCCCTGGGCGGCGAGGTGGTGGTGGATTACTCGCTGCGCCTGAAGGCGCTCTACGGCTGGGAGGAAACCTGGGTGGCCGGGTATTCCAACGACGTATTCGGCTACGTGCCTTCTCTGCGGGTGCTGAAGGAAGGCGGGTACGAGGGCGGTGACGCCAACACCAGCCTGCCGGGACCGTTCGGCGCGGCCGTCGAGGAGCTGATCGTCGAGAAGGTGGGTGAGCTGGTGGAACGGACCCGGCGGTAACACAGGCATTCTGCCTTGAAAATGGGGTTGGCCGGCGGAGTTTGCCGGGCTGTGAGGCGACGTGGCGCACGCTTCAGCGTGCTGGCGTGGGCTTCAGCCCACGCTGCGTGGTTTCACCCCCACCCTTCGGCGAGCTGAAGCTCGCCGCGGCACGCTGAAGGAGCTGTGAAAAAATCCCCCCCGCTCACATAAAACATTTGTATAGAGAAATGTTTTCGAGGCATACTGGGTCCATGGTCTATCTCCAAGAGAAGCTGCTTGACCTGCCGGAGGCGG
>Ga0247727_10006475_pt1 | contig 23035 bp, 15 predicted proteins | sample WisWelCaveWW1625_FD_202498 | JGI IMG/M metagenome (GOLD analysis project Ga0247727, IMG submission 202498) | Biofilm microbial communities from Wishing Well Cave, Virginia, United States - WW16-25 | ecosystem: Environmental > Aquatic > Deep subsurface > Groundwater > Cave microbial mat | place...
AATCCAGAGGTTCCCTTCGCGATCCCCGTACAAAGATCGGACCAGATCGGTTGATAGCCCTTCTCTTGTGGTGTAGCTTACAAATTTCCCATCTCTAAAGCGGCTCAGACCGCCATTCGTTCCAATCCAGAGGTTTCCTTCGCGATCTTCATACAGAGTATGGACAGTGTCGTTTAGAAGACCCTCTTTGGTGGTATAGCTTGTAAATTTTCCATCTCGGAAACGGTTCAGACCGCCATCTGCTCCAATCCAGAGGTTCCCATTCCGGTCCTGGAAAAGTGACTGGAGGTAATTGCTTCTCATTTCCTTTGTGTTTGTCTTATCAAACACAACGAATCTGACACCATCGAAGCGAACGAGCCCCTCTTCAGTCGCCAGCCAGAGATACCCATCGCGTGTTTGGACGATAGCGTGAACGCTGTTTTGCGGCAGGCCTTGCTCAGTCTGCCAGACATCATGTACGTACTGCGTGATGGCTTTGTCGGGATCCAATGCGTGGGCAGAGGAAAAAAAGGAAAGAGCGAAAACAAGCAATGAAAGACAGGAAAAATTCCGGAATCTGTCTGCGGAATGTTGAGGATGATCCCCGGCCATAGTCCCACAACAGGCTTCGCACCTGTAAAACAAAATCTCAAAAGTACTCGAACCCATTGTAGCCCTTTTCCTTGCAATACAGCAAGAAACAGGGATACAGAAACGCTTCCAGCCGGCGCTCCTGAATGCAGGCGGGATGACCGCGCTCCATCAGAAACGGCCGGACTTTGCCTTTCCTCATTATTCAGGTGTAGAATCGACTCCTGGAGCTGTGCTAATAGAGTAGTACCGCGCAACTTCTGGCGATTGGACGTATCGGTTTGAGCCATGGCAAACGAAAAGCGGATTCGAATTCTCGTAGCAGAAGATCATACGATTGTGCGGGAAGGTCTGGTCGCCATCCTCAGTGTGCAGGCGGATATGCTGGTTGTGGCGGAAGCCGCTAACGGTAAGGAAGCAGTGGAAGCTTTCCGGATTCATCACCCGGATATTGTTTTGATGGATCTCGTAATGCCGGAGATGAGCGGTCACCAGGCCACTGCTTCTATCCGCCAGGATTTTCCGAACGCCCGCATTCTGGTACTCACAACGTTTCACGGTGACGCTGATATTCATCATGCGTTGAGAGCAGGGGCGCGGGGTTATCTGTTGAAGGACACTCCCAAGAAAGAGCTCCTTCAGGCCATTCGGGCCGTTCATGCGGGGCAGCGCTGCATTCCCCCCGAAGTAGCTAAAGAGCTCGCTGAGCATATGCCGGCATCGGAATTAACTGCGCGCGAGCTGGATGTTCTAAAGCTGATCGTGAAAGGGTTCAGCAACAAGGAAATCGCTGATGCGCTTCGTCTTACCGAAGGCACCGTGAAAAGCTACATTCATACGATCTTCTCCAAGCTGGGGGCGGACGACCGCACTCAGGCTGCCGCCCTTGCCCTTCAACGGGGAATCATCCACCTCGATTAGATAATAACTACCTTTCCACGGTGTTTACAAAACAGCATAAACATTTTTTGTCCGTAAAAGAAGGAGATCAAGGGATGAAAATCTATGGAGGACCTCTATGAGATCATCGTTTTAACTGAGTCGTCGTAGATGCGCTTCAATCTGCAATCTGCGATCTGAAATCTCAAATATTTTTGGCTAGCCTCCTATCGAAAGTTAGTATCAAAAGCACATCCACGGATGATTAACGGAAAGTCTGTCTCCGCCTATCTTTGCGTATGGAAGTTGGAGGCGGACATGAGACATACAAACTATCTTGGTTGGGTCGCGATCATTGTTGTCATGGCGTTGGGCAATACCGCAACAGGCGCAACCACAATCGAAATTTCTAATACTGTAGTCGTCCCTTCGGTAAAACACTTTGGGATCAATCTGGGGTGGATCAATTACTTTGATTCCGGGCAAATTGTGAAACAGCTCGTATTTCGCAATCCCGGTTTTGAGGGACAGATCTTCCAATCCATCGTCCGTTGTGCTTCAGGGACAGCGAGCTCGTGTACGGATGATCTGCCCTATACAGTGACGAATCCGCCTCCGGCGGGTACTTCGCCTGCTTTTACCGCGTGGCCATCCGGATTCTGGGACGGCGCCACGTATGAATTCATCTGGGGCGCCGCAAGCGGCCGAACGGGGACCGTCGCTTCTTCCACTGCGCCGGCAGAAGGAAACGGAACACGGTTCCAGTTTGAAGATTCCGGAATCATTCCAACTGCCGGCGACTACATGATTGTTCGCAAGACCAACTTTGGAACCGACTGCATGGCTCAACCGCCGCAGCCCGGCTGTGCCGCCACTTCATGGAATATTTATACATCAGGCGGCGCCTCCATCACTACCGAGGTTGCCGATCTGGCTCCGGACACGATCGGCCGGCAGGCAGTACGCATCTCCGCAACAGGACAGGGACAAACCGCAAGCCTGTCCGCTGTTTTCGAAACAAGCGCGTTTGGCAGTTTTCTGCAGCTCAACGGGAGTTTTCGTTTGAGTTTTAAAGCCAGAGCCACGGCAGGATCCGGAAGATTGACCGTTAACCTGCGGCGACAATCTCCTTCCAATACGGTCTTTATTAATCAAACACTCAATCTTTCCAATTCCTGGAATACCTACAATGTCGATTTCAGCGCAACGGAAAACGGCAGCGCCAGCGGGACCGTTCAGCTTCAATTCAGCCCCGCCAATCAAACGGCCCTTTTGCTGGATGATGTCAGCCTGACGCAAACCGACGGTGATTCCGCCAATACCACTGTATTTCGGGATCCTGCTGTCGACGCTTTGCTGGATCTTCATCCTGGAATCTTGCGCTACTCGGGCAGACAATTCGGTGATTCGCTTGACAACCAGATTACACCACTCCTCGCAAGACTGCGGTCGGAATTCGCAACGCGAGCCACAGTGGCCAGTGATATACAGGTTGGACTGCACGAATTCCTGGAACTCAGCCAGTACATCGGCGCCGAGCCGTGGTATTGCTTTCCCTCGACTTTTTCTACAGCGGAAGCGGCGAACCTCATGGAGTATCTGGCCGGATCCAGCGCCACTCCCTATGGATCACTCAGGGCTGCTCGCGGGCGGATTGCTCCGTGGACCGACGCTTTTTCCAGAATCCATCTGGAATTCGGCAATGAAGTCTGGAATCTCGCTTTCCACGGCGCGGCCATTTATTATAACGAACCGCATGGAAACCGTGCGGGCGAACTTTTTGGCACAATGAAGAGCTCCCCGTACTACAACAGCTCTCAATTCGATCTGGTACTGGGAGGACAGGCCAGTTACGTGAGCCGAAACGCAGACATTCACAACGCGAGTGTGAATCACGATACTTTCGGTGTAGGCCCTTACCTTGCCAATATCGTAGACAATTATGCCGGTAATGAGGAATTGTACGGACCCCTGTTCGCCGAACCGGAAATGCTGTCGCAGACCGGGTACATGCGCCAGGACTATGATACTTTGCAGGCCTCCACCAGGCCTGTGCCGATGGCAGTATACGAAGTAAACATGCACCCCATGCTGGGCGCCATCTCTCAGGATGCGTTGAATTCATTCGCCCCTTCCGTTGGGGCAGGAATTGCCGTTGCGAACCACATGTTGATGATGCTTCGCGATCTGGCAATCAAGGATCAGCTTTTGTATGCGTTAACACAGTACGCGAATCCGCGCGACGATGGGAAGTATGCCCTGCTCTTTGGAGCAGAACGGGATATGGGAGTAACCAACCGGAAACGACCGCAATACCTGGCTCTTCAACTTGCCAACGAAGCCCTGACCGGGGACCTGTTGCAAACCAATCATTCCGGTGATAATCCAACCTGGAATCAACCTCTGGTGAATTATATACAGTATGACAACGCGCACTTTCTGCAATCCTATGCCTTTGCAAACGGCAACGATCGTTCGCTGATTCTTTTCAATTTCAGCCGGACCGGCAGCCTGTCCGTCAATTTCACAGGTAACGGCGCTCCGGGTGGAACCGTTACCTTAAGACAACTCACCGCTGCCGCTATTACTGACAGCAATGAAGATTCGGAAAATGTAATTGTTTCGTCCCAGACGTTGAATGACTTCGATCCGAATCTACCACTGTCTCTACTACCGTATTCGATGACGCTCCTGCAGTGGCAGACCGACACGATCGCGCCGGAAGTTGTGATCACATCGCCCGCGAACGGGGCTTCGATCAGCGGGACAGTTCCCGTTAGCGCAGACGCCTCGGACAATGCCGGTGTGGTACGTGTGGAATTTTACAGAGACAGTGCTGTTTCGTTAGGCACGGATACCTCTGCGCCATACAGCGTGAATTGGGATTCTACAAGTTCTCCTGGAGCCCACACGATTTACGCAACGGCTTACGACGCTTCTGATAATGCTGCGACATCAACAGCGATTGCGGTTTCTGTTGCAGACATAGTTCCACCTTCAGTGCAGATCACCAATCCGCTAAATGGAGGGACTGTGGCTGGTCAAACAACTGTTTCGATCACTGCGACAGCATCGGATACTGTTGGAGTAACACGGGTCGATTTTTTTGTGAATAATGCGCTGAGGTGTTCGGACACTGCTGCCGCCTACAGTTGTAACTGGCGGGTTCCCAAGAAAGCCCGCATTGTTTACACACTTCAGGCGATCGCTTATGACGCCGCCGGAAATTCCGCAACGTCGGTGATTACGGTCACCTCCCGTTAAGTTGCATTTCTGAAAATTGATTTGTGGGGGCGGGCATCTCTGCCCGCCCTGTGACTTCTCGATGAGAAAATGGCAGGCAGGGACGCCTGCCTCCACAGGTATGGAGATTTTGGATTTCCGGTTTACGCAGGTTACTGTGGAAACCTTCTGTCAGCCCTCTTCGTATATGGTGATGTTCTGCTCAATCTGAGCAAAAGGGGAATACCGATGATCCGAATAGAATCCGTTTCGAAACGATATCCTTCCGGAACCTACGGAGTGAAGGATTTTTCATTAAACATTCCGAGTGGCGTTCTGGGTTTGCTGGGACCCAACGGCGCAGGCAAAACTACTTTGATGCAAATGCTGGCCACCATCACCAGGCCGACGTTGGGAAAGATCTTTTTCCAGAATGTCGACATTGATCGCGATCCGGAGTATCTGCGAAGCCGGCTCGGTTATCTACCGCAGGACTTTGGCGTGTACGATAACCTGACCGCCGCCGAGTTTCTTCGTTATTTTGCGGCCTTGAAAGGCGTGCGGGACCGGAAAAAGATTCATGAAATGCTGGAGCTGGTGAATCTCCACACGGTCGCCAATCGTACGATCGGTGGATTCTCCGGAGGAATGAAGCAGCGGCTGGGCATTGCCCAGGCTTTGATCAATGATCCGGAACTTTTAATCGTAGATGAACCTACGGCGGGTCTCGATCCGGAGGAGCGAGTGCGCTTTCGAAACATACTGGCGGATATCGGTCACAGCAAGCTCGTGATTCTGTCTACGCATATCGTTTCGGACATCGAATCGATTTCCACGGAGATTGCAATCATGAAGCAGGGTAGTCTTGCCGCATTCGGCACACCGGAGACGTTGTTGCAGGCGGCCATTGGCAAAGTGTGGCAGTGCGTACTGTCTTCTACAGAATTCGAAGCAGTTCGGGGCCGTCTGAAAGTGTCAGGCGCAATCAGGCGTCCGGATGGCGTCCACCTCCGTCTCGTTCATCCCGAATCACCCGTTGCCGGCGCAGTCACAACGGAACCCAATCTGGAAGATACGTTTCTTTACTGGATGAACTTTTCCACCGGAGTCGCTGCTTGACCGCCGGTTTTCACCGCGTTTCCGCTATTATTGCGGCCGATTTTCGCATTCGATTCCGGCGCGCTTCCACTGCCGTCATCTTCGTGCTGCTCTGCATTGCTGCTTACCTCTGGATTCCTGATCCGTCCACAGGTAGGGCCCTGTTGCAAATGAACGATCAACGGGCCCTGTACAACTCACCGGCTCTGGCGATGGCTACGGCATCCCTTTGCAGTATTTTGCTCGGATTCATCGGTTATTACATGGTGAGCAACTCAATCGGACGCGATACGCGAACGCGCACGGGATTCATCATCGCATCAACAACCGTTCGAAACAGTGAGTACCTGGCCGGGATTTTTCTGGGCAACGCAATTTTCCTGAGCGTTGTCATCTTTGGATTCATGCTGAGCTGCATGGCCATGCAATTGATCCGTGGCGAAGGCTCGCTCAATGTGTTTTCGTTTTTCTGGCACTACTCGATTCTACTTCCACCTATGGTGTTCTTTGTTTCAGGTGTAGCGGTTTTGTTTGAGTCGATCCGATGGCTATCAGGAAGATTCGGAGATCTGGTTTATTTCTTTGTCTGGATGTTCACTTTGGCGGTGGTTGCCATATCAAGCGAAAAAATGGGCGGCGTGAACATCACTTCATATATCGACACCTTCAGCTTCGCTTTCATGCTGGATCAGGTAAAAGCCATTACTCATTCCGACTCCCTGTCAATTGGAAGTTCATCGTATGATCAGAAATTGCCGCCGTTCGTTTTTGGCGGACTGAAGGTGCCGCTTGTCTGGCTGCTTCCCCGAATTACATCAACAATTTATCCTGTTGTTTTTGTGTTTGCGGCGCTGTTTTTCTTTTCCCGTTTCAATCCGGTCAAAGTGAAAGCCTCTCATGGCGGATTCAGGCGAAACCTGCTTTCCAGACTGAATTCTTTGATTCGACCACTGACTGTTCCGCTTTTTGCATTGTCTGCAAGATTTTCGGCAAGACCGGGACTTGTCAATGCCATTTTGAATGATGCGCTCTTAACTCTTCAGTCCTATCCGTTGACGGTTATTCTGTTCTTCGGGTTTCTCGCCGCGACACTCATATCGAGCCGGACCGGATTTCAGAGCCAGGTCCTGCCTGCTCTGTTTGTCGTGTTGGCGATGTCGCTGGCCGGTCTCGCCGTGCGCGAAAGACGGCAGGGAACGATGGCCATGATACAGTCGGTTCCGTTCCTTAAACCGAATTTCATCTGGTGGAAACTGGGCACGGCAATGTTTATTGTTTTGATCTTCATCACTGCGCCATTGATACGTCTGGCTATGTTTGATCTGTCTGCTGCACTTTCATTCTTGATCGGATCTGTTTTTGTTGCCACTTGCGCTGTAGGGCTTGGAATAGCAAGCAGCAATCCGAAAACCTTCATGGTATTGTTCCTTCTCTTTCTGTATGTTGTATTGAACGACAACGGACACACCCCCGGATTCGATTTTGCCGGCTGGTACGGCGTTGCCACTCCGTTCGTGCAGGTCATTTACATGGCGTTGTCCGCAGGAATGACCGCGCTCGCGTGGCTTTCGTTTCGCTACCAGAATGAAAAATTCTAGCCGGGCTCTCTCGGACCGCAGGCTTCCAGCCTGCATTTAGGACCGCAGGCTTGCGGCCTGCATTTAGGACCGCAGGCTTCCTAGCCTGCATTGCGGAGCTCTGGCTTGCGGCCTGCATTACAACCTTTAATGTAGGCTGTTCTATTGATAGAGTAAAATGGAGCAGTATCACATATGAAAGCAGCATTTTTTGTTCAGCATGGTAGTCCGGACGTAATGATGGTTGGTGAGCTCGCAGATCCGGTACCGGCTCCGGGAGATGTGGTTATACGCGTCCGCGCGGCGTCACTGAATCGTGTCGATAAATGGACGCGTGACGGTTGGCCAGGACTGAAACTTGTGATGCCGCATATACCCGGTTCCGATGGCGCCGGCGTTGTTGAAGTGCCCGGTGATTCGCAGTTCAAGAAAGGCGACCGCGTTGTCATCAACACAAACATCGGTTGTGATTTCTGCGAGTTTTGCCTAGCAGGACAGGATAATCTCTGCGCTCAATGGCGACTTCTTGGTGAAAACACCAATGGCACATATGCAGAATATGTTGTCGTTCCTGCGCGACAGCTACTGCGAATCCCGGATGAAGTTTCGTTTGAAACAGCGGCTGCGGCTGCGCTTGTTTATCTTACGGCATGGCATTCGCTGATCACTAAAGGGGGGCTGCGGGCCGGCGAAAAGGTTTTGATTATTGGCGCCGGCGGTGGCGTAAACAGCGCCGCAATTCAGATCGCAAAACTTGCCGGATGTAATGTTTTCGTTGTTGGATCCAATGAAAAAAAGTTAACTGCGGCGCATTCTCTCGGTGCAGACTTTTTGCTGGATCGCTCCAAAGAAGATTGGGGCAAGAAAATTTATCAGCTCACGAACAAACGCGGTGTGGACGTTGTTGTGGATAATGTGGGTGCCGCAACCATGATGACCTCCTTCCGCGCCGTAAGGCGAGGAGGCCGTGTGCTGACCGTCGGAAATACATCGGGACCGAAATACGAAATCGATAACAGGTTCATATTCGGCAAACACATCACCCTGATCGGCTCCACCATGGGTACACGAAATGATTTTGCGAACGTGATGAAACTGGTTTTTGACGGCAAGCTGAAAATACCTGTTGACTCATGTTTTCCATTGTCGGATGTGCGCCTTGCACATGAAAAAATGGAAAATGGCGACTATTTCGGAAAAATTGTGTTGATTCTGTGAGTCTTCCGATACTTTTCCAGGAAGGCGCGGGGTGGTGGTCTGAGCTCAGAATTCGTAGATGTCCAGCGATACCCGGTCAGGATCCTTCGGATCAATTCTCACGGACACCACGGCGCCCGGCTGAAACTGCGGAACGTGCACGCGCGAAATCACGATCTTTGTTCGCGCTTGATAAGGCGCCTGTCCTTCAGGATAAACCTCCAGCACAAACCAGATCACAGGATCTTCGTTTATTGTCCAGCCGCTGTCGGCGATCTCCAGAATTTTCGCCTGTGCTGAGACGCCTGTTGCGCGGAGTTCTTTCGCTTGGGAAAGGCCCGCCGTCTTGTTGACGATGGCGCACCCCGAAACGCTGATACAAAGCAATAACAGGAAAAGGTGTTTCTTCATACGTGCTTATCGGCAGTTGGGAGAAAAAGTTGCGCGGAGACGCCTGCGCTGCGGAGGTACACACTCAAAAATGTAAGCGACGCAAACGAAAAACGAAAATTGAAACAGGTTTCCTATGAGGAGGCGGTATAATTTGTGAAATGGCACTCACACTTGGTACTCACCTTGGTCCATATGAAATACAAGATCTTTTGGGCGCCGGAGGTATGGGGGAAGTTTATCGAGCCAGGGATACGAGGCTCAATCGAACGGTTGCCGTGAAGGTACTACCGGGCCATCTTTCCAAAGACACAGTTGCTCTGCAGCGCTTTGAACGCGAAGCGAAAGCGGTCTCTACCCTTTCGGATCCACGAATTTGCACGCTTTACGATATTGGCCAACATGGTGACATCCACTATCTCATCATGGAATACCTTGAAGGCGAAACCCTGGCAGATTGTTTGAAGAAAGGCCGCCTTCCAATGCCGCTGGTACTGCGACACGGAATCGAAATCTGTGAAGCTCTTGAAAAGGCTCATCAAAAAGGAATTATTCATCGCGATCTAAAGCCCGGAAATATCATGCTGACCAGATCGGGTCTCAAGCTACTGGATTTTGGGTTAGCCCGGTGGCACGATCGGTCTTCACAACCCGGACCGGAAGTATGGGACTTACCTACGCTTGATCAAGGCCCGGCCCTGACCCAACAAGGCACAATTGCCGGCACAGTTCCGTACATGGCGCCTGAGCAACTGGAAGGAAAACAGGCGGATCATCGGACTGACATTTTTGCTGCCGGTACGGTATTGTATGAAATGGCATGCGGACGAAGAGCTTTCCAGGGGGAAAGCAAGGCCGGTGTGATTTCTGCCATCCTTTCTACTACTCCTCCCGCAGTATCGGAGGTGCGGTCCGACTCTTTTCCGATTTTCGATTATGTTGTTGATCGTTGTCTGGCTAAAGATCCGGACCACCGCTGGCAAAGTGCCCAGGATGTGTCGATTGCATTAAGAGGAATCACGGACACATCAAAACAAACGCAGCCGGCGCAAGGAAGAATTCCGGTCACACGAAAACGAGAATATGTTGCGTGGTCATTCGCATGTCTACTCTTAATTCTTGCAGTTTTCTTTGAATGGAAGAGCGTTGCCAAAAAACCTCTAAAGGAAAATGCAGACCTGCTCACGCTATCCGTGCTTCCGCCGGATAAAAGTTTTGTGGCTTCGCTGGCACTTTCTGCCGATGGACGCAGGCTGGTTTTTACTGCGATCAACCGGGCCGGACAAAGTTCGCTCTGGGTACGCTCTCTGGATTCGCTTGTGAACAGGCAGCTTCCCGGCACGGAAGATGCCTCTTATCCTTTCTGGTCTCCTGACGGGCGGTCCATTGGCTTTTTCGCTAATGGCAGACTCAAAACGGTTCCCGCAGCCGGTGGGTCGATTCAGATTCTATGTGATGTGGGGGAAGGGAGAGGTGGCGCATGGAACCACGATGGCACGATCTTGTACTCTGTGAATCGCGAAGGAATTTATCGCATCGGGACAGCGGGTGGAAAGCCTGTAGTCGCAGCCCAAATAGAGGGAGCGAGTCACAGGTGGCCGTATTTTCTGCCCGATGGACGGCATTTCCTTTATCCTGTACGCAGTTTCGCAAAGGAAGAGGAATCTGGAATTTATTTAGGATTGCTGGACTCCCACGAAAAGAAACAAATTCTGACCGGATTAATAGGTCGGGTGGAGTATGCGGCGCCGGGTTATCTCCTATTTGTTCGGCAAGACAGTCTTGTGGCCCAGGCCTTTGATGCTGAAAAGCAACACATTCAAGGTGAAGCTTTTCCGGTGATTGATGGCATAGGTTTCGAAGGCACAACTGCCTATTCTCCGTTTTCCGTGGCAAGCAACGGCATGCTTGCAACCTACAACTTCGATGTGAAGTCTCAACTCATCTGGTTTGACCGGACCGGAACGAAGGTGGGATCTCTTGGCGGGCCCGGAAGCTACGCAGCGCCTAATCTCTCCCCGGACCAGAGAAAACTATTGATTGGCCAGTCTGACCCGTTAACAAAATACTATGACCTTTGGATTTTCGATTTGTCAAAAGAGACCTCTTCCCGTTTTACTTTTGAGCCAACGAATGAAATTCCAGGAGTCTGGTCTGCCGACAACAATCAAATCGTGTTTACAACAAATCGCCTCCCGGGAGCGATTGATCTTTATCAGAAACCCTCCAGCGGTATGGGGCAAGAAAAAGTTCTGTTGCACTCAACGGAAACCAAGATAGTGACAGATCTTTCCAGGGATGGTCGCTATGTTCTATATGAAAAGCTTGCGGCCAAAGGACGATCGGACTTGTGGATTCTTCCTCTCACAGGTCAACAAAGTCCCCAGCCGTTGCTGGAAACCGAAGCAAACGAAAAGCAGGGGCAATTCTCGCCTGACGGAAAGTGGATTGCATATGTTTCTGATGAGACCGGTAAGAAAGAAATCTACGTTCGGAGCTTTCCTCCCTCTACAGGCGGAAAGTGGCAAATATCCAGGGAAGGCGGCGAACAGCCTAGATGGCGCAGTGACGGAAAGGAGATGTACTATGTTGCCTCGGACCGGAAATTGATGGCGCCATTACCCTGACGCTAAACTGGATGCGCCCGCTCAAATAAATTCACCGCTACACGCGAACCGAAACCGCTTGATAAAACATGGCAAGGAGTTTCGAACCGGAGTAAGATAATCGGATGCATTGGTTCGCTTCGAGGATCTATTTTCCAATCCGGGCAGGTGCGATTGTCCTTTGTCTATTGTTTTGTGATTTTGCTCAAGCGGAGAATTGGCCGTCCTGGCGTGGGCCGCGACAGGATGGAACGAGTCTGGAAATCGGGCTTCCTGTAAAATGGAATAAGACAGAGAATGTTTTGTGGCGGACACCACTTCCGGGGCCTGCGGCTTCAACTCCGGTTGTCTGGGGAAATCGAATCTTTCTCACATCCGTTGAAGGGGAGGCGCTGATTCTCCTTTGCATCGCGACAGATGGGAAAATTCTCTGGAAACGGAGTGCAGGCACGGGGAACAAGAAGGCGCGCACCGATGAAGGCAATTTTGCAGCGCCATCTCCGGTCACCGATGGCCATCACGTCTGGGCCTTTTTTGGATCCGGCGATTTGACGTGTTTTGATTTCGACGGAAATCAGATCTGGAAAACCAATCTTGCAGAGCGTTACGGCAAATTCAATCTCTATTTTGTAATGGCGTCCACGCCGCTGCTGTTGAAGGACAGACTGTATGTTCAGTTGATTCACAGCGATGCATCAATTGTGCTGGCGCTTCAAAAGGCAAACGGCCGGGAAGTATGGAAACAGGAACGCCGGAGCGATGCTCGTGATGAATGCAAGCATTCTTACGCATCTCCTGTTTTATACGGAGACGATAAACGCAAATACCTGTTGATTCACGGAGCCGATTACATTACTGCTCATCGCCTGGAGGACGGGAGTGAAATCTGGCGTTGCGGCGGTCTCAATCCACCCGAAAGTTATAATCCTTCTCTCCGTCTGGTTGCCACGCCCGTTGCGCTTCCGGGCCTGATTGTCGTTCCTTCAGCCAAAAACGGACCCGTTCTTGGACTCAAGCCGGACGGTAGCGGCGATATTACGCGCGCGAAAGATCAATATCAATGGCGGCTTTCACAGGGAACACCGGATGTCCCGTCTCCACTGGTTCAAAATGGACTCGTTTATCTTTGCCGCGAGAATGGTGATCTCAACGTGGTCGATGCCAGGTCCGGTGAAAGTATCTATCTGGAACACACATTCCGCGGTCGCCATCGTGCTTCTCCCGTTTATGCGGACGGAAAGATCTATCTTACCGCCAGGGATGGTGTTGTAACGGTAGTGAAAGCAGGAAGAAAATTCGAAATCCTTTCACAAAATAATATCGGCGAAACGATTTCCGCCTCACCCGCAATTTCCAGTGGAATCATCTACATTCGCAGCTACGAAGCGCTCTATGCGATCTCTTCTCCCGGCCAGTAATGTCGATTTTCTACATTTCGTGCGAAAGCAGGCAAGATGCCGCGGACTTCCAGGCGACTACAGAATCATCTATCGAGTCCTTACTCCCAGGACGCGAGTTGAAATCCTGTCAGTTTTTCATAGGGCCCGAGATCTTCTCAATGGCACTGCGTGAATTCGACTCGCAAAAGACCCGTGGAGCGTGACGGCCCTAAGTCTTGTGCCGCTACAAAGATGATTAGCGATAAGGTACAGTAGTATGTCAATGAAACGCAGCCTTGTTCTTCTATTGTTTGCCGTACTTTATGCGGCTGTCCTTCCTGCGGAGGAAGAATGGACGTATCTTGGACGCGATGAGAAAGTCAAAAACTTCCATCTGAATGCGAAAGGAAAGCTTTCTTATAACGGACAGGAATTCGAGGCATTTGCGTTGCAGCAGGGCGCAGATCGTATCGCAATTTCACCGCCATCTACAGACGGAAAACATTTTGTCGTTTTTTCTTTTGGCGATGAGAATTCGCAATGTTCACTGTTACAGTTGGAAAAACACACGGCCGTGACGATTCCTCTGGATTTAACGGCGATGGTGTGGAACTCCTGGGCTCCTGAAGGTCCATGGTTCGTTCTTGGCGGATACTCCGAAGAAGAAACAGCTCTCTATTCGGTTTCGATCACTACACAACAGGCCCGCAAGATTTCGATCAGTCTCCACAAAGAAGGGGAAAAAACCGAACTCGTCACAACAACGCTTGTGTGGACCTCACCCGGTACCTTTGAACTGGAAGCGGCCATTCATTGCAGTACGAAACTTCCACAATGTACCTCCAGAGAAGAAGAGCGGATCATTCGTAGCTACAAAGTCATGGTGAATGCGGAGTCACTCGAAGTCCAAACGCAGGAGCAGTCGCCGCCACAGGAGTAGGCACTGGGGACTTCAGATTGTAATTTATTTCAGCTGATGATTGAAGACCTTTTGCAGTTTTTCGATTTTCGGGCGAATTGTGTAGGCGCAATAAGCTTGAGATGAATTCTGATTGTAGTAGTTCTGGTGATATTTCTCGGCCGTATAAAAATTTGTAAACGGGCTGATCTCCGTCACAATCGGATCACTCCAAATACCCGCCGTATTCAGCTTCTGTTTGTATTCTTCTGCCAGAGTTTTCTGTTCCTCATCGTGATAGAAAATTACTGAACGATATTGCGGTCCGTAATCATTACCCTGCTGGTTCCGGGTCGTCGGATCGTGGGTTTTCCAGAAAATTTCCAGTAATTCCGGATACGTAATTTCATCCGGATCATAAGTAACCTGCACCGCCTCGGCATGTCCGGTGTCTCCGTTGCAGACCTGCCTGTATGTCGGATTATCGACGTGACCGCCTCCGTAGCCGGATACCACCTTCTCTACGCCTTTGACCCGTTGAAATACTGCTTCAGTACACCAGAAACAACCAGATCCGAATGTTGCCGGCTTCATAATTCCTCCGACTAAGGGCCTGCGCAAAAATAAATTGGCATTTTGGCGCAGCGCCCCCTCGGGCTGCGGCCGGCAAGGCCGCTGACTTCGTTGCTCGCTCGTTACATACCGCAGTGGGTATGCGCCTCGCTCGCGCCTCGTCATCGGACCTTGCTGGCCAAGCAGCAAAATGCCAAGTTATTTTTGCGCAGACCCTAAGTATGTTTCTTTCTGACGTGAAAATCTTCATTCCTTCGCATTCTATCTTAATCGTGATCTCTTTCGCATTTCAAAAAGTTACGTTGATTTCTACCGGCAATCGCGATGGAAAATTTATTTTCCGGTGCTAGAATCAACAATTACTCATGGAGGGATGGATGCATTTGTCACGAAGAGTGTCCGTAATTTTGATTGCGGTCTTGTTTGTTTCTTTCACTGCTGTTTCTTTTTCCGAAGAAAAAAAGGAAAAACCGGAAATCAATTCTACGGGTTTGATGGATCCGGTAGAATTCAAAGCGCTGAAGTATCGTTCGATTGGGCCAGCCTGGGGCGGACGTGTTTCGCGTGCCGTCGGAATAGAGGGCGATCCGAACACCTACTATTTTGGCGCCGCCGCCAGTGGAGTTTGGAAGACGATTGACGGCGGTCTGACGTGGAAACCGATCTTTGACGATCAACCCGTATCGTCCATTGGATCAATTGCTCCGGCATCATCGAATCCGGGCGTGATCTACGTGGGTTCCGGTGAAGCAAATATTCGCGGAAACGTAGCCGCAGGAAACGGGATCTACAAATCCACGGATGCAGGAAAGACGTGGTCGCACGTATGGAAGCAGGAAGGGCAAATCGGAACGATTGTCGTTCATCCAACAGATTCCGACGTCGTGTTTGCGGCAGTTCTGGGTCATGCGTTCGGGCCGAATGCAGAACGTGGCGTCTATCGCACAAAAGACGGCGGAAAAACGTGGCAACAGGTCCTCAAGAAAGATGAAAACACGGGGGCCTCGGATGTAGCGATTGATCCATCGAATCCCAACATTGTATTTGCGGGTTTGTGGCAGGCCCGTCGCACTCCGTGGTCGATGACAACAGGCGGACCCGGCAGTGGCCTTTATGCTTCGCGCGATGGCGGCGATACCTGGAAGCAGCTAACGGAAAAGGGGCTCCCGGAAGGGATCTGGGGAAAAATTGGTGTGGCCGTGGCTCCATCAGACAGTCGCATTGTTTATGCATTGATCGAAGCAGAACAGGGTGGCCTGTTCCGGTCTGATGACGGCGGCGATAGCTGGATGCGCATCACCGCGGACCGCTTTTTGCGGGAACGCGCCTGGTATTATTCAACATTGACCATCAATCCATCCAATCCGAATGAAGTCTGGGTTCCGCAGGTTCCCATGCTGAAGAGCATCGATGGAGGGAAATCGTTTCAGTTTGTCAAAGGCATTCCTCATGGTGACAACCATGATCTCTGGATCGATCCGAAAAATCCGAAACGTATGATCGGTTCCGATGACGGCGGAGTCAATATTTCTACCGACGGCGGAGCAACCTGGTTTGCGCCTCACTTGCCGATCTCGCAGTTCTATCATATTTCTGTGGATAATCGCGTTCCGTTTCATGTCGCCGGTGCCATGCAGGATATCGGCACTGCGCAGGGTCCAAGCAACAGCCTCAACTATCGCGGGATCCGGAACAGCGACTGGTACTCGGTAGGCGGTGGTGAAGCCGGATGGGTCGTTTCGGATTGGTCAGATCCAAATATCGTTTACGCGGGCGAATACAGCGGTTACATATCGCACTATGATCATCGTACGAGACAGGCGCGCAATATCAGTGTGTATCCGGAGGACGCATCCGGGCACGGCGGCGAAGATCTTAAATATCGTTTTCAGTGGACCTCACCCATTGCCGTTTCTCCACACGATCCCAAAGTGGTTTATCACGCCGGCAATGTTTTGTTCCGCACGGACAACGCAGGTCTAACCTGGACCGCGATCAGTCAGGATTTGACCCGCAATGACAAGTCCAAACAACTGTGGTCGGGCGGTCCAATCACCGGAGACAACACAGGAGTCGAAATTTACTGCACGATCTTTGCTGTGGCCGAATCGTCATTACAAAAAGACTTGATCTGGGCCGGCACAGATGACGGTTTGGTGCACCTCACCAGAGACGGCGGAAAAACGTGGTCAAACGTAACCGCGGGTATGACCGGTCTGCCCGAATGGTCCAGTGTCACGATGGTAGAAGCTTCGCGTTTTGATGCTGGAACGGCATATGTGGTTGCAGAAGCACATCGTCTCGACAACATGAAGCCGTATTTGTTCAAGACAACGGATTTCGGCAAGATATGGAAGCGTCTGGACAGCGGTCTGGCACAGAACGTTTATCTGCATGCTGTTCGTGAGGACCCCACCAACAAAGACATTCTGTATCTGGGAACCGAACGCGGCGTTGTCTTTACGGCCGATGGCGGAAAGACATGGCGATCTCTAAAGCTGAACATGCCGACTGTCGCCGTTCATGATCTGGCGGTAAAGGACAATAGCCTGGCTGTCGGAACGATGGGACGATCAATCTGGATCTTTGATCATCTATCGGTTCTGAGAAGCTGGAATTCGCAAATCGCAAATTCTGCATTTCATTTGTTTCCGGTGTCCGACGCGATACGCTGGCAACTGTACGGTTCTTGGCCGGAAGATAAATGGATGGGAGAGAATCCTGCCGGACGCGTCCTGTTCTACTACTGGTTGAAAGATTCATCCAAAACAGACTTCACAATTGAAATTCTCGATTCACAAAACCGCGTGATCAATACACTCGGTTCCAAACCCATGGAGCCGGTCGGTGGCGGCTGGGACATCAAAGAGGAAGAAGAAGCGCTGAAAAAACTGGCATTGCCCAAAGAGTCAGGTATTCAAGCTGCTTCCTGGGATCTGTATCACAAAGGATCGGAAATGATTCCCAACGCCAAGCTGGATGGCGGCGATCCGTTTTATGGCCCGATGGCAATCCCCGGCACATACACCGTTCGTATGACTGTAGATGGTCAATCGCAAACCATGTCCTTGAAAGTACTGCCCGACACGCGCGTAAAAATGAGCGATGCGGACTATGCGGCACAACTGGATTTGGCCTTGAAAATTCGCGATGAAATCACACGTCTGACTCGTTTCGTCTTGCAACTGCAAAAAATACGGCAACAGTTGAAATCCCGTAATGATCTGTTGAAAAAGAATGACAAAGCTGCGCAACTGATCAAGGATTCGGAGGCGTTGATAACTAAGCTGAACGGGCTGGAAGAACAAATGCACAATCCCAAAGCTGAGGTTCCGTACGACATCCTTGCATTTAAGGGCGGCGTAAAAGTGTATTCACGAATGTCTATGCTGCTCTATTTTGCGATGGAAGCAGACGGATTGCCAACTCAGGGTGTCATGGATCTGTTTGCGGACATGAAAAAGGAATTGGACGGCTACGATTCGCAACTAAAGGAATTGACCGGCAAAGACCTAGTCACTTTGAACGATTCTGCCGGACAAATGGATGTACCAACGATTTATGTACCTTAAATTGATTTTATTGCTTCTGTTGTTGGGCCGGCCTGCGCTATCGCCGGCCGGCTGGGATCTCCCGAGCTGCAATCGTGTTAGCGGAACAGGCTCCGTAACATTCACACAGGATCGCGGTGAAACGCTGGCTCCCACTGTTCGAGATCTGCATGGTATTGCATATACATACGGGCTCGTCGCGCTTTCGGCGCCCAATACTTTAGTCGCCGCGCATAGAGGAAACATTTTGATATCGGAAAATGCGGGATGCCGGTGGCAAAGAGTGGATCGTGTTTCCGAACCAATTTTGAATCTTGTCTCTGCGGGCCGTTTTGCGTATGGATGGACGCCGAACGGAGGTTCACTGTTTCGTGTGACAGCCGGAGGGGCGGCGGGCATCAATTCACCGGCAGCGCAAATCGTTGGACTCGGCGTTGATCCAGCGTCCCCACAACACCTGCGCGTCGGTGACTCCGCCGGCATCATCTGGGATTCTACCGATGGAGGCACAACCTGGAGAGCGATTGGTGCGCCTCCTGTAAACGATTCACTGCTGCTCGTTTATCAGGTGGCTTTCGATCCTAAGAAACTGAATCATGTGGTTGTCGGAGTCGCAAACCACGGTTCTTTTGTAAGTCGAAACGGCGGCGCTAACTGGAAACAATCCGAGGGGTTTTCTCGCAGCACTAACATTTTCAGCATTGCAATCTCACCTGTCAGAAGCAGCATTGTCTGGACAATGGGCCTGGATATTGTCCAGTTGGATCGCGGAGTGCCGTCGCAGGGAAGACACATCTATCGCTCTGAAGATGGCGGCTTATCTTTTAAACCCGTGGTCAATCACAGTCGAAAAGTTACCCTCGTTAACGGTCCGTTGCTCGCCGCGCATTCCAAGAATGCAGACGTCCTCTACTTCGTGTTCGGAACTTTTTTCGCTGATTACGGGACTGATCTTTTCTATTACAACCACCGGACAAAAGAGCTGACCAAAACACACAATAGCTACGATGACATCTCTTCCATTGCATTTTCGCCGGCAGACCCTGAGTTGCTCTACCTTGGTTTGACTGTGGAAGACGGAATCCAGTAACGCATAGCCACAGGAGGGGAATCCGGATGGCGACACAATCAACAGCCCGGCAATTGGCGCGTGCCGCCTGGATGGCGCCAGTGGTTGCGTTTGTTTTTAACGTTTTTTCAAAAAACATCCCCAACAGAACGATGATGACAATTTTCATCGTTGCCGGTGTCGGGATGTTATTTTACGTTGCGGGGGCCGTGTGCGGCGTGCTTGCGCTTCGCAAAAAAACACCCGGCGAAAAAAGTGTGACCATTCCGGCCATCATTGGCCTCGTCATCAGTTTGCTTTGCATCCTGCTCGTTTGTTACGTTTTCATCACGAGTTACTTGCGGGCTTCGGATTAACCCGTAGGTTCTCCGCTTTCCGGTGTGAAGGAGCGAAGAACAGAAACACGGATTCGACGGTTGTTCTATTTTATTCGTAGCGGAGTGCTGAGAGCGGGTCTACACGCGAAGCTTTTCTGGCGGGAATAAAGCACGCGACGAATGCAGTTGCAAAGAGAAGAAGTGATACCCAGACAAATACAACCGGATCCGTTGGACTTACCTGGAAAAGAAGTGAAGTCAGGAAACGTGTCAGAGCCATCGAAGCAAAAACACCAATCAGTACTCCTGTTGCGGTAAGTAGCATTCCTTTGCGCAGAATCAAATTGAAAATGCTCACGGGTTGTGCGCCCAGGGCAACACGTATTCCAATTTCTCTGGTACGCAGGCTGACAGAATAAGCAAGTAAGCCATACAGGCCGATGACTGCGAGAAGTAATGCCAGTATTGCGAATCCTGAGATGAGGAACATGCTTGCGCGTGTTGGGGCCATGGAACGGCCGATCAGATCCTCCACAGGAAAAAGGAAACGCAACGGCAGGTTGCGATCAATCGACCAGACCCGGCTTTTCACATTCGAACCAAATAGTTTCGGATCCAGTGTTCTTGTAATGACGGCGAAATTGAAGGAAGGGAGCTGAAAATAGGGAACGTAAAGCTCCGGTCGAACTGCAGCATTGAGACTGATGTGTTTTACATCGCCCACGATACCTACGATTTCAAACGTCAGCGGATTCCTTCTACCAAGTATGATTTTTTGCCCGACAGGATTCTGATCTGCAAAGAACGATTTTGCGAGGAATGCGTTGATGATCATGACTCTCACTGACTCTTCGCGGTCCTGTGCATGAAACGCACGGCCGCGAATCAACGGAATTCCCATTGTTTGAAAGTAGCCGGGGCTGATGCGGGTTATGTCTGCAATCGGATATTCGCCCGGAGCTGGTTCCGGACGTCCATGAATTCGAAATCCAGTGTCATTTACTTCCACTTCCGCTCCAAACGGAGAAGGGCTCACGATGGATATCGAGGTCACGCCTGGAATCTTACCTGTACGGTTCAGCAGCCGTTCCGCGAAATCAAGCTTGGAAGCCCTTTCATCGTATCGCGCTTGTGGAAGAGTTAGCTGAAAGGAGATCAGATTTCGAGGATTGAAACCTGGATTAACGGACCGCAATTCAGTAAAACTTCGCACCATCAATCCGGCGCCGGTCAGCAAAACTAAAACGGATCCAACTTCGACAATGATCAGAACATTTCCCAATCGTCTTCCCTGCGGACCCGCTCCCACAGTTCTTGTTCCTTCTTTCAGCGCAGTCTGCTCCGGCCGTGAAAATGCAAATGCGGGGGCCATACCAAAAAGAACGCCGGTCAGGATCGATGCCAGAAACGTAAAGAACATTACGCGCCAATCCATTGAAATTTCTTGAATACGTGGTAACTGTGTGGGACTCCACGTTCGCATTACAGGCAGACTCCAGAATGCGAATACAGCCCCGAATAAACCTCCGGTTACCGAAAGTAGCACGGACTCCGTCAAAAGCTGCCGCAGCAGGCGACCGCGAGACGCTCCGAGCGCTGAACGCACGGCGAATTCCTGAATTCTGGTGGATGCGCTTGCGACAAGCAAATTTGCGAGATTTGCGCATGCGATCAAAAGAACAAATCCGACCGCTCCAGCTACCACCAGTAGAGCAATACGGACGTTTCCAACCAGAGCCTCTATGAGTGGCATTGTTGTCATACCAATTCCGCGATTCGATTGAGTAAAATCATTCTCCAGGTGCCGGGCTATTGTTTGCAATTCCTGTTTAGCGGATTCGATGGAAATGGACGGCTTCAAACGCCCGATCATTTCCAGATAAATCGCCCCACGAAATGTTTTTTCTTCGGCCGAAAAAGCGATGGGCGCCCAGATCCTTGTGTCTTCCGGATACGCGGCTCCTTCAGGAAGAACGCCAATCACAGTATAAGAAGTGGCGTTGACCTGAATCGTACGTCCGATGATCTCGCGATCCTGATTGAAATTTTCCTTCCACAGCGAATGGCTTAAGACAACAACTCGATCATTTCCGGGTGTGTCATCCTGTTGTGTAAATGTGCGACCGAGAAACGGCTGTATTCCGAGGACACGAAAAAAATCAGCGGTAACCTCGGCAGCAGAAAGCGCTTGAGGCTCCTGTCCGGTGGACAGATCGTAAGCCATCGTTGTGAATACTGCAACTGTTTCGAAGCTTGTGTTCTTCTTCTGCACATCCAGAAAATTTGCCGGTGAAAAGATATCAAGATCCGTTCCTCTCAGAAGCGTAAAAATGGCGGTAAGCCGCTCGTGATTTGGAAACGGGAGCGGTCGTAGAAGAACACCGTTTACGATGCTGAATATCGTTGTATTAATTCCGATGCCCAGCGCAATCGTGATGAGAGCTATTACTGTGAACGCCGGCCGATTCAAAAGCAGACGTATCGCATGCCGCAAATCCTTTTTCAATGCGTCCATTGCAGCAAAACATGAGCAAGAGAGATGCCAATCCATTCAGGTTGGAGAACGAATCCCCCGTTCTCCCCGAATCGTTCACTACTGGGAAACCCCGTCCCACATTCGGACAAACCTTCCACTATCCACACGCTTGCAGGCACTAAACTCAGCACTCGTTGCTCGGAACTCAGCACTAAATGCCTCATGCTACTATAAAGATTGAAGGTTGTTAGGCATCATTTTGCAACATTATTGCGGTAAGAATTTACAGCTTTTCCAACAGGATGGCGGTGAATGTTTTGACTGCGTCGACGTAATTGCCGACACGAATATTTTCGTTTTCGGCATGCTGATTGTTGTCGATGTTTACGGTGGGTACCGACACAGCGGGTATTCCGAGTGTAATGACAAACGGCGAAATAGGAATAGAACCGCCGACCAGCAGAATCTTGATCGGCTCTTTCCCAAAAGCTTTTACCATGGCGCGACTGACCCAGATTCCACATTCGGAATCGTGCGGCGTTTGAAATGCTTCGTACAGGACTGAAGAACGGAACGCGGCAATCCGCGGATATTTCATTCGCTCTTCTTCCGTCGGTTCCCGTTCCACAATGTGGTAGCCCTGCTTTTCGATGTGGTTGCGCACCAGGCCGATCAATCTATCGGGATCGCTGCCCGGCACCAGTCTCAAATCCATTTCGGCTGTTGCGGTTGCCGGTATCAGAGTTCGAGCCTCCTTGCCGACAAAAAGCGAATCGAGACCACGAATGTTCAATGATGGATATTGAATAGACTCCCGATAAGTAGATGCAACGTGATCCGGTTCGGCGAATCCCAGTTTGTTTCGAATCTGGTTTTCATCATCCGGTATGCGGGCCAGAATCTGTTTTTCTTCTTCCGTAATTTCTACTCCATCGTAAAAGCCGGGAATGGTGACGCGGCCGTTTTCATCTTTCATGGACGCCAGTAGCTGTGCAAGCCTCAAAGCGGGATTCGGAGCGTAATTGCCGTAATGCCCGCTGTGCTGCGGTAAACGTGGCCCAAATACCGTGAGTGTGATGTCGCAGATTCCACGTGCTCCGAAATCGATCGTGGGCTCATTGCTGATGTGACGCGGTCCGTCAAAAATCAACATCATGTCCGCAGAGAGATCGCCCGCATATTTCTTGACGGCATCCGGCAATTGCGGCGAACCAAGCTCCTCTTCGAAGT
>Ga0247727_10006476_pt1 | contig 23031 bp, 18 predicted proteins | sample WisWelCaveWW1625_FD_202498 | JGI IMG/M metagenome (GOLD analysis project Ga0247727, IMG submission 202498) | Biofilm microbial communities from Wishing Well Cave, Virginia, United States - WW16-25 | ecosystem: Environmental > Aquatic > Deep subsurface > Groundwater > Cave microbial mat | place...
GCCAGCATTTGACGCAGCAGCTTCTGCAACATTTTACGGCCACCCCATCAGCGCAGCAAACGCTTTCTGCGCCAAATCACGACGCCAAACTCCTGCACAATTTGCCTAATCCGGAGTACGGTCAATTCGTCGGACGCGATGTTGAATTGAAAGAGTTGATGCGACAATTATGTCCATATCCTCACTCGCAGCACGCCGTGATAACCATTGATGGCGTTGGAGGAATTGGAAAAAGCGCTCTGGCGCTCGAAGTCGCTCATCGTTACCTTCGACGCGAAGGAGTCGCAAGTGACGAATGTTTCGACGCGATTATTTGGACTTCTGCCAAGCAAACTGTTCTTACAGCAGAAGGAATTCAAGCGAAAAAATATGCACTACGAACGTTGCGGGACATCTTCAACACGATTGCAACAACCCTTGAGCGTGAAGATATTAACAACGCTGCTGATGAGCAAAGGAGCAATTTGATTCGCAAAGCTTTAACCTTGCAACGTACACTGCTCATTATTGACAATTTGGAAACCGTCGACGACGAAGCTGTGCTTGAATTTTTGCGCGATTTGCCTGCCCCCACCAAAGCGATTGTGACAACACGTCATCGAATTGATGTAGCTTACCCGATTCGCTTGAAAGGAATGCCAAAAGATGATTGTAGCAACGCTCAAACATAGAATGGCTATTGCCGAAGTTGCGATGGGGCGTAAAAAAGATGCTCTCAAGAATGCATGTGAAGCACTCTACTGGTATAAACGGCTCGGCATGGCGCCGGATGTAACAATCGTATCGTAGAAGCACTAATAGCCAAACTGGGAGGAACCTGTACATAATCCTGTACATATTCGGTGTCAAAACTATGCTCCAAGAACAACTTCGGTGCTTTAAAATTTCGATAATTTTAAGAACCTCATCCGGAGTGACCACCGGAATTTCATTTGCAATAATGCAACTCGTGGCAGCCAGACAATTTGTGACTGTGAATGATCTGCCACATTTGCCAGTCAGAACGCGCTTGTTCGAGAAAAGCTTTAGCCCACACTTGCCACCTCAAAGCCTGAGCGGAGAAACTCTCTACTATTATCGAGAGACCATCCGTCAGGCAGTGGAATTTCTCCGCTTAAAACCTTAGAAATTTGACGGCTTTTTCAATGTCGTGATTCGCAGCAATCTGCGCGGCTGTTTCAGCGTCATCCGTTGCCGGCGCCACCGGAAGCTTGAGATTAATCTCAGAGATAGGAAAATTCGCCGCCGGCCTTTAATAACCAAGCCAGTTTGTTTCTTCCGACTTTCGATTTGACACGATAGCTCCTTATCTTTTTTGCATCCACTTCAAATCCGCCTCCGCCGCAATATAGCCAAACGCCGCCCAGTATTTTCCTTTGATCACTCTCTCAAAAATTTCTTTCGCCTTTTCTGTCTGCCCGTTGTAAAAATACCAATTCCCCACGCCGTAGCCTTGTGTCGCAATGTCGAGGGCGGTTGCATTTTTTGCATCAAGCAAAGAATCCGGCGCGACCAGGCCTTTGTACATGAGCAAACGCTGGTGATAGGAAAAATTCTCGATGATCTTCATATTCTCCGTAATCGGGGCGAGAACTTTTTTGGCTTCGTCAGCTTTTTCGAGCCGGCGATACGTCATATAGAGCCAATCGCTCGTGGCGCAGAGCATGTCGTCGTTCGTTTGAGAAAATTTCATGCACTCGAGATAGCAGCGCAGCGCATTCTTGAAATTGCCTCTGAGATAATACGCGAGACCGAGATGATACCAGATATTCGAGTGCGAAGTGCCGGTCGGAATGTTATACTTATTCGGCGCGCCGTCCGGCTCGATTTCATCCGGCACGCCCTGAATCAGCTTCGCGGCTTTTTCGAGATCGGCAATGGCTTTGTCAAACTCGCGAACCGTGATATAACGATGGCCGCGATGACGATAGAGTTTCGCATAGTTCGGATGCAACGCAATGCCTTTGGAATAAACTTCGATGGACTCGCGGTAGCGCCACAAATAAGCGAGCCGTCGACCCAGCCAGATGATGCGTTGGGGATCGTTGGGAGTTTTATCGTAGCCGGCTTGCGCCACGGCCAGGTTAGAATCCAACTTCGCTTTTTCTGCGGTTCCTTGCGGGACGGGATAAAGTGGTGCGCCGAAGAGAGAATAAGCTTCCGGCTTTGGCGCTTTTTCTTGTGCAATCGTCCCTTGACAAAAACAGACGAACATGAATAAACTCAATACGAAAAGTCGTGCTTTCATTTTTCCTTCTCCTATTTCAAATTTTAAATTGAAAATTTACAATTTAAAATTTTCAATAAACCATCTGTCGCGCCGCGTATCCCATTCCTTCATGCAGCATACGCGCCGCTAAAATCGAGGTTTGATTGTTGACGTCCACATCCGGATTGACTTCCACCGCATCCATGCCGACCAACTGCCAATTCGCGTTCTGAATAAAATTGAGCACTTGTCGCGGCGTCAAGCCGCCGGGAACGGAATGCGAGACACCGGGCGCGAAAGCCGGGTCGAAGCCATCGAGATCGACCGTGAGATAAACTGGCGCGCCGGCGGGAATGTGTGATAGTTGCGGCAACTCGCCGATTAAATCGCTTGCGGCAAACATGTGAATACGCTCACGATAGCGCTCGAACAGCGGCCTTTGACTCGCATTCATCGTGCGAATGCCGAGCTGCGTCACCGAAGCGACATGACTCATCTCCAGCGCGCGGGAAATCGTACAGGCATGCGAGCTGCGGCTGCCTTCATAATCCGGATACAAGTCCGGATGCGCGTCGATTTGAATGAGATGAACCGGCTCGCCGATCTCCGCGAGCGCGGCGATGATCGGCACGGTCACGGCATGATCGCCGCCGGCAAAGAAGGGAAGTTTGCGAATTTGAAAAAGCCATGCGGCAAATTCCTGATATGAACGCGCGGTCAATTCCCACGAACTTTTGGAGGGCAAATCGCCGAGATCAGCCACCGTGCCGGCGAGATCAACGCCGGATTCGGTCGTCGAGTTATAACAATTGCCGTCGTAAGCCAGACGAATACGCTGAGGGCCGCCGGCGCTGCCGCGACGAAACGAAGATTGCGAGTCTTCCGGCACGCCGACGAAGACGATGCGCGCCGCGTCTTGTTTTTTCGGATCACTGATAAAGCAGCCGGCAAAAGGGAGAATCGGGGCATTTAAGGTCACGGCCAAATTTCCTATCAAGTTTTGCACAATATGTCAAAATCTCATCGCAAAAACAAGAGAAAATTTTGCAGGAAATTTTGCTCATCTTGCTTGTATTATGAAAGATTTTTAACATGAAAATTTATACAAAGCAAATCCACGCCTGTCATCCGATACATGTTCGGATTGGATTTTGTTGTTTGGATTTTGTTGTTGCATTTTGTCAAATAAATTCGCATATATATGTTTATGCAAGACAACTAACTTGACGATGTTAAGTTAAATTCTGTCATTTCGAGCCCCGTGCTCGGGACGAGAAATCTGCTTCCCAAAGATTCCTCCCTTCGGTCGGAATGACATTTCAAGCCTAAGTTGACATTGTCAAACTAATCCTAAAGGCGATTTTTATTTTCATTCATGTGCATGGAATGACGACTATGACAAGTTCCATTTTACCATCGCCAGCCATAGATTTTAAGCGTGACGCCAAAGGGATCGTGCGGGATGTTTTGGAGGAATTATCCGATGATTGTACTTTGGAAGAAATCATGCTGCAACTTTATGTGCGCGCCAGCATCATCGAGAGTCGCAAGCAAATCACTGAAGGGAAAGGCTTATCACTGGAAGAAGCGCGAAAGGATCTCGACTTGTGGTTCACTTCTCGTTCTCTCCAAAATTCCTCGCCCAACTAAAATGAAACTCGGCTACATCGAACATATGGACTGCGCCCATTTTCTGCCGGGCCACCAAAAGTGCGGCGTGCTGCACGGCCACACATACAAAGTCGAAGTCATCATCGAAGGCGAGAATAAAACCGGCATGATCATGGATTTCGCCGATATGAAGAGCACCATTCGCAGCGTGCTGGCGGAGTATGATCATCGCTCGCTGAATGATTTTCTCGAATATCCTTCGGTGGAAAACATTTGCGAGATGCTGCACAAGCGCTTTCACGAAAAATGGAGCTTTAATTTCACGGTTCGGGCTTGGGAGGGAGAAGGCAAGTGGGCGGAGTTGTAAAACCGGATTGCTGGATAACTGGATAACTGGATTGGTGGAGTTTTGGATTGATGGATTGCTGGGGCAACCACAATTTACGCATTACGTTTTGTGCATTACGTTTGAGGAGAACACCATGAAATCCCTCACCGAGTATCTCTGGTTCGAGACGCCGCATCGACGCGATTACCTCAACATCACGGATAAAATCGAAGCGTTGGTTGAAAAAAGTGGCGTCAAAGAAGGGCTGGTTCTGGTCGCGGCGATGCACATCACCGCGTCGGTTTTTATCAATGACGACGAGTCGGGGTTGATTCAAGATTATGATGATTGGCTGGAAGGTTTGGCGCCGCATGCCCCGACCTCAAAATATCGCCATAATCGCACCGGCGAAGATAATGCCGATGCGCATCTCAAGCGCCAGATTATGGGGCGGGAAGTTGTGGTGGCGATTACGAACGGCAAGCTCGACTTCGGCCCATGGGAGCAAATTTTTTACGGCGAGTTTGATGGGCGGCGGAAGAAGCGAGTCATCGTAAAAATTATCGGGGAATAGGTACGCGAGAAAAGAGAGCATTCGCCAGCGCGCCATGCGCTATGCCCTCCGCCCTCTGCGCTGTTACTTCTTCAACACCGCAACCTTCGTCGTCAACGTCTTCCCGCCTTTGAGGCGCAGCATCGCGATATAAACGCCGTTGAGCACGCGCTTGCCCGCGCCGTTGCGGCCATCCCAGAAAATATCTGTGGTATGCGGCCCCGCGCGCCCCGCCGCTTCGGCTTCAGAAAACGAGGTCTCCCACACTAACTCACCAAGCAGCGTAAAAATTTTTAATTCACCGCTCGTCGCTTCGAGCAAATTGTACGCGAAATGCGTGCCTTGTTTATTGAGCTTGTCGTTGCCCGGCTGAAACGGATTGGGATAATTAAAAAATGATTTTCCCGGATCAGCGTCGAAGAACGCGGTCAAATTGGATTCCAAACGGAATTTTGTTAAGGTTCTGCCATCCGAAGTTTCCACGGCGACGCCGTTGCCGCCGTCCTGATCTTCAACCATCAAGTCTTGGCTGTGATCAAAAATGACGCGAAAATTCGGTTCGGTGGCGTTATCCACGAGATCGGCAAAAATACTGATCGTATCCGGCGTCGCCGTGGTGATGACGACATTTTGCAGCGTCACTTGCAACGCTTGATTATTCGGCGTGACCTCGCCGGCGGGATCGCCTCCCCTCATCACCCGCACTTCCTTCAGCGCCGCATTAGGTCCCACCGGCCCGCCGTCGCGATTGCGCAAATCAAAGCTCAACGCTTTCAACACCAAGTTGCTCGCGCCCGGCCCGGCGGGATTCGTCAACAGCAAGCGCATGAGCAAAAAATTTTGCTGCCCGCGCACCGCAGGGCCGCCGCCTTTTTCAACTGTTTCGACGACGAACTTGCGCCCTTCCGTGCGCACCGCGAGAGAAAATTGGCTCAACGTGCTGCTCGCCGGTTGATTGGTGTTCACGTCGAGCGGCGCTTTGTCCAAACGGAACGGAATCAAATCAGTCTCTAGCGGAATATCGGGCCGGGCGCGAATCTGCCAGACAAAAGTATAATGGTTCGAGGTGATTTCCGGAGCGCTCGGATTCACGAGAACGTAACCGCGGCTGCGCAGAAAAGTTGAGTCGAGACTGACGGTGGCGGCGCCGGTGAGGCCGGCTTGGCCTTTGTTGATCAACGTCGCGGTGACTTCAAAAGGTTGGCCGACGCTGACCACCCCATCGCGCGCGGCAACGGGATTGGAGATGAGCACGCGCAATTGCGGATCGGCGCGTTCTTCAAAACGCAGACGCAAAATTTGCGAAGAATCTTTTAGCGCCACGGTTTGATCGTGCGAATCATTCGCTTCGAGATAAATTTTAAAAACCGCATTTTGCAGCGGACTCGCCGGCGCGCTCACCTTCCAGAAAAGCACCACGTCTTTGCCGGTCTCGCGCGTGTCCGTAATAAACTTGGTCGCGGTTTCCGTGGAAAATCCCGCCGGCATCATCAACCGCGCGCTCACGTTCGTCGCGTTGATCCAACTGATCGTGTCACTCACCGTAAAAATTTGCCCTGTGCTCAAAACACTATCTTGCGCTCCGGCGGGGTCGATGAGGTTCAACTTTCTGGCCGTCAACGAACCGCGCGCGCTAATGGTGATTTTCAACGTCACCGGATTCTTCGCAGATGGCGCCGCTTTGCCGGTATTTTCGTCAAGAGGAAGCTGCGTAATCACGAATATTAATGTTTCCGAATTGGAAGCTTGGGTCGCTGCCGTCGCCGCCCAAGTGATCGTTTGCACTTGGCTATCCGGCCTAAAGAAAATAGTTCTTTCCAGTGGCGTGGCGGTTTCATCCACTGTGAGGCCCGGACTTTGCGCCACGTCGAGTTTCACTTTCGCCGCGCCGTTGAGCTTGGCGTCGCCGGAATTTGCCAAGGTTGCGGCAATGGTGAAAGCTTGCCCGATCGACACCGTGCCGCCGCGCGTTCCCGGCGGATCGCTGAGGCCGGCGTTCAAATTGAGAATCGCGCGGCTCTTTGCGGTTATCGACAATGTGCTTTGACGCTCGACGGATTGCGATTGGCCATCAACCGCTTTCACTTTCACTTTTAAATTTGCGGCGGATTGCGCTTCCGTCGGCGCCTGCGCTTCCCAGCTCACGGCGCCGTTCGTGGAGACATTTTGCGTCGAATCGACGCCGGTGCGAAAACTATAACCCGCCGGCAAAGTTAACGTCGCAGTTTTGTTGGTTAAATCGCCGGTCGACTTAATCTTGGCGCTCACGGCAAAAAATTGTTCAGTGGAAATCGTGCGATCTTTGGCTCCGGCTGGCGTCACCACAAACGTGCTATCGATTTGCAGCAACGAGTTAACGATATTTACCGCCAAAATGGCGACCGTGTCCACCGCGGCGGCAAAATCGCCGGAATTTTTGCTGCGCGGACGAGGCGACATCACGGCACGCAGCGTCGTATTTCTTTTCTCCGTCAATGGCGCGCGCATTTGCCATTTTACCGTATCGCCGGTAATGAAATTTTGCGCCGGATCAATGGGGTTGATAAATTTAAAACCGGTGTCCGGCGCGACAATTTTCAATTTGCCGCTGTTATCCGTTTGCGCTTGTCCTAAATTTTTTACCACCGCGCGCAACGTGAAAATTTGTTTTGTCGTTAAGGTTAATGTGTCGTTCGGCGCATTGCCGGGGAGACTTAACTGCAAGCGCGCCGGCAGTTCGATGCGGGCGGTGGCGGTGGTGTCGCCGCTGACGCCGATCGCGGCTTTCGCTTTGTTTCGCGTTATCGCTGAATCCAGACGAGCCGTAAAAATTTCGCCGGCAAGGTTCACGGCATTAGCGGCCTTGACAGAGAAAAGCGCCTTTGCCGTTCCTCCATTCGTCGTAATGGCGACGGCTTTGGCACGTTGGGTCATTAATGTCGAGTTTCCGGATTTTGTTAAAGACACATAAGCCGTATCGATAACTTCCAAACCGGTATTTTCGACCGTTACTTCCACGGCAAAATTCTGCGAGGTATTTACCAAAGCGATATCGCTTCCGACGACTCGATTCGTGGCAGCCGGAAAATCAGCGCGTAGAATTTTTACCAAAGCCGATGACTCGACGGTAAAAGCCGTTGACTCGTTTAATACTATCGGTTTGTTCGAATTTTTATCGCGCGCATACAATGTCACCGAAAGAGTAGCGACACCGCCTGTGTAGCCGGTTTGGATGACTTGATATTTCAAGGTGTCTTTTCGACCGGCCCGAAGCTCTTTGGGTGTCTTAATGTTTTGGATTAAATAATCATTTTGCGTCGCGCCATTAATTTTGATGTTGACTTTCGATGAATCAATAATGACGGCGCCTCCGTCATCACGATGAGTAATATTTGATAGGAACAAATTAATGCCCCAAGGTGGTTGAACTCTTCCAAAACGTACCGTTTTTTCCGAAGTTCTCAACGAGTCAATCTGCAATTCACCTGGTTTTTGCGTCTTAAAAAAAATGTTTCGACTTGATTTGAAAAATTTGACAGTATTGGCACGCGTGTTTTTAGAATATGCTTGCACAATATTCGCTTTGAATTGTGCAGCCAAGCTCGCCGTAGTCCCCGCTTTCACCTTAAAATATAAAAACTGATTTAAATCAGCCAGGGTTTGCACAGTGGGGCTAATTATTGAAAAATCACCATTAGGAGGCTCTTTTGCCAAACTTACGCGCACCGAATCAACTTTCTCGGCGCCAAGAACGGTTTGCTTAATTGCAACTTTGACTTGAAAAGTTTGCTCCGTATTGACGGTATCAACTTTATTAAGCGGGTTAATCAAGTCTTTATTAAATACTTCATCGAATTCTAAAGAAGCAATCACCACACTATCCGAAGGTTGTATCGCAAGTTGAGTGCTCGCGAGAGCCGCATGCGAAGAATCGCTATTAATTTCACTGGCAAAAACCTGTCCGTTAATCGTTAAGACGTCCGGAAGTTTTGGTAACGTCGTTGGTATCGTGGGAAGAGTTTTGGTCACTTCAAAAACCATATCAGTAGAATCTTTTCCCGCGATAATATCATTCGTGCTTACTCTGGTGACCGTAAACTCTGCCGGATCAATGAGGCTGGTGCGCGTTATACTTCCAATGTCACCTTCAAAAACGGCTTTTACAACACTTTCTCCACTATTCTTGACCCTAAGCGTGACTTGCCATGGTTGTGTTTGGCCAAACGTTACCGCGGGTTGTGAAGTTTTTAAAGTTAAACTCAAGTTCGCCGGTGTTTGGGCCGTCCACGTATCGGTTGTGTCCGCGTCCAGATCGCTAATCTTGGTATTACCTGGCAATTTACCGAAAATTTGGCCATTGATTATGGTCGAGACGGTTTGTGCGGTGATAGAGATTTTTACTCCAAACTTCAGAGTTTGGATCGTTCCGTTTCCAGGAATGGTCGGCAAGGTAGTGAGAGGCGTTACATTATAGTCGCCTGAGTTTATACTAAAATTCAATTTAGCGCTGTCAACCGTAACCGCGTTAGGCCCAAAGTTTTGCACTCGCATCGTAACTTGTGCATTGCGTTGTCGTTGACTAACGGTTGGGCTGGCAGTTTCAATGGCTAAAATTTTAAGCTGATTCATGTTGATGGTCGCATTGCCTTTGACGGCAGAATTATCAACACTTGTTGCCGTAATGATCGCAGCGCCACTTGTGCTGCCAGCCTTGAATGGAAAGCTAATCCAACTCGAGTCATTCGTTGACGCCACTTGCGCCGTGTCAATAACGCCAAAAGCCGAATTATTCACGCTAAGTGTAAAAAGCCGGTCTTTACCGACCGGATTAGTTTGGGTATCGCGAATTTTTGCTGAAATAACCCGAGACCTTGTGTTTGAGTTGACGACGAGAGTTGAAGGATTCGCGGTTAATATTATTGTGCCGCTCGGTTTACCCGGTTTCACCGTGAAATCGCTTGAGCTCCCCGAATGATTATTGTTATCATTCGCGGTGATTTTCTTCTTCGTTCCGCTTTTTTTATAGATGATATTTTCCGCACGCATCCCATTAACAAAATTTCCACTTTGCGTCGGCGAAACTTCTGCGCTGGGCTGAAAGACACTTTGTCCATTAAAAGTAGTAGCCGTATTGCCAAACGCATCTTGCGCTGTGATCGTCACCGGGAACGGTACTCCCGCTTCTTGCGACGTATCTATAGGCGAAAAGGCAAACTTGGCAACCGCCCCCGGCAGGACGTTAAAATTGTTGGAAGCGCCACTTTTTCCGCCTCCGCTGGCAATGATCCTTACATTGTTTCGCGCTTTAGTAATCTGCGCATTTGGGACTGAAACAGATGTTCCGTTCATCGTCGCTGTTTTAGGTGTTATCGTGTCTGTGCTATCTGACAATGCCACCTGGCCGCTAAAAGTTTGATTATTATTAAATGCGTCTTTTCCGAAAATCGCAAAAGCTGGGATTGCACCAGCAGTTTGGTTGCTAAGATTCGGAGAAATTGCAAACTGATCTAAAGCGCCGGCTTTAATAACGGCATCGGCCTCGCCTTCGTCCAGAGGGTTTCCACCATTTTCTTGCGTTCTAATATTGATTTTGTATGGATTATTAACTTGACTGGCTATAATTGGATTGCCTACTAACGCTATCTTGAATTGACCTATGACACCTGCGCTCAGAGGCGGTCCTGTGCCATCACGCTCAAGAGTCACAATCATATTTATAATATCGACACTCACCTCAAAACCGCCTTCCAGGTTATCGATATTAGTCGCCACAATGGCATTGGCGATATTAAAGCCCATGGGAAAGGTCAAAAGAATCTTACCATTTGAAGGAAGTGCGTTGCTCCCTACAAACTGAAAAATATAGATCGTGCCGGCGCCAGCCGTGCTATCTTTAAGAGTTGCCTTCTCGTTGTTCATTGTAAATTGTGACCACACCGGGTTGACCAATAAAACTAACAGCAACAGAATGACATTAGGAAAAAATTCCCCGAGATTCCAACCTACTACAACTTGAGGCGAACGTCTTTTTTTAAATTGGAAACATTTTTGAAATGCGACTTTAGCCGTAAATTTTTTAAGCGAGTTCCCATTTTGTATTGCCAACGGCGAAATAGAACTCTGATCAATCGCTTGTGCTGTGCGTCTGAGTTGCATATCCAAAGCTGAATCGGTCAATGATGAAAAAACTGTAAACTTGGCTCCCGATTGCCGTGCAGCGCATTGAGGCATTTCACCACCATCGGACAAGCCGATGTGCCAACGCGTAACAACCAGTTACGAACGTGAGAAACGCTATTGCTCTGCTTTCGCAAAATAAAGACTTATTTTGTGTTGCAGCTAAACCGGAATATAGCTTACAAAGATTATACCAGTTGGAGAGACAAATGCGGAGAGTAAAACGAAGAGGCTGCACTTGCGGATATTTGCGGCGGATGAAATCGGCGAGCTTTACAAGCCCGGGATAATATGTTTGGATATTTTCATAAATCTGCTTGGCCGTCGGCTCGTCGTAAGTATGCGAGGTCATGTTACGATCATCTAACATTTGCAGCCAAAGCTCTTCAATAAAGCACGAGCAGCCAAGGGACCAAAAGAAGAACTGTTGCACGACCTCGAAATAGCGGCGCCGTTCATCGTCGAACAAGCGCCAACACTTGCATTCCAGCTTGTCAATCATTAAATTGATACATGGTGATTCATTCGTTTTTTGTAAAACGCTTGACCAGCCATTTCTCCAATAACACGGTTTTACGATAAATCCTTTTCGGTAAAACGTCAGCAGTAAAACGTAAGAAATCAGGGATGAAGAAATTATGGATTTAGAGTTGAAGGGCAAAGTCGCGATGATCACTGGCGCGAGCCGCGGCATCGGTAAGGGCATCGCGCTCGGCTTGGCCGCGGAAGGATGCGCTCTCGCGATCTGCGCGCGCCATCCGGAGCCGCTCGAAACCGCCGCAAAAGAAATTCGCGCAAAAAATGTCGAGGTGTTGGCGCTGCCGTTGGATGTGACGCGCGCCGATCATATCGAACAGCTCGTGCAACAGGCTAAAGAAAAATTTGGCAAAATCGATATTCTCGTCAACAACGTTGGCGGCAATCGCCGTGGCGCATTTGAAACAACCACCGATGCGGATTGGGAAGCCGTGCTCGATCTCAATTTGACCGCGCACGTTCGCACGAGCCGCGCGGTGATTCCCCATCTGCGCGCACAAAAGAACGGCGTCATTCTTTTTATCTCGTCAATCTTCGGCAGAGAATCCGGCGGCGCGAATCTTTCCATTTATAACACGACGAAATCGGCGTTGATCAGTCTCGCCAAAGTGATGGCGGTTGAGTTGGCCCCGCACCATATTCGCGTCAACAGCATCGCGCCAGGATCGATTCGTTTTCCCGGCGGCAGTTGGGATAAACGTTGCCTCGAAGATCCGGAAGGAATGAAAGCGTTTGTGGCGAGAGAAATGCCGTTGGGGAGATTTGGCACGGTGGAAGAAGTGGCGAACGTCGCGGTTTTTCTCGCTTCCGCGCGTGCGAGTCTCCTCACCGGCGCCTGCGTCAATGTGGATGGCTGTCAGTCGCGCTCGCTGATTTAGAAAAGCGTTTGCCGGTTGGCCTGTTCGCCAGTCGGCTAGACTCTTTGCGCTTCGATCTTCTTTATATTTTCGCACGAACTATTTAAACCGGGTGATCGTCAAATCGAGATAGCGCGTCCTTTGTGGAACCTTGCGCCATTGAATCAAAATCGGGCTTTGATACGTGCCCTGCACCACGCGGCCTTTGCCCTCGGCTTCGCCATTGGAAACGAGCAGGCTGATGTTGCGTTTCATTCCCAGGAAACGCGAGGCGGGAACGGACAGAACGCGCGAGACAATTTTTTCGATCACCGTGCGGCCCACCTGCAATGCATCCATCATTTCATTTAAAATATGCACCAAATCCGTGGTGGCGTAATACTTCACTTTGCCCGGCATCGCGGCCGGATCGCTCAAGAAACTCCGGCCTTTGCGCGCCACATATTTCAGCGGGTCTTGCAGCGCTTCCGCCAAATCTTTTTGAATAAGCAAATTTTCGAATTCGTTCACGGTCAGGCCGGCGTGCAGCTCTTTGCGATCCAACGCGAGATCGATGCGGCCTTTTTCGATATCGTATTTTTCCAGCAGCGCCTGCAACTGATCGTGAACGCCATAGCGCGGATCTCGTAGATTGATCGAGTCGATGGAATGGTGGGACATCGGAATGGCGAGACGGTCGCGCAATACGACTTCTTCCGTATTGTAAGCCAGAACCGTGGTTTTGCGCGAGCGCCGAATGTTTTGATACTTGCCGTCCAAATCGATGAAATAAACCGGCATGCCGGGGCGATTGGTGTACGTCACGCAATTCTTGAGTCCGGCGCCGATAAAGGTCAAATGGGAATCGCCATTTTGCGGCTCGCAAAGTTTTTGCTCGTCGCTCAATTCCGTGCGATATTGCAACTGATCATGATAGTAGCCGGCGTCCGGAGGAAACAATTGTTGAAACGCGCGAAAGAAAGGCTCCAAATGTTTTTTGCTGTTGCGCAATCTTGAACAAATGGTTTGATCAAGATATCCCGCCGTGGTGTGCAGCGAGCAATACAACGTTTTGCGATAGTTCAAGATCAGATCGCCAAACTGTCCGCTGATCGTTTCCGCAACATTGATGACCTCAAAACGCTCTTGCGGGGTAAGCGTCAACTGAATTTCAAAAGGGTGCAAAGCCATTGTTGTTGATGGTGAGCTCCAAAATGTGCAGCAACAATCTGAATTGCTCAAATATACACCTCGTGTCATGTTGCTGCAGAATACGATTTTAATCTCGTCGCTCTATTTTTAGACGCAACAGCTTAAGATAAATCATCTGCGGATAAATGTCAAGCTTAAGTTTGATTTGCCGACCGCACAGTTTTTCCGCACTTCATCGGGGAGTGTGCTTGCTTTGCCGGATATTTTTCTTATATTGAATGAAGCGCTGTCGCGCACAAACCGGAGAGGAGACGAGCTTGAAATTATCAACGTTGGCGCGTTTTGTCAAAATCGAACACACGCTGTTTTCCCTGCCGCTCATTTACAGCGGCGCTTTGCTCGCCGCGCGCGGCTGGATTTCGCTGCGGTTGGCGCTGCTCATGCTCGTCGCCGCCACCGGCGCGCGCACCGTGGCGCTGGCTCTCAATCGCCTCATCGACCGCGAAATCGACAAACGCAACCCGCGCACTGCGATTCGTGAATTGCCCGCCGGCCGCATGAAACTCCCCGAAGCTGTTGCCGTTTTGCTCGTCGGCCTCGTGCTCTATTTCGGCAGCGCCGCATTGATCGGCCGTTTCTGTTTGATCTGGTCGCCGCTGCCGCTCGCCGTTTTTGTTTTCTATCCTTATATGAAACGCTTCACCCCGCTGGCGCATTTCGGCGTCGGGCTCGGCCTCGCCATGGCGCCGCTCGCCGGATGGGTCGCCGTCACGCAATCGCTGCAAAATATCATTCCCGGATTCGTGCTCGGCTTCTTCTCGATGTTATGGGTAGCCGGCTTCGATATTATTTACGCCACGCTTGATGAAGAATTTGACCGGCGCGAGAATTTATTTTCCCTGCCCTCCCGTTTGGGCAAGGAGAAAGCGCTGTGCATTTCTGGTTATTTGCATGCGTTGGCTTTCATTGTGCTCGTTTATATTTTTGCCGTCTATATTCAATCATGGTTTGCTGTGCCGCTTTTAGCGCTTGCCGGATTTTTACTTTATCTCGAACACGCCAAAGCCTCGGATGTGGAATTGGCGTTTTTTAAAATCAATATCGTGTTGGGGTTCGTGATTTTGGCCATGGTGGTCGTCGGCGTTCATTTCGCGTAAGCGTCATGAATAGAAAAATTGTGTTGCTGGGCGTGGTGGCGCATTTATGTGCCGCGATTTTTAGCGCGGGTTTTTATCACTATGACGAACATTTCCAGATCCTCGAGTTTGCCGGATTGAAATTGGGCTTGAATGAAACGACCGATCTCGCTTGGGAATATCCCGAGCAAATTCGACCGGCCCTGCAACCGGCCATCGCTTATGCGCTGATAAAAACTTGCCATGTTTTGCATCTGCGCAGCCCTTTTGCGCAAGCCCTGATTTTGCGCCTCCTGTCGGCGGTGCTGGCGCTCATCGGCGTGACTTGCCTCATTAAAGTTTTTTGGCATGAAATAAAATCGGATATTTTGAAAAAATGGCTAGTCTTGCTATCTTTGTTTTTATGGTTTATGCCTTACCTGCATGTCAGATTTTCTTCGGAAAATTGGTCAAGCTCGGTGTTTGGCATCGGGCTGGCTTTGCTGCTCTTGGCGAAAACCAAGCCTGATGTGGGCGGCATGACTCGAGTCAAGATGCTGGTAATTGGCTCGATCTTTGGCCTTGCTTTTATTTTAAGATATCAAGCTGGGTTGATGCTGGTGGGCTTATTGCTGTGGCTTGTCATCGTCAAAAAAGAAAGCGGCGCCGTGCTGCTCGCGTTAGTTTTCGGCGTCACGTTTTCCGTATTGCTTGGCCTCGTGGTTGACCGCTGGTTTTATGAGGAGTGGACGCTGACGGCATGGAATTATTTCAAGATCAATCTTTGGGAAAATAAAGCCGCTGATTTCGGCGTCGCGCCGTGGTGGTATTATTTTCGCGAGATGGCCATCAAAGCGCTGCCGCCGTTCGGCCTGCCGATTATTGTGGCGACAGCTTTTTTCTGTTTTTATAATCCCCGGCATGTATTAACTTGGATTGCGCTGCCGTTTATCATCGTGCACGCGATGGTCGACCACAAGGAATTGCGGTTCTTATTTCCATTGCTAAATATTTTGCCCGTGGTTGCGATCCTTGCTGCGCAAGGCATGAGCGAATCCCCGCGGTTTGATAAAATCAAAAATCTTTTGCCGGATTTAAATAAAAAGATTCTTTTTGCGCTGTTGGTGGTCTTGAATATGGCGTTGTTGATCTTCGTTTGTTTCAAACCGGCAGACAGCCGCATTTATTTTTATCAATACATTTATGAAAATTATCCCGATGCTGCCGCGCTGCTTTTTATCGAGATCAATCCGTATGAACGCGGCAACTTGCCCGTCAATTTTTATAAGCATGGAAAACTGAAGTTCGTCAACCTCAATCATGAACAGGAAATCGTTGATTTTGCCGGAAAAGCGCAGGAAACCGTTTTGTTTGCGGCAAAAAGATTCGACCCTGCATCTGAACATGAAAACCGTGATGGCCTCAAACTGCGCAAAGTCTTTCAAACGATTCCGACGTGGATTATGCGTTTCGATTTTAACCATTGGCTGCGAAAGAGAACTTGGACGCTTTATGAATGCTCGCCAAAAACGTGGCGCGCCTTTTAAGTCGCGGTCCCATGCGCCGGCCGCAAAATAAATTCAGAGGTTTCGTTATGCGAATCGCCGTTGGCCTCACCGGCTCCTCCGGCGCGGTTTATGCCGTCGAATTTCTCAAGCAATGTCCCGGCGACAAATATTTCGTCGCCAGCAAATGGGGCAAAGTCGTGCTGCAGGATGAAATGCATCTCACCGAGCGCGATTTGCAGCCGCATGTGAAAAAAATATTTGCCAACGACGATTTGCACGCGCCGCTCGCCAGCGGCTCCAATGCCATCGACGCGTATGTGATTATCCCATGCACGACTTCAACTCTGGGCAAAATTGCTAGCGGCATCGGCGACACGCTGATCACGCGCACCGCGCAAGTGGCGCTCAAAGAACGTTTCAAAATGGTGTTGTGCATACGCGAGACGCCGCTCTCCTCGATTGCGCTCGAACAATGTTTGAAACTCTCGCGCGACGGCGTCATTATTATGCCGCTCTCGCCGCCCCTGTATTTTTTGCCTAAAACCGTCGATGAGTATGTGCACGCCTTTGTCGATAAAGTTCTGGGCGTCATCGGCGCGCGGCAGAGCAAAGGCTGGCGGGCGGAGGAGTTGGAGTGATATTGCTACTTCATTTTAACCTTGCAGATCGACTTATATTCTTGCATATTACATTTATTATTTCTTAGGTGAAATGTTATGATAGACACACAAGTAGACACTCTACTTCCAGTCGAAAGCAAGATACAGAAGGACGGGATAAATGAATGGCAAGGCTCTAGCAGCAAAGGGGTGAAATGGAAGGTTTATAAAGGAGATGCTTGTTCTATTCTAAAAAAATTCTCGGATGATACATATCATTGCGTAATAACTTCTCCTCCTTATTTTTGGCTACGTGATTATGGGGTTACACGGCAAATTGGTCAAGAAGAGACAGTTGATGGATATGTAAAAGCAATCGCATCAACTATGGATGAGGTTTATCGAGTCTTGAAACAGGATGGTGTTTTATTCTTAAATTTGGGTGATACTTATTATTCAGGTAAGGGGGAGTCCCAGGGCCATGATCCGAAAAGCAATAAACGCCGTTTCGGGCTCAGAGCGGTTGATAAAAGTGGCGGGGTGGGAATTGGAATTCGACCTAAGACAATTATAGGGATTCCATGGCGGGTTGCTATTGAGATGTCTCAACGTGGCTGGGTTTTGCGTAGTCCGATTATTTGGCATCGCAAACATTGTCTACCTGAAGCAGTGAAAGATAGACCACGGCGCAGTTATGAATATGTATTTATGTTTGTCAAGGATCGCAAGTACTACTTCAATCGCCAGGCGCTTATAAAGGCAAAAGTAGCAGAAGATATGTGGACAATTACAGCGCGTCCAAAGCCAACCAATGGCATCGATACAGCACCTTTTCCTGACGAATTAGTTCAGAGATGCCTTGATATTGGGTGCCGTTCTAATGAGTCTGTACTTGATCCGTTTGCTGGGAGTGGAACAACGTTAAGGGTAGCAGTAGAATCTGGTAGGCCAGCAACAGGGATTGATCTCAATATCGACTTCTGTGAATACATAGTCAACTCACTGCAAAAACTCTGAGGTAACTAAATGTTTCTCAGTTTAGAACAAATTGGAAGGTCTCTTGAAAAGCTGGAATCGATTCATCCCTTTTATGGGATTACTTTTCTGGTGTGTAAAGCCAGAAACCTACGGGTTGGAAGCGCGATCAAGTTTGCTATCAATGCTGAAGAGAAAAAGTTTCTTGACCAGTATTACAAACCCGACCCAAGCTCAGAATACTATTATCGAGTATTCAGGTTATCCGATAAGAATAAGCGATGGCTTTCCCCCAAGCATGCAAGCTCCGGCTCACAAAGCACTAGAACAAAACGAGGCTTTGCTGAGGCATTCATTCATGACAAAGACACAAATATTTGGGGTTGGCAACGAGACTATGTTGAAAAATTGAGGTCTCAGTTGTATCGAAAGAGGCCAATTCCTGCTTTCGATTTAGCTGTTTGGCTATTTCGTGAGCGTGATTGGCCATCAGGAACTATGGCGAAGGATATTGTCAAGACATTTCGAAAGGATTTTTCGATCACCCAAGATGAATTACAATTGCTTTTCGATATTTCTATTCCTGACAACCTTTATCCAAAACTGTTGTTTCAGGACAAAAGGATTTCATGGAAGGAGCTACAAACGATCACTGGCAAACCTCCCGACGCTCCACCAGAAGAAGGGGGAACATTGACTTATTTGATGCTACGTGGGGTTGGGCCAGCGAAACAGCTTGAAATTGAGCCTGCTGAACGAATAAGTTTGATCACAGGCGACAACGGCCTTGGAAAAACTTTTCTTCTCGAATGCGCTTGGTGGGCATTGACTGGACAATGGGCTGGCTTGCCAGCTTATCCAAGACAAGATGCCAAAACCGATGAACCTCAAATCACTTTTAGGATTTCCGGAGTTGAGGAAAAAATACGCTATAACTGGCAGACTCAAAGTTGGCCATCAGTAAAAGGAAAAGGCCGCCCAACTATTCCTGGCCTTTTAATTTATGCACGGGTCGATGGTTCATTTGCCATATGGGATCCAGCAAAAGATTATTGGTCAACCAAATTGGCTGGAAGAGAAAATGACATGATGCCACGTCCGTTTGTCTTTACAAAGGATCAAGTATGGGATGGCTTTGATGAGAAGTTCGAGGGGAAAACAAGGGTTTATATTAGCGGCTTGTTGCGGGATTGGATGACCTGGCAGAATAATCCCGAAAGACATCCTTTTGGCGTTTTCAAAAAAGTATTGCGTCGACTCTCTCCACGTGATTTGGGAATACTAGAACCAGGAAATCCCGTGCGGCTTCCTTATGACGCCAGAGAAATTCCAACTTTGAGGCATCCGTACGGTGAAGTGCCGATCGTGCATGCTGCGGCTGGTATTCGTCGCATTGTCGCAATGGCTTATCTTATCGTTTGGGCATGGCAAGAACATAAGACGCAATCTCAAATCATGCGTAAGTTGCCTCAAAAGAAAATAGTAATTTTAATCGATGAGATGGAAGCGCATCTTCACCCTCAATGGCAGCGACTTATCTTGCCCGCATTGCTGGATGTAAGCGATGAACTAGATCATGATTTGCAAGTACAATTCTTAATCGCTACACACTCTCCATTAGTAACGGCGTCTATTGAACCAAGATTTGACGATGATGTGGACAAGCTTTTCCATTTAGATTTAGTCAAGACTGAACAATTGGGAAGTGAAGTAAGGCTTAATGGAACCCCTTTCATTCGGCATGGCACGGTAAATTCTTGGCTAATGTCGGAAATTTTCGAATTGGGTCAAGCACGCTCCAAGGAAGCAGAGGAAGCTATCGAGCATGCAAAAACTTTACAATTGCAAGATTCTCCAAAATCAGAAGAAGTGAAATCTGTTTCAGAGAAGCTTGTAAAATATCTTGCCGCAGATGATGAATTCTGGCCTCGATGGAAATACTTTGCAGAAAAGCATGGAGTGCAAATGTGATCCCAGTGCAAGAGCAGCCAGAACCTCCTGATTTCTCAAAAAAAGTTAGGGGCCAAGGGGCGGCTTTTATACGGCAACTTTCCTATCCCATCAATTGGAAAAATAGGAAATACTGGTTGAAAGCGCTCCCCGATCTTCATAGAGCGTATCATGGAATATGCGCATATTCCGCTCACTGGATTCCATGTATTACCAGTGTTGATACTGTAGATCATTTTATTCCAAAGTCCATAGAGCCTCAACTAGCCTACGAATGGAAGAATTTTCGCCTCTGCTCTCCAAAATTCAATAGCAGAAAAGGCGAATATCAAGACGTTTTAGATCCATTCCGATTACAGCCGGACTGGTTTATTTTGGATTTTCCTTCGCATTTCATCAAGCCTAATCCAAATCTTTCAGTATCTCAAAAAAATCAAGTCCTATCTACAATAAAGCGTCTGAAATTAAATGATGATTATACATGCGTACAGGAACGGCTACGCTGGACTTTGGATTTCTCTGAGAAACATATTGACTTTAAATATTTGAAACGGAACACTCCATTTATTGCTTATGAGTTGCAACGTCAAAACTTGTTAGAGACGATTGCCTCGATCATGAAGGGTTGACTTTTGCGATATGCTTTTCAACACTTTGGGCGATTTCGCCCGTCGCCTCGAATCTCTCGGCGAGTTGCACCGTATCAAAGTCGAAGTTGATTCCGAACTGGAAGTCTCGGAGATTGCGGCGCGTGCCTTGCTGGAAAAACGCCCGGCGCTGCTCTTTGAAAATGTCAAAGGCGCGAAATTTCCGCTCGCGATGAATTTGCTCGCGAGTGAAAGACGAATTGAGTTGGCACTCGGCAAACCTCCCGATCAACTCGGCGAAGAGTTGATTCACTTTGTCGAAGCCGCGATGCCGCCGAAGCCGAGATTGATTTTTGATCATTGGCCGATGGTGAAGCGCTTTCTCGCGGCGCGTCCAAAACGAAGTTGGCGCGCGCTTTCGCAAGAAATTGTCGCCGAGCCGAATCTCGCGCAATTGCCGATTCAAAAATGCTGGCCCGATGATGGCGGAAGATTTATTACGCTCGGACAGGTTTTTACTTACGATCCGCGCGACGGCAAACGCAACGTCGGTGTGTATCGCATGCAAGTTTACGACGAGCGCACCACCGGCATGCACTGGCAAATTCAAAAAGGCGGCGGCTTTCATTATTTTCAAGCGCAAAAATTGAATCGTGAATTTGAAATCGCCGTCGCGCTCGGCACCGATCCGGCGCTGTTGCTCGCCACGGTTGCGGCCTTGCCCGAAGGCATTGACGAAGTCATGTTCGCCGGATTTTTGCGCGGTGCGCGCGTGCCGATGGCGGCCGGCAAATCCGTGCAAATTGCCGTCCCCGCTCACGCCGAGTTTATTCTCGAAGGCACGGTGCCATTAAATGAAACGCGCTGGGAAGGTCCGTTCGGCGATCATTTCGGCCATTACTCCCACGCCGCGGATTTTCCAATTTTCAATATTAAAAAAATCACCCATCGCCGCAACGCCGTTTATCCGGCGACGGTTGTCGGCAAGCCGCCGATGGAAGACAAATACATCGGCGACGCGACCCAGCAGATTCTCGGCCCGCTCGCGCGCTTGATTCACAAAGAAATCAAAAGCGTATGGGCGTATTATGAAGCCGGATTTCACAACCTGCTCGTCGTCTCCGTCGAGCAGCGCTATCAAAAAGAAGCCATGAAATCCGCGCTCGGTTTGATGGGCACCGATCAGCTTTCGCTCACGAAATGTATCGTCCTCGTTTCCGATCATGTGAATGTTCGCGATTGGCGCGCCGTGTTGCACGAGATCAAAATGAATTTTGACCCACACTATGATTTTGTGATGATTCCGAAAGTGCCGCTGGACACGCTGGATTTTACTTCATACAAAATGAATCTTGGCAGCAAGATGATCGTAGACGCCACGGTGAAGCCGCGTTTGCGAGAGGGCGAGCGGGAGAACGGGAGAGAGGGAGAACGGGAGACTGTGGAGCGAGTCGTGGCGCGGTTGCCGAAAGAATATCCGGCGGTTCGAGAGGCGCGTGTTCATGACGAAACTTTGTTGCTGGTCAAAGTCGGCAGCGATAGCCGCAAGATTGTCGAGAATCTGGTGCACCTTCCGGAGTTGCGCGATTTGAAAATCATCGCCGCGGTGAGCGAAGACGTTGATTTAAACAATCAGGAGAGTTATATTTGGGGAGTGTTCACGCGCTTCGATGGCGAGCGTGACGTGATTTTTACCAAGCAAATGCTCGTCGGCATCAGCCCGGTCTATTACGGCGTGATGGGCATCGACGCCACGTGGAAGCCCGGCTATCCCGCGCCGTTGGTGATGAGCGAAGAAATTCGCGAGCGTGTGAATCGGCGGTGGGAGGAGTATTGGCGGTAACACAGACGGCCCGTCTGTTTGAACTTGCATCACAAGGAGAATAACGATGTCAACCAAGCCCATCGAAGAAATCGTCCGGCGTTTGGCGCGTAAACATTTTGAACTCGAAGAAGGTATTGAGCGTTTCATCTGGTTTGAAAACAGGGAGAAAGATGAAATTCATCTGATCGAAATTAATCATAATACGATCCCCGAGGGATCGGTTCTGCCTTTTTACCTTAAACCGACACAAGAACGTCCTTTGCCGGTTTTGATAGGGGACATCACCCCAGAGGAGTGGGAAAAAGTGAAAAATGGCGTAATTCCTCTTCCAGAAGGGTGGTCGTTGGATAGTATTAAAATCCTTGAGCGGAAAGATGTTTTGCAAATTATGGATTCACCTCAGCAATAGGGAGCGCTGAAATGTGGTCGAAAGTTTTTCTTGAACAGGCAAGCTCTGATTGGCAAGTTTATGAACATCTCAAGGGAACGCATTTCCCCAATTGTCATGCGTTGCATTATCTTCAGATGGCCACAGAAAAATTGGCAAAGGCCTATTTGCTCGTTATCCCAACTGAAAGTCAATCTGTTCTCTCAACGCATAAAGGGCTGACACGATTTTTGCGCAATGTTTCTCGCAACAGCGGACTGCAAAACGAGATGGGAATGCAGGCAAAACAATTGCAAGCACATATCCGTCAATTATTGCCTCTGGCCAGCGAGGTTGAAAATTTGGCTCCAACGCTTGCTGGAGAAGGCCCCAATCCTGAATATCCCTGGCAAGACCCGTTAGGAAATTTTTACGTGCCGGCAATATATGAATTTCCACTTAGCAAAATTTTGCTCGAACCTCGCGGTTATAGCCTGATTAAGCTCATTCGTATTGCACTAACAAAGTTTGATGTTTTGCACCGGTAACTCACAAGGAGAATTGCCATGCCAACTCAACCCATCGAAGAAGTCGTTCGGCGTATGGTCTACGCGCATTTTGACATCGAGGAAAACGTCAAGCGCATCATCTGGTTCAAAGACCAAGAAGGGAAAGAAATTCATCTTCTCGAAGTACATCTGGAGTCGCCGCCTGAAGATTTGA
>Ga0247727_10006477_pt1 | contig 23017 bp, 21 predicted proteins | sample WisWelCaveWW1625_FD_202498 | JGI IMG/M metagenome (GOLD analysis project Ga0247727, IMG submission 202498) | Biofilm microbial communities from Wishing Well Cave, Virginia, United States - WW16-25 | ecosystem: Environmental > Aquatic > Deep subsurface > Groundwater > Cave microbial mat | place...
TCGGGCGCCCGGCGATGATGAAGATGATGGGCAAGACCGATTGGCGGAGGCCCACTGTGCGCGCAACGGCCGAGGACCGCATCGTCAACCGCAACGATCCACGCGTGTTCTTGGGGCGATGCATCGTGACGGAACGCGAGGGCCGCTACTACGCATCACTGACGGGGGAACAGGGATCAGGCATTCTGACATCGATGATGCGCGCGAATGCGCTGACGATCATACCGGCGGATGTTGACGTCGTGGAGCCGGGGGAGGAGATCGAGGTGCTGATGCTTGACTGGAGCCGAGGGGAAGAATGGGGGTCGAGCGGCGGGCGAGCATAGCGGACCGCCAGCAGCGATGCGGCGGCAAACGTGATCGCGGGCCGCTTAGAAGCTACCAACGATGCCGCCGAAGCCACCAGCGATGACCAGTCCGAGGGCTGTCGCAGCGACGACGCAGACCACCGCGATGAAGGCGATGATCAGGCTGAATTCGACCAACGCTTGGCCTTGCTCACGGTTTGCGTGCGCGATTGAACGAAGCAAACGCGTCATGTTCCACCATCCATCTTCCACAACTTGCTGGACTTCACCTAACAATAGACGCGGCGTTACGGCTTATCGTAACCGCAATTCCCGTAAATCTTGAGCGAATTGCGATGTGTCGACGCCCCCACGACCCATCGAGTCTGCTCTCCTAACCTAAGCGAGTCTGATGGCGTTCGCGCCCGTAGCAGCGGACCGGTACGCGGCATCGACCACGCGATGAGCTTCTAGAGCGACCCGAAAGTCCGGGAAGGGCGCCCGGCTGGCCGAAGCGGCGGTCAAGAAAAAGTAGTCTTCGAGCGTGTAGCCGAGCGTTTCCGAGAAGTCACGAGGATCGAGGCCTACGAGCGCCAGGTATCTTTCCCACACCTCGTCTCCAGAGAGGGTCTGGGAATTGTTAGCGTGGGTTTGGAACTGGATGGGACCCAGATAGTCATCATCGACAGTGAAGAGTCCATTCTCAAAGAATAGTTCGAGTCGCCGCGTAGACGGGCGGCCAAAAACGGAGTGCCAGACGGATATTAACTGCGCCTGCCCGCCGCTCTCGAATTCTAGATGAGCGATGGCAAGGTCCTCGACACCCTCGTTTCCCGCGAAGTTCCGCACGGAGGCGCGCAGCTCTACCACCTCTCCTCCGAGCCAACGTAGTACGTCGATATCGTGGATGGAATGCTCGAGAAGCGTCCCGGCACCGACTATTTCCCGATCCTTGCGCCAATCACTATCGTAATGCCCCTGAATAGGGAAGAACTGATCGTCGCGGAAGACGATTGTCATCAGCCGCCCCAGCGTGCGGTCCTCCGTCAGCGATTTAAGAACCGTGATGATGGGCGAATGTCTTAGGATGAGGCCAACCCCGGCCTTTACTTGGTGGGACTCTACCGCCGCGACCATGTCTTCGACATCTGCAAGCGTCGTGGCGAGCGGCTTCTCGCAGAAGATATGCTTGCCGCGTTCAGCAGCACGCAGGACCAGCTCCTTGTGGTCGGCAGTGGGCACGCAGATGTAAACGACATCGATCTTGGGCGAATCGATGATCTCCTTCGGATCGTTACTGACCACCTCGACTCCCGCCGCTTCCGCGAACGCCATCGCGCGCGTCTTCTCCAGATCACACACCGCCACGTATTCGGCCCCCACGAGGCCGGCACGAATGAGATTACGAATGGACCGCGAGTGAAACCGGCCGTTGAAGCCACAGCCAATGAGGCCGATCCGCAGCGTGGCCACTGGTTCAGTCACCTCGAGAGATGCTGAGGCCGTTGGCGATCTGGTCTAGTGCAGCCTCGACGAACGAACAAAGCGCAGCGCGGCGGTCGGCGGCGGAGGCTGACGCAGGCACATGACGCCCACGCAGACTATCTTCGAAGGGCATCAGAACCGCATAGACGATGTGGCGAGCCAGGACATCTGGTAACTCGACCTGCAACGCACCTTTGTCCCTGTAACGTTGGAGAACAGTTGTCAGCGCGCGTTCCCAGAGGCTCAGGAGGCGGTCGTACTGCTCAAGCGCCGCCTCGTCGCCAGCCAAGCCCTCGATGATGATAAGGCGCAAGAAGTCGCGGTTGTCATCCATCAAATTGATAGCACCTCGCGCCGTCCAGCGCAGTGTCTCAATCAACGGCGGATCAGCCGAAAGCTCTTCGAGACTGCGGAGGCTGTTCAGGAAGCCGCGTTCTTCCACCAGCGCGTCGAGTAGCTCTCGTTTCGACTCGAAGTGGTAGTAGATCGCCGCATCAGTAATACCGGCCTGTTGAGCGATGTCCCGGACGGTGGTGCGAGCAAACCCCTTCTCAGAAAAGAGCCTGAGGGACGCATCGAGGATCTGCTTGCGAGTGTGCGGTCCTCGCCTGGTGCGCTTGGGTTGGCCGCGGACGGCCAGACGGATATCTCTGGTCATGGGTGATCTACGCTTGGAACGTAGCATCTGGCGATCACAGCGGTCAATTTAGGCGGGATGCGCCCGCGGCTGCACTCGACGATCAGGTGATAATCTGACGCGTCTTCAAGTCTTCGATTTCGGCCGGCGAGAAACCGAGTACCTCACCGAGGACATAGTCGTTGTCCTGACCAATTACCGGCGCCGCCCGCTGTACCTCACACGGCGTGTCCGACATTCGCCAGGGGATACCGGCGTGCTTCCGTGTCCCCACTTCCAGGTGCTCCTTCTCGACGAAGAAGCCGCGTTCGCTGAGGTGCGGGTCCTCCGCGAGTTCGCGGTTTACAAGCGGCGTGAAAGCGGCCACGCCGGCGGCCTGAAGCGTGGTTGTTATGTCGTACGGCTCACGAGTGATCGTCCACTCTTCGATCAAGGGTTCAAGAGCGTCTTCGTTCACTTTGCGATCGGCCAAAGTTCGAAAGAGGACATCATCGATCAAGTCGGCCCGACCCATAGCGCTGCAGAGAGCCTGCCATTCCTGATCAGAGCCACAGGCGATGGTTACCCAGCGATCCTCACCCTGGCAACGAAATGCGCCGTGCGGTGACATGTGATCGACCCGATTTCCATTTCGCGCAGGCTGAGAGCCGTTCATGGAGTAGCCTACGAATGCCTCGCCAAAAGCGTTCATTGTCGCTTCCCATTGGGACATGTCGATGTACTGCCCCTTGCCCGTCTTTTCGCGGTGTATCAGGGCAGAGAGGACCGCGAAGGCAGCGTGGAGGCCGGCGTTAGGATCACCGTAGGACATTCCAACGTGCATCGGCTGCCATCCCGCATAGCCGGTGAGGGAGGACATGCCGGAGAGCGGCACCTGGGCGGGTCCGTATGACACGTAGCCCGAGTCTGGGCCTGTCTGCCCGCAGCCGGACATGCTCATCATGATGAGCTCGGGGCGGACTTTGCAGAGCTCTTCGTAGCCGAAGCCCATGCGCTCGATCACCCCACCGGCGAAGTTTTCCACGGCGATATCGCTGACAGCAACGAGCTTCTTGGCTATCTCCTTCCCTTCGGGTTTGGAGATATCGAGCTGCAAGCTGCGCTTCCCCTGGTTGTACTGGTTGAAGTAGCCCGAGCGATTGATTCCCATTTGACCCCCGGCGAAGGGCGGCAACATTCGCAGGGTGCAGACGCGCCGCGTAGACTCCATGCGAATGACCTCCGCGCCCATGTGCGCGAGTTGCAGCGTGCAGGTAGGGCCGGCCCAGACCCAGGTGAAATCGGCCACGCGAATTCCCTCGAGCGGACCGGGCATGACTAGATACCAGCCTCCTGCATTTCGGCGGAGGAGAGGCCGAGGCGTTCGCCGAATACAGCGGCGTTGTGTTGTCCGAGAGCGGGCGACGGCGAGCGTATCTGCCACGGCGTCGCGCTCAATTTGTAGGGAGCTCCAGCCTGTTTGAGCGTGCCGGCATGAGGGTGCGCGACCTCAACAAAGAATCCACGCGCTTTCAGGTGCGGCGAGTCGACAAGATCGGCGATCGTAGAGGCCGGCGCGAAGGGAATGCGCTTCTCCTGCGCCGCGCGATAGAGGTCGTCCGTGTTCCACTGGCTGACCCATTCCTCCATGAACGGCCGCAGAGCGTCCCAGTTGGCGGCGCGGACAAAGCGATTCGTGGAGACATCCCAGGTCGTCCATTCGGGGGTTTCCATGAGCTCTACCAGCCTTTGCCATTGGTGCTCTTCAACACAAAGCGCGAAGATCCAGCCACCGTCCTTGCACTGGAAGAAGTCGAGCGGCTGGATTGGGCGCTGGCCCCAGCGCGCTGTCGGCGTCTCCATGTAGGCCCATATCTCGAAGGCGAACTCGAGTATCGATAGGATGCACTCCTGGGTCGAGACCTCTATGTGCTGGCCCCGACCGGAGCGGAGGCGGGCGAACAGGGCACCCATTGTCGCGACGGCAGCGTTCACACCGGCCTGAATGGCGCTCTGATTGCCGAAGGGACGCAAGGGCGGCATCTCTGGGTGAAGGGGCCAGCCGTTAAGCCAGAGCCAGCCGCCGGCGCTGAGGCTCGTCAGGTCATACGCTTTGTAGTCCCGATAGGGTCCGGAATGACCAAAGGGGGAGATAGAGGTCATGACAAGGTGGGGGTTCAGCTCACGGAGTCGCTCGTACACCAGTCCAAGCGAGTCAGCCTGCCCAGGCGCGAAGTCGTGCACAAAGACGTCAGAGTCCGCCACGAGTCGATCGAAGAGAGCCCGCGGGCGTGGCTCGCCAATGTCGAGGGTGACGCCGAGCTTGTTGCAGTTGTAGTAGAGGAAGGTGCCACTCTTCTCCGGATGGCGTTCGCCACCGGGGAATGGCCCCAGAGTTCGCGCGAGGTCACCGTCGGGCGGCTCTACTTTCACTACCTCCGCCCCGAGGTCGGCCATGAGCTTAGCAGCGTACGAGGCGGCGCCGGTGGTATTGCACTCGACAACCTTCAAGCCTTCAAGCGCGCAATCTGGCATAGCGAGTCCATATGATATGGGCGGGAGCCAGCGGGCGCAACGTTCGTGATGCCGCCCGAGCGCTGGCAGGCGCTGGATGGCCTATACTGGCTGCGCTGTGAGCGCGGATACTCGCCGGCTACGAGAGGCGTTTGCCCGTACCTTTGGCGTTGAGGCTGAGTTCGTCGCTGAAGCGCCGGGCCGCGTGAACCTGATCGGCGAGCACACAGACTACAATCAGGGATTCGCGCTTCCTGTCGCCATCGGTCGGACGATAGCCGTAGCAGCTTCCGCGAACCCAACGGACGAAGTTCGAGTCGTCTCGCTCGACTTCGGGGAGTGTGACGAGTTCTCGCAGAGGCGCGTCGAACGAGCGCCTGAGCATTCCTGGCGGAACTACGTGCGCGGCGTCGCCTGGGCCCTGGGCGAAGCCGGCTACGACATAGGCGGCGTGAGCCTGGCTATTCTCGGCGATGTTCCGGTTGGCGCGGGGCTGTCTTCGTCTGCGGCGCTTGCGGTGGCCGTGGCTGGCGCTATGTGCGGTGCCGCGGGAGTGGCTATCGACGGGCGCGAGTCGGCGCTGATCTGTCAACGAGCAGAGAGCGAGTTCGTCGGCGTTCAGTGCGGCATCATGGACCAGTTCGCCGCGTGTCTGTCGCAAGAAGGACACGCTCTATACATCGATTGTCGCAGCAATGAGACGCGGCAAATCCCTCTGCCGTCCGAGGTCGCAATCGTCGTGGTCGATTCGAAGGTCCGCCGGGAACTGACAACCATCGATTACAACCTGCGTCGCAAGGAGTGCGCCGAGGCGGCCAAACTACTGGGGGTAATGTCGTTGCGGGACGTCGACGCCGATCTCATATCGGAGCACGGACAAGAGTTGACGGAGCACGTATTGAGGCGTGCGCGCCACGTTGTCACGGAGAACGATCGCGTGTTGGCCACTGTCGCCGCGCTGCGCTCCCGCGATATGGCGACGGTGGGCGGTTTGTTGCTCGACTCGCACGCCAGTCTTCGTGACGACTTCGAGACGTCGACGCGGGAGCTCGACCTGCTGGTCGAGTTGGCGTCGCGGCTTGATGGCGTGTTGGGAGCGCGAATGACCGGCGCAGGGTTCGGAGGTTGTACTGTGAATCTCGTGCGGCCGGAATCCATCGAAGAGTTCCGCAAAGCCGTACTGAAACCGTATCAGCAGATCACGGCTCTTGCCGCCGAGTTGCACGTCTGCTCCAGCGTCGGCGGGCTTAGGGTTGCGCATGTCTGAGGTGCGAATCGAGGAGTCGGATTCCGGCCCCAACTTGGCAAACGATCACCTTCGGGTGACCGTCCATCTGAACAGGGGGACCTTCGATGTCATACCGGCTCACTCAACACGACCCGCCCTGAGAGGCGCTTCAGCAGCCGTAGTCCTCGCCGACGGGCGCCGCTTCGCTGGTCGCGGCAGCGGCCTGGAGACCGAAAGTGTCGCTCCGATCGATGACACGCACGGGCGCGGGTTGGAGCTTCGCCTGTCCAGAGAACGCGATGAGGGCGAGCCAGAACTGACCATCACCCTCGCGTTGTATGAAGACCACCCGTTCCTCGTCGTGACCTCGGCCCTTGGCAACCGAGGGCAGTCGCCCCTACGTATCGCGTCCTTTGAAGTTGTCGAAGGCGCTCACATAGAGATGGGATCGGGGGTCAACGCGTGGCGGATGTACAAGGAGGGCTGGCAGAACTGGTCGCCCGCGCTCGTGCTGCCACTGTCCGGCGAGGATATCTTCATGGCGCCACCGGTCATCGGCCCGGCGAGCCAGCCGGCGCCGCGGCCGGGGCTGTTCGTTTCGGAGATGGTGACCGTCGTCGCGGATACAGCGCTGAGCCGCGCTGTGATGGTCGGGTTCATCTCCAACGCCGATCAGTTCTCGCAGCTATGGGTGGATCGCGACGCGGAGTCTTTGTCCGCCGTATCGTACGCAGACAGGATCAGCCTGGCGCCGGGAGAGCACCTCGCGTCTGAGCGATTATTGCTCGACCTCACGGCGGACCCGATTGCCTCCCTGCGTGGATACGGAAACGTCCTTGCCGGTGAGATGAGTGCCATCGCTTGGCCACGCCCCGTGACCGGCTGGTGCTCCTGGTATTACTACTGGCAAGGGGTCAATGAAGACGAATTCTTTGCCAACCTGGACGAACTCGCGGCCAGGCGCGACGAGATTCCGATCGAATACGTGCAACTCGACGACGGTTGGCAGGCGGGAATCGGAGACTGGACCGACGTGAACGTTAAGTTCCCCAGCGGTCTACACTGGTTAGTTGATCGAATTCATGAACGCGGGTTCAAGGCTGGTCTCTGGTTCGCGCCCTTCATGGTTGGGACCGATTCGAAGCTATGGCAGGAGCATCCAGAGTGGGTCGTTCAGCACAAGTCGGGACGACCCTACGTCGCTATGTTGAACTGGGGGCAGAGATGCTACGGCCTGGACCTGACGCGCGCGGACGTGATCGAGTGGCTCGAGCGCGTTGCACTCAAGATATTCGACGAGTGGGGCTTCGACTACGTCAAGATCGATTTTCTCTACGCGGGCGCTGTCGACGGCATACGCCACGATCCCGAACTCACGCGGGCACAGGCTTACCGGCGCGGTATCGAAACTATCCGGCGGATCGCGGGCGAGCGCTTCATCCTCGGCTGCGGTCACCCGATCGGGCCGAGCATCGGCGTGGTCAACGGATCTAGAATCAGCCCTGACGTCGCGCCATTTTGGTACCCGATGCGGGCCGACAGCGCACGAGACCCGAGCCGGACCGACATGAGCAACGTCTCGACACTCAATGCTATTCGTAACACGCTAAACCGCTTCTGGATGCACGATCGCCTGTGGCTCAACGATCCCGATTGCCTTCTCGCCAGAGACTCCGAGACCGCTCTCACTGAAGACGAAGTGAGGGCGCTTGCGACGGTCATTGGGATGAGCGGCGGAATGGTGCTCAACAGCGATAGTCTGACTCGCCTTACTGAGGACAGGCGCGAGATCCTGTCAATGCTTCTACCCGTATATGGCAAGACGGCGACGCCCCTGGACATGTTCGAGAGCGATATGCCTCAAGTGCTGGAACTCGATTGCGGCGCGCACAGAATGTTGGCCTTATTCAACTGGGACTCTCAGCCAGCGGAAGTGAGCACGCAGCATCTCGACGGCCAGTGGCATGTCTTCGACGTCTGGATGCGCCAGTATCTCGGAGTGCACATCGGCGGCGTCGCATTCACGGCGCCACGCCATGGCTGCCGGCTCTTGCGCCTCACGCCGGCGGTCGAGCGGCGGGCGATAGTCGGGACGACCTTTCATCTACTCCAGGGCGCGTGCGAAATCGTCAGCGAAGTCTGGCACAACGGCGTTCTGTCGCTGAAACTGAAGCCGGTGGCGAAACGACACGGGGCGCTATACGTCCACGCGCCGGAGGCTATGGGCGCGCCAAAGGTCAAGTGCGACAGTGACGTGCAAACGACAGACTGCGGCAACGGCACCTGGCGTATCGCCCTCACACTGGACAGACAGACGGACATACGAATTGAGTCCAGGGAGTCCCAAAAGACATGACAGACCCTAAGGAGGTGCCTCATGGTTGAGCCAACGGTCCTAAGTGAGGCCGAGGTCCAGGCTGGCCTGGGCACGCTTGCCGGCTGGGAATTGCGCGACGGGCGCCTGCGCAAGCGATACACATTCCGCACGTTCCTGCGGGCGATCGCCTTCGTGAACAGTGTTGCCTATCTCGCCGAATCGGCTGGGCATCACCCGGACATCACGATCAACTACAACAAAGTGACGTTGCGCTTGATGACACACAGCGAAGGGGCGTTGACCGACCGGGATTTCGACCTCGCGAGCAACATCGAGGCGAAGCTAGCGACGAAGCTCGTCTTAGCGCAAGACGATTCACCCAACTAAAGAAAAATGCTCCCGAGCGGCCCCTCGTCGGCTCCGGCCTTGAGGTCTCATCCGGGCTTCGGGTCGCCCTTCCACTCCGATGAGTCCCTTCGTCCTGATCCGCTCCCGGGCTGCCCAGGAAGCAACCGCATTGTCGCGCGAATCCTGAAAGTTGTCAAAGGTGCTACAGCTAAGGAAAGGGATTCCTGGGCGTTCAGGGAACGTATGCTGGATTCACGCTCCTGCGATCTCCTGAAAGCGCCTGCGTGGCGCGCGAGATCTGAGGTGTCCACAAATCCACATCGTATTTACCCGCTCCCAGAGGTTACGGCAGCAATTCGTGCTTGAGCACCGCGACGAAGGGGAGGTTGCGGAAGCGCTGGCGGAAGTCGAGTCCGTATCCGACCACGAACTCATCTGGGATCTCGAACGCCACATAGTCGAGCGGCACGTTGACGATGCGCCGCGCGCGTTTGTCGAGAAGCGTGCATACCCTGATGGACGCCGGTCGCTTTGTATTCAGATAGTCAATGATGTGGTTGAGCGTCATTCCTGTATCGACGATGTCCTCGACCAGGAGAACGTCACGTCCCTTGATGTTTTCGTCGAGGTCTTTGAGTATCTGAACCGCACCGGAACCGTTGCCCTCGTATGATGTGATGGCCATGAGATCGACCGCGGTCGGCACAGATATGTGGCGCATGAGATCCGAGATAAAGCAGAGGACGCCCCTGAGGACACCCACGAGGACGATCTCCTTCCCCGAATAATCGCGGCTGATCTGCGCGCCGAGTTGTCCGATCCGCTGCTGAAGCTTGGTGGCGGTGATGAGCACCCGATCGATGTCTGGAACCTGCCCAGGCGAGAGAGGTCCGTACCCGTACTTCGCGAGGAGCCGCAGATAGTCTCGCTTCTTGAGCATGATGATGTTGGTGCCCGGATAGGTCTCCTTCAGCTGCCGCATCTTGCGGTTCTTTTCGGCTGTGAGGTTAGCCTTGAGCGTTGTGAGTTCGACGTACAGGTTCATGTCCGGCAGGTAGAAGTCAGGCGTGAAGGCTTCGGTCACGTGGCTGCGGTCCCAGCGTAGGGCAAACGAGCGCGGCTCATACTGCCAATCGATACCGTAGAAGTCGAGGATGCGGGCGAATTCATACTCTGCGTTGTGCGCGAACGGTGGCGGCACTTCCTCCGTCGGCGCGCCAGTGACCGGTATCCGGGCGCGGGCGCTCAATGGGGCCGGCCGCTCCGCGCGGGAGACCGTCGTAGTCACCTTGCCCTCTCGAGGGCGTCTCGCACGCGTCAACTTCGACGGCTGCGGTTCTAGGGCCGTTTGTTCAGGCTTCGCCGCCTTCGAACGATTCCGGGTCGGCTTGACAGCAACCGCGCGAGAAGCTGCATCCAGGTCCGCCACGTTCCGAGCGGGAACGGCTGGCGAGTGGCCATTCCGCCGGCCACCGCGGCTACCTCGTCGTCGCCCAGAAGCGGCGTCTCCCTCCGGGGCCGCAGTCTCCACAAGCTGTTCGGGTTCGCCCTGCGCGCCGTCCGGCACTCGGTGTTTCTCACCACCGCGGTGGCCTCGGGTCCGCCGTAGAGAAGCGCTGGGACTGGAGGCCTTGGGGACAGGTCGCGAAGCCTGGTCAGCCGCCATATCCACGCCGCTCGTGACCTCGTGGTCGAGTAATGGTAGGGAGCGCGTGCGGCGACGGTCCGCAGACAGGACATCAGTGGCTCGTGCCATCTAACGATATTCTACGTTACGCAAGTGTTAAATGCTATGGCCCTTGCCTAGAAGTTATCCACAGTTAGTTGGTAATGGTAGAGTTTGTCGCATACATGTCGACCGTGCCAAGAAGGATCCCAATTGCCAGCCGCCGAAATTAACGCTATCAATCTCTACTTCGAAGAGCATGGTGCAGGTTTCCCGGTACTGCTCGCGCACGGCGCCGGAGGCAATCACATTAGCTGGTGGCAGCAGGTGCCCGAGCTACGGCGCCACTACCGCTGTATCACGTTCGATCACCGAGGCTGGGGGCTGTCGGTCGATAGCCACGATAGCGGACCGGCCGCCTTCCCGGCTGACCTGGAGGCGTTGCTCGATCACCTCGAAATCGAGGAGACATTCCTCGTTGGCCAGAGCATGGGTGGATACACCTGCCTGGCGTTCACACTCGCGCATAGCGAGCGGGTTCGCGGCCTTGTCATGGCGAATACGTTTGCCGGCATGAGGCGGGAGGTGTGGCTGGGCGCTGACGAAACTCTGCGCGCCGGGGCGCAGGCCACCTGGCAGCGGCGACGAGACGAAGGCATTAAGCGAGCGCTGGGGCCGGGCTTCTCCAGCCGTCACAGGGAGCGAGCGTTCCTTTACAAGCAGATTCGGCTACTGAACGAGAACGGCCCAGCCGGCTTGGAGGTCGATGCCCGGGTGCAGCGCCTGAGGGCCCTTGAGCGCGCGCCCGACACCAGTGCAACCCGCGAGGCACTTGCTGCGCTGTCTGTGCCGGTGCTTTTCATAGGCGGGGAACATGACGAGGTGATGCCCGTGTCTCTCATGTCCGTGGCGTGCGATCTCATACCAGGCGCGACCATGGTGGTGGTGCCTACTGCGGGACACTCGGTTTACTTCGAGCAGCCTGAAACGTTCAATAAATTAGTGTTGGATTTTTTTCGATCGTGCGGCGACGCGCGGAACGGCTGACCGTAACGACCCATTGGCATCATTTGTCATCCACTGACCGTCTATTATGAGAGAACGAGGAAAACCGGATTCGCTGGAGAGGCTCAGAGCAGCCCTCTCGCCGGCCTTTCGCGTCGCGGAGCAGTTTGTGCAACAGGAGAAGATACGAACGATACACTACGGGATTGGGGCAATCGGCGCTGATGTAGTCAAAACGATCGTCAGCAATCCCGATATCGAAATCGTGGGAGCGATCGATGCTAGCCCGTCGAAGGCAGGGCGCGACCTCGGTGAGGTAGCCGGCGTGGGGCACACACTTGGCGTTGCGGTCTCATACGAGGCCGAAGCCTTGCTTAAGGATGTGTACGCCGACGTGGTCGTCCATTGCACCGGTTCGTCGCTCACCGAGGTGTACCCGCAACTGGTCTCGATCATGTCCACAGAGAAGAGCGTGGTTTCAAGCTGCGAAGAGCTGTCGTTCCCCTGGATTCGCTATCCTGACATATCCCAGAAACTCGACCGGCGGGCGAAGGAGTCCGGCGTGCGTATTGTCGGTACGGGAGTAAACCCTGGGTTCGTGATGGACCTCCTGCCCCTGGTGATGGCAACTGCATCCCACCAGGTGAAGTCCATTCGGGTCCAGCGGATCGTCGACGTGGGGATGAGGCGCATTCAGTTGCAACGCAAGGCCGGCGTTGGCCTGAGTGTGAAGGGATTCCAGGACGGAGCCAGCTCGGGCGTTATCGGACACGTTGGGCTGCGCGAGTCGGTCCTGATGATCGCCGACACGCTCGGCTGGCCTCTCGATGATGTGTCGGAAACGCTCGAGCCGGTCGTCGCTCAAGAACGCCGGAAAACCGAGTATCTATCAATCGAGCGCGGCTATGTGAGTGGTCTCCGCCAGTCGGCGAAGGGAATCATGTCAGGTCAAGAGATAATACAACTCGACCTCGAGATGTCCGTCGGGGCGAAGGATCCCAGAGACGTGATCGAGATCAACGGACATCCGCCAATCAAGATGCAGATAGCGGGCGGCCTTCAAGGAGATATTGCTACTGCTTCGATCATGGCCAATTGCGTCCCGGCAGTCGCTCGAAACCGCTCGACAGGCTTGATCTCGATGAGGGATCTGCCGGTCATGGCATACTTCCGGCAGCGACCGCAGACGAGAGAGGAAATCTCGTGAACCCGCTCGGCCCAGGGCAGCCGATTCGCCCGCGCTAGATGGCGAATCCGAATCGCCGCGCAGGCAACGCAACGATCGTAGACGACTATGTCCGCCTGCATTCTGCGTCCGCTCGCCTATACGAAGAGGCAGAGGCCACATTCCCTTCCGGAGTGACCCACGACGTTCGCTATTTGATCCCGTTCCCGATATTCGTTGACCACGCAAATGGAAGCCGCAAATGGGATGTGGACGGACACGAGTATGTCGACTACGTCATGGGTCACGGCGCTCTCTTCATGGGACACGCTCACCCAGCGATAACCCAGGCAATCGTCGAGCAGGCCCAGAAGGGCACACACTACGGCGCGAATCATCGCCTTGAATTGGAATGGGGACGTCTGGTGAAGGGAATCGTGCCGAGCGCTGAGGCGGTGCGCTTCACAAGCTCGGGCACAGAGGCCACCCTGATGGCGCTCCGCCTCGCCCGCGCCTACACCGGCGACCGAATTCTCAAATTCGATCATCACTTTCACGGCTGGCACGACGCGGTCGTGGGCGCCCGTTACAGTGAGCTGGCTACGGCCGGATCGGCGGGAATTCCCGAGGGGACGTCAGGTACCACACTCACTGTTGCGCAGAACAACATCGGCGAGGTCCAGACTCAACTCGCTGCCGACGATGTAGCTGCGGTGATCGTGGAACCGACAGGCGCTTCGTGGGGCACGCTGCCGCTCTCCGAGGGGTTCCTGGCCGGACTGGGTGAGGTGACAGCCCAGCATAAGACGGTGCTGATCTTCGACGAAGTCGTCACGGGCTTTCGCGTGGCCCCGGGCGGGGCGCAGGAGCGCTACGGGATAACGCCGGACCTGACGACCATGGCGAAGATACTCGCGGGAGGCCTTCCTGGCGGCGCTGTGGCTGGCAAGTCGGACATCTTATCGGTACTGGAGTTCAGGAGCGACCCCGGCTGGAACGCCGAACGGCGCGTAGCCCACCCGGGCACCTTCAACGCCAATCCCCTTTCGGCCGCGGCCGGCACCACCATGCTGAAGATGGTGGCTACACGCGCGCATCACCGCGACGCCGACTCAGGCAACAAGCAGCTCATCCTAGGGATGAACCAGGTGCTTCAGCGGACAGGTGTGAGCGGCTGCGTCTACGGGTTAGCCTCGTACTTCCATGTACTGCTCGGGCATGACGTCCCGCGGCCGGCCAACGGGATCGAGTGGGCATCACCTGAGTCCCCGCCGCGTATGCAAGCATCGGTTCTCCTGACCCTCAAACGCGGGATGCTGAACCACGGAGTGGACCTGATGGGCGGGAGTGGCGGATTCGTTTCCGCGGTGCACAGCGCAGCCGACATCGATCACACGATCGAGGCATTCGAGGCAACGGTTGCCGCGATGCGAGACGAAGGCGCCTTGTAGGGGCGGTTCGCGAACCGCCCCTACGCCCCGCCGTCGAATGATGCCCCATCCCGTTGGTCGCATCTCGCAGCGCCGGGGCGGGGCCGCTCTTTGTGTCAGCTATGTCTTGGGACAATACCCCTACGTCTGTGCGACCACGACGCGTGCGATATAATCGCCGATACGTATGAACCCCCACGGAGGAGCAATCACATGACATTCGAGCAGATCAAATACGAGAAGTCCGACGGGATTGCTACGATCACGCTCAACCGCCCGGAGCGGATGAACGCGTTTACGCCGACGATGCTGGATGAATGGTACGAGGCGCTGAGCGACGCCCACACGGACCAGGACGTGAAGGTCGTCGTCCTGACGGCCGAGGGCCGGGGCTTCTGCGCCGGCGCCGACCTGACGGGCGGCCCCAGGAACAGCCTGCTGGACCGTTCAAGAGATCAGGCTGAGAACCGGAACTTCCTGCGCGACAGCGTACAGCGAATCCCGCGCTTGGCCGCCCTGATGGAGAAGCCATACATTGCGGCAGTCAACGGCGCCGCGGTCGGCGCGGGAATGGACATGGCCTCGATGTGCGACATTCGCATCGCCGCCGACACAGCGCGCTTCGGAATGACCTACGTGCGCATGGGCCTGATTCCCGGAGACGGCGGCTGCTACTACCTGCCCCGGATCGTCGGAATGGCGCGCGCGCTCGACCTGATCTGGACCGGGCGTATCTTCGATGCCCAAGAAGCCCTCGCGATGGGATACGTGACCGAGGTCGTGCCGGCCGACCGCCTCATCGAGCGGACGCGTGAGTACTCATCCAAGATCGTGAAGGGTCCCGCCATCTCCATCCAGCAGGCGAAGCGGCTCGCCTACCGCTCTCAAGAATTGAGCGCGGACGCCGCGCTCGACCTGGCGCAACAGGCGATGTTCATCGCGCAGAGCTCGGAGGATTCGCGGGAAGGCCCGCGGGCGTTCATGGAGAAGCGAGAACCGAAGTTCAAGGGCCGGTAGCAGGCCGCGGAGTCCTCCCCGCACCAACCTTTGCTGCCAACTCATCGCTCGCGGCCTTCATATTGTCCAGGACGGCCTGGCGCTCAGGGCCCTCGAGCGGTCTGGGCTGGGCGTAGTTTTCGATCAAGGTTGGCGTGAATTCAACACCGATCAGCGTGTCGTCGTAGAATGTGTACTTGCCGATGACACCGACGCGGGTCTCGTAGCTCCACATCTGATCGAAGATGAAGTTTCCGTGCGCGTAAGCGATCAGCTTGCCTTTGTAAAACTCGATCGCCTGCACCCAGTGCGGGTGGTTGCCGATGATCAGGTCCGCGCCAGAATCGACCGCCAGGTGCGCGAGATCGACGGGGTCGTCGTCAGCAACGGGCGGGACGGCCTGTGGAAGCGAGACGTATTCTGTGCCCCAATGGAAGGATACCGCCAGAACGTCAACAATCGGACGCAGTTTTTTTATCTGGGCCTCCATTGTTAGGCGGTCCAACTTCTGCTCGACGCCGTTGTAGGCCAGGAAGCCGAACTTCAGTCCACGCACGCTGACGACTGCCGCCGAATCGCGATCGGCCCAGCGGATTTCGGCACCCTCGAGATGCCGCACCGTTTCGTCGACCCCAGACTGGCCGTAGTTGCCGATGTGGTTGTTCTCGAGAGTTGCCACGTCGACGCCCGAGGTCTGAAGCGCTTCGATGAAGCCTGGACGGCCGCAGAATGTAAAGCCGGAGTCGTGATAGGGACAGCTTTCAATCAGGGGAGCTTCCAGGTTGATCACCGTCAGGTCAGCGGCAGAGGTTATCGCTTTGGTAAGGGCGACCGGGTAGAGGAAGTCGTCACCTTGCTGGCGGATGATGACATCCGTATAGCGCGCCGGGATGACGTCGCCGGTAGCGATAACCGTGCGCAGGCGTGCAGGATCAAGCCCTAACACACCGAGATCGCGAGGCGGGAAAACATCGGCGAGCGTCAACGACGGCAGCGGCGTCGGAGACGGGGTTGGGCTGGCGGTGGCAGACGGTGATGGGCCGGGAGTGGGCGATTGCGTTGGTTGGTTGTCGTCACCCTCGCAAGCTGTGAGTGTCGCGAGTGATGTGATCAGCATGAGCCCAACGGCTAGCCGGCGATACGCAATACCCGACACGTGACAGCTAGTATATACTTGTCGCCATTCGACGGAGGAAGATATGGAATTCCGTTTCAGCACCGAAGAAGAAGCGTTCCGCAGCGAGATACGCGAGTTCCTGCGCACCGAGCTACCTTCGGACGTGACTGGCGCGACCTTCGAGGGTGGGGAGGAGCGTTGGGATTCGCTCAGAAATTTCCAGAAGCAGCTCGCGGCCAAGGGGTGGCTGACGCTCGGCTGGCCAGAGGAGCACAGCGGCATGGGCGCCAGCCACATGATGCAGGTCATCTACAACGAAGAGATGACCTACCATCGCGCCCCGACCCAGGTAGGAGTTGGACCGGATCGTGTGGGGCCGACGATCATCCTCTACGGCACGGAAGAACAGAAGGCCCGCTATCTACCGGGAATCGTGGAAGCGGAAGAGGTCTGGTGCCAGGGGTTCAGCGAGCCGAACGCGGGGTCCGACCTGGCCTCCCTCCAGACGACCGCTGTCGCAGACGGGGATACGTTTGTCATCAACGGTCAGAAGATATGGACCTCGTTGGCGCACAGGGCGGACTTGTGCATCCTTCTCGCACGCACCGACAGCGAGGCGCCCAAGCACAAGGGCATCAGCTACTTTCTTTTGGACATGAAGACGCCCGGCATCGAGATAAGACCGCTGGTTGACATGCTCAACCGTCACACGTTCAACCAGCTTTTCTTCGACAACGTGCGCGTGCCACGCGATTGCCTGATCGGCGAGTTGAACAGGGGTTGGTACGTCGCCGCAGCCACTCTGGACTTCGAGCGTTCCGGGATCAATCGGGTGGTGGCCGGGATGCGCACATACGAGGAGCTGGTCGGCTATACAGCCGCCACAGGGCATCACGGCGGCCGCCTTATCGACCACGGCACGGTGAAGCACAAGCTGGCTGAGCTGGCTATCGAGTTTCAGGTGGGGCGGACGCTCGCTTACCGGGTCGCGTCGATGCAGGCCAAGGGCCAGATACCGAACGCTGAAGCATCAATGTCGAAACTGTACGGCTCGGAGCTGCAGCAGCGGTTGGCTGGAGCAGGTATAGAGATACTTGGCATGGCCGGCCAGCTGGAGCCGGGGACGCAGTGGGCGCCTCTGGCAGGACGGCTGGAGCAGTTTTATCTGTACGCCGCGGGGTTGACGGTGGCAGCCGGAACCAGCGAGATCCAGCGCGGAATCATTTCGGGACGCGGACTCGGCCTGCCGCGGGGATAACCTCCATCCACGCGCCCTTGGCCGACCTCGACCAGAACGACGCTTCACAAGTCACTATCCTGGAGCCTCGCGCTCGCTTCTACCATCATCCGCTGGCGGTTGTCCTTGCGCTCCTCGGCGGAGTGCTGGGAATCATCGGGGCGATCGTGACGGAAATCCAGTCCGGCGGGTTCCTGTTGCTGCCGATCATAGGCGCGCCGATAATCGAAGAGGCGATGAAGCCGGCCGGGGTGTACCTTCTAATGGCGAGGTGGCCTCAGGCGCTCCGGGGGCGCCTGTACACGGCGGTGCTCGCGGCGATCTCCGGCCTGTCGTTCGGGCTCGTGGAAGCGTTCGTTTACATCACGCTATACGTATCGGATCCGCCGGACTGGTTCGTTACGTACCGGTTCACAGCGCCGCTGGCGCTACACACGGGAGCGAGCTTCATCGTGGGATTGGGGATCACGCGCAACCTGTGGGAGTGGACGCAAGGACGCGAGCCGCTGGCGAAGTCCAGTCGCAATCTATTCATCACGGCGGTGTCGATCCATGCCATCTTCAACACGACGGCAATCGCCCTGGCGTTGAGCGGGGTGCTGGATGTCGAGTAACCGCCCTACCCCGACTTGAGGCGGCGGAACTCCTCGCCGAGGATCTTCCAGACCAGGTCGGGGCGAGGGCAGCGAATCTGTGACATGGAGGCCGTAGCCTCGTAGCTCCAGGCCGCGATATGGGTCGCGCCAACCTCCTCAGCGACACGGGTGCCTATGCGCAGCTCTTCCTCGCGACCCTCGGGCAGCGAGAACGCCTGGAACCAGAGTTGGAGGCCAAGATTGTTGGCCTCCGCAGGCTCCTTGGCGGCTTGACCGTAAACGCGCATGAACGATTCAGCATCGGTGCCAAAGAGGTACCAGTAGGGATCACAGCCGAAGATGTGTAGGTCGGGGATCGCGGCGGCTGAAGCGAAGTCGCCGACGCCGACGTGCAGCATCGCGTCCACAACGCCAGGCGTCGCGTCGATCAGACGTCGCTCCAGGGCGCGTCTCAGGCGCTGCTCGGGTTCGCCGAAGCCGTTGGCGATGAGATCGGTGGGCAGCAGGCAAAGTGCGTTGCGAAGGCCCTTCTCCCGGCCATGGCGGCAGAGCTCGGCAAGCAAGTCGACAAGCGAGGTCTCACGGAATGAACGCACCTCGGTCGTGAACTCGACGGGCATTTCGTGACCGAGGCGTTCACGGAAAAGATCGCGGCAGACGTCGCAGCGGCAGGCCCAGGCCCCAGAGAGATCGCCGCGCCAGAGCCCGACGTAGAAGTGTGGCTCATCCCAGAACAGGACGTCACCGCCGGTCGCGGCGCTGGCGTCAACCCAGTCACGCAGGAAGGCTCGGGTCTGCGGTCGATTCGGGCACGCAGCGGCGACCCTGCGACCGTCGGACAGCACCTGCCAGACATCCGGGTTATCGAGAGGGAAGCGGGTGAACGTCTCGCCCGAGAAGACGCCGCAGAGGCCCCAGGGGTCCAGCCAGGCCTCGAGCCCTGCCTCGTGTGTGGCCTCAACGACTTCGCGCATGGTGTCGCGGTAGTAGGCGAGGTCGGTCTCGCTGAAGCAATGCACGACGTAGGTACAGCCGTGGTCGACGATGTCCTGGAGGTCGGCGCGGACGTAGCGAAGGGCCCGCGAGGAGAAATAGCTGACGCCGGTCTGCATGGCGAGTGGCAGTATAGTCGAGCCGCTGGTTAGAAGCTAAAGCGGCGACTGCGTATGATTGCGCCGATATGGGCGAGCGAGCAGAGCCATCGGGCAACCCGATCAATGAGTACTTCCGCGAAGCGCTGCTGGTGGGCGGGGAAGCGACGAGGATGTACATTGTGCGGCACGCGCAGTCGCATGAGAACACGGGAGAGGACCTGCAAACAGGCGACGCTGACCTGACAGACGTTGGGCGCGAACAGGCGCGGCGAATCGGGGAGCGGCTGGCGGAGCAGGACATCGATGCTGTATACGCCAGCCCGCTGCGGAGGACGCAGCAGACGGCGGCCGCGATCGCTGAACGGCGTGGGCTGCCGGTTGTCACGGAGGAGGACCTGCGCGAGATAAGCCTGGGAGCGGCAGATCACGACGTGCGAAGGCTCTCGGACGAAGTGCGAAACGGGATCAGGGAGCACATCCGGAATGAGGGGACGTGGGACGCCTTCCCGGGCAGTGAGGGAAGCGGACCTGCGCGTCAGCGAGTGCGACAAGTCATGACCAAGATCGCGCGGGAGAACGAGGGCAAGCGAGTCGTGGTTGTCACGCACTCAGCATTCATGATGACGTTCTTCAGTGTGATCCTGGGCCTTCAGCGAGATTGCATGTTCTATCCGTTCAACGCCAGCATCACGTCCGTTCGGGCGAGCGACGGGCGGTTCGTGATCTGGCGCCTGAACGACGTGGCGCACCTCGAGGGGATGCCAGCCGGGCTGGGGGGGATTAGTTAGGCGGTGGGATACGCGCCATCAGCTTTCAGTGGGCGTGATGCCGGACGGAGGATTAGTGTGGCTCGCAAGTCCCACGTCGGCCTGGGTGGATTGAACCCGCTTCAATCAACCCGATGCGCAGCCGCTTATCCGTCAATCCGCCCCCTCCCTACCGGGTGCTCGCGGCCTACATGGTAGTGAGATGGCCGGAGAGGTCAAGATGTCAGTCGACCTCTTATGCGAATTTTTTCAGATCAGCCGCCGCGTGTCGGTTTGTTCGTAGTGGGCGAGCTTCTCCTCGTCGAGGTCGAGGCCGGCGGTTCGCGATCCAACGACTGAACGACGCGGCGCACGTGGAGGGGATGCCGGCGGGGTTAGTGGGGATTAGTTAGGGCGGGGCGCGCGCTAACCAAAGTTGGCGCATCAGCGATATTTGATCGACGTGCCCACGCAGGTGCTCTGTCGCGTGAATTAACGCATAGGCGGCTACCACCTGCGGCGGTGCGTCTCCACCCCGGCTTTCTGTAGCGCGCATCGCCGACCAGTCGATTTCGTCGAAGGACTGCAGCGCGGCCAAGCATTCTCCCGATGACTCCCTGACCAATTGCTGCAACTCCTTTGGATCGCGAACCACGGCGCGGAACTCGGAGTCGCGATCTCGTTCCGAAAGAGGCAACCCCATTGCCATTTGAAGCCACAACCGAGTAGCGCCAACCGTGTGGTTGACCAACACCGCGATGGAGTTCGTGTCGCGAGTTGGCCGCCAATTTAGTGCCTCCAGCGGTAGTCCTTCGATTGACGCTCGAAGCTCCTCTAAAGACTCTCCTACAAGTTGGCGCGCCGACCGCAATACGTAACCAGTGGTCAATTGTCACCGCCTAGATCAACCGCCGCGTATCGCTCTGCTCGTAGCGGGAGAGCTTCTCATCGTCGAGGTTCATCCCCAACCCTGGACCCTGCGGCAAATGGACGTAGCCTTCGGCGTCGATGCGCAGAGGCTCGGCGAAGATGAAGTCGCGTGCTTCCGGCGTCCAGTTCGGCGGGTCGTATGGGAACTCGACGTAAGGGACGCCGGTGGAAGCCGCCGCGCAGTGCAGGTTGGCGACGAGACCGACACCGTTGGTCCAGGTGTGTGGGGTGAAGACTTTTCCCTCGGCCTGAACCATGGCGGCGATCTTACGCGTCGTGGAGATGCCGCCGATGAAGGTGCAATCGGGCTGATAAACGTCGAAACAGCCTTTCTCCAGGTAGGTTTTGATCTCTTCCGGGCCGCGATTGAGTTCGCCGCCGGCGAGACGGAGGGTGGTCAGGTGCGAGCGGAGCTCGGCGAGACCATCGTAGTCGTAGGCGTCTAACGGCTCTTCGAGCCAGTAGACGCCGTATTCTTCCATTGCTTTGGCGGCGGCAATCGCGATCTTGAGATCCCAGCGGTTGAGTTGGCGATCGGGGGCGATGCGCCAGCCCCAGTTGCCGTCGACCATGATGTCGATGTTGTCGCCGACGGCTTTGCGAACGGCTTCGAGCGTTTTGACGTCGTCACGCCAGTCGGGGCTGTGGAAGCGCAGCTTTAGCGCCTTGAAGCCCTCGCTGACGATCTGCTGTGCGGACTCAACGCGCGCTTCTAGTCCGCGTAGCTCGCCGGTGGAGGCGTAGGCTTTAATTTTTTCGGAGCCGCCGCCGAGGACCTTGTAGATGGGCTGTCCTGTGGCCTTGCCGATGATGTCCCAGAGGGCGATCTCCAGAGGCCAGGGGCGACCGACGAAGAAGGCCATGGAGCGAAGGTTGGCGACGTGCTGCTCGATGGCGAAGGGGTCTTGCCCCATGAGGAAGAGTCCGGCAACCTCCCAGCGGACCGGCACGCCTCCTGAGCCGATGCCGACGATGCCCGCGTCGGTATGAACCTCGACGATGTGGATTCGAGCCGCGGTCGTTGGGAGGGGCTGCCAGGTGGGGTGGAAGGGCTTCGGCATGGGATATTCGAAGAGGCGGACCTTGACCTGGGTGATTTTCATGAGGGGCTCCTTGGAGGTTGCAGCTTGGCCTGCAATATCGCCTTCTGGGTATCGAATTCCTCACGGGCTTTCGTGATCTGCTCCGGCGTCAGGTCCAGGCGGTAAAAGTCTTCCTTCCACGACGAGTCTTCCGCCCAGTAGAAGGGCGACTGCACCGTCGTACGGGGCCCGCCCGCGGCTTCAAGCAGGTCGAGCGCCATCGCTATCAGGCCTCGTTGGCTCTCCTGGTCTCCCGGCTTACCGGCGGAGTTGCCGAGCGGGAAGTCGCTGAACAGAAAACGGGCGACACCGGCGTGTTCAACGATGTCGCGCGCGCAGCCCATCACCACAGTGGGGATACCATTGGCCTCAAGGTGGCGGGCCGTCAGACTCACGGTCTGGTGGCACACAGGTCAGGTGGGAACCAGGACGGCCGCATCTATACCGTCCTCGCGGCACATGTCGAGAATCACCGGGGCGTGGCGTTCGGCCGTGGTGCGCCGGCTGCGGAGCGTGGGCACCGCGTAGAAGCGGCTATTGACCTCACCGATTCGCCCACCGGCCGCCGCTTCTTTGAGCCGCTCTAGAGGAAAGTAGGAGTTGATATCTTCGGCCGATGTGTGCTTCCGATCGTAACCGACGTGCGAGATGCGCAGGTCCGGTGATGGATCGATGGGCATGCTGTAGACCTCGGTGAACTTGGCGGAGGCGTTATAGGGAGCCCACGGACCCTGGTCGCCTGCGTCCGGCTTGAAAAGCGCAGCCGTTGTGATGAGGCCCACCCGGCTGCGAGTCAGCGGCTTGGTCAAAGCGACGAATGGCACGTCGCGGTTGTGCGCCCAGCGGTACGGGTTGTCGTAACCCAGAGCCAGGTAGTAGGCGCGGGAACGGTCGATGTAGCGAATGGGCAGGTCGAGGACAGCCTCGATCGGTTTCCCGGCATCCTGAACGCGGGGCGCAACCTCCATGAGGCAACAAATATACTGCGGCAGCCCCGGCGGCGGGAATAGGCAATCAGATAAAGTATTCGCTGAAGGGTTCAGACGAAGGAGGAACAGCAATGCCGGGACCACTCGACAGAATCAGAGTTCTGGACTTCACGATTGCGCAGCAGGGATCGTACGCGACACTGTTGCTGGCCGACATGGGCGCTCAGGT
>Ga0247727_10006478_pt1 | contig 23014 bp, 22 predicted proteins | sample WisWelCaveWW1625_FD_202498 | JGI IMG/M metagenome (GOLD analysis project Ga0247727, IMG submission 202498) | Biofilm microbial communities from Wishing Well Cave, Virginia, United States - WW16-25 | ecosystem: Environmental > Aquatic > Deep subsurface > Groundwater > Cave microbial mat | place...
CGTCTCATCGTCCACGCTGATTTGCAGCTTCATGACGTCGCCGCACTCCGGCGCCCCGACGATCCCCGTTCCCACGTTGGCCCGGCTCTTGTCGAGCGAGCCCACGTTCCGCGGGTTGTTGTAGTGATCCAGAACTTTGTCCGAATACGCCATCGTAGTTCTCCTCTTTGAAAACGCCTAATGCGCCGCCCACTGCACCTTCGACAGATCGATGCCTTCCTTGAACATCTCGTACAACGGCGACAGCTCGCGCAGCTTCCGCACCACCTCGATCACCCGGCCGGCCACGTAATCCACGTCCGCGTCGGTGTTGAACCGGCCGATGCCAAACCGGATCGATGAGTGCGCCAGGTCGTCGCCCGCCCCCAGCGCCTTCAGCACGTAGCTCGGCTCCAGCGTCGCCGATGTGCACGCCGAGCCGCTCGATACCGCGATGTCGTTGATGCCCATCAGCAGCGACTCGCCTTCCACGTACGCGAAGCTGAGATTCAGATTCTGCGGCAGCCGGTGCTCCAGACTCCCGTTCACGTACACCTCGTCCAGCGCCCCGACCAGCTTGTCCTTGAGCTTGTCGCGCAGGTATCCCAGCCGCTTCGATTCCTCCGCCATCTCCCGCCGGCAAATCTCGCATGCCTCGCCCAGGCCGACGATCCCCGGCACGTTCAATGTCCCCGAGCGCATTCCCCGCTCGTGCCCCCCGCCGTCCATCTGCGCCGTAATCTGCACCCGCGGGTTCTTGCGCCGCACGTACAGCGCCCCCACGCCCTTCGGCCCGTACATCTTGTGCCCGCTCATCGACATCAGGTCGATGTTGTCCTCGATCACGTTCACCGCCACCTTCCCCACCGCCTGCGTCGCGTCCGTGTGCACCAGGACCTTCTTCTGCTTGGCGATCCGCCCGATCTCCCGAATCGGCTGCAAAACCCCGATCTCATTGTTGGCGTACATGATGCTGATCAGGATCGTCTTGTCGGTGATCGCTTCCGACAGCATCTCCAGATCCACTAGCCCGTCGCTCTTCACCGGCAGGTACGTGATCCGGCACCCTTCCTTCTCCAGCTTCTTGGTGGCGTCCAGCACCGCCTTGTGCTCGGTCGCCGCCGTGATGATGTGGTTGCCGCGCTCGGCGTACATCTCGGCCACGCCCTTCAGCGCCAGGTTGTTCGACTCCGTCGCCCCGCTGGTGAACACGATCTCCTTCGGATTCGCCCCGATCAGATCGGCGATCTGCTTGCGGGCCTTCTCGACCGCCTCCTCCGCCTTCCACCCGAATACGTGGTTCCGGCTCGCCGCGTTGCCAAACTCGTTGCTGAAATACGGCAGCATCGCCTCCAGCACCCGCGGATCCATCGGCGTCGTCGCGTGGTTGTCCATGTAGATCGCTTTGTTCATACCTGCGCCTTCCTCGTTTCGCTCGCCTCTCCCGAGTCCAGTTGATACAAAGCCGGTGGCTCTTCGCCCGCCATCTCCGATACCGTGATCCCGCTCAGCAGTTGCAGGATCCCTTCGTGCACCCTACGCAGCGGCTCTCGCACCGTGCAGTGCTCCGACTGGTTGCATTCCCCGTGCTCGGTGAAACACGACGTCAATAGCACCGGACCGTCGATGGCCCGGATCACTTCGAGCGCGCTGATCCTCCTCGGATCTCGCGCCAGCCGGTACCCTCCGTTCGTTCCTTGCTCCGAGCCCAGGAATCCGGCCCGCGCCAGCGTCTGCAATACCTTCGAAAGCAGCGGTGACGGAATCCTGTATGCCTCCGCTATCTCCTTGGCCGTCGCCGTCCCCCGCTTGTGAAATGCCAGGTGCCTCAACGCGATCAGCCCATAGTCGGCCCGTTTGGTGAGCTTCAACATTGTAGATATCGGACACTTTCAGTCCTATATCAATAATACCGCCAACCGCCAAAAACAGTCAAGTGATACCAATCAGTTAAATCCAGACCTCTTAGGTCCTTGATCATTCTCCTCCACCCTTCCGAACCGAATCAACTCCCTTCCATCGATCTGTCTCCACGTCCCTGTGAACCGTAAACTTTCACCGGCGAATTGACACCGGCAACAATCTGAAGTATTCTGATAGAGAATAGGGTATATGGACGACACCTACCTTCAAGACGCTACCCCGGAGACCGTCTTGCGTTGGGCCATTCCCCGTTTCGGCTCCTCGCTGGCCCTCTGCACCGGTTTTCAGGCCGAAGGCATGGTCCTGATCGACATGGCGGCCCGCATCGACCCGTCCATACGCGTCCTCACCGTCGACACCGGTAGACTCCCCGACGAGACGTATCGGATGATCGACACCGTGCACTTGCGTTACGGCATCAGGGCGGAAACTGTCACGCCTGATTCCGGCGAGATCGAGGAAATGACCCGGCTGCACGGCTCGAATCTCTTCCTTCATGACCAGTCGATGCGACTGCTGTGCTGCCAGATCCGAAAAGTGCGTCCGCTCGAGCGCCGGTTGCGTGACTTCAGCGCTTGGGTCGTTGGTCTTCGCCGCTCGCAGTCGGATTCGCGATCCGCGCTAGAGAAGATCGAGCGGATCGATGGCCGCCTGAAGCTCAGCCCGCTGGCCGACTGGAGTTATGGGCAGGTTCAGGCCTACATCCGCGACCATCGTGTCCCGCTTCATCCTCTGTACACGCGTGGCTTCACCAGCATCGGCTGTGCGCCCTGCACTCGCGCCACGGCTCCCGGCGAGGATGAGCGCGCCGGCCGGTGGTGGTGGGAGCTGGATGCCGCCAAAGAGTGCGGGATTCATTATGCCGCCCATGGCCGCCTTCGCCGCCATGTTGATGTCCTCCTCGAAGACGTGCTCCTGAGGAACGACGCGGTCACCGTTTCCTCCGCTAAGTGACGGGCCGCCGATCCGCCCGAGGGCGGAGTGCGGTCGGCCCGCCGGCCGCTCCGCTCTACCCCAGCGCCGCCGACCGCCGCATCCCCGCCGGCAGCGGAGCCGCGTATCCGATCAGGCAGAATTGATCCAGCGCAAACAGCACCACCGACTCGACGTTATCCGACCGCACCATCCGAACTTCCTTCCCCCACTGCGTAGTCGAATCGCCGATCCCAACCAGGTAGCTTCGCTGGTTTGGCGGAAATCCCAGGCCGATTCCGTGGCGGATGCTCGCCAGGCTGAGGTCGAGGTTCCGCAGGAACGTGAATGTGAAACTCTCCGTCTTCAGACAGTTCAGGTTGGCCGGCGTCCACGCCGCCGTCGGATAATTCACCAGCCGGTTCAGAGGCGTGTCATTCACGTCGGGAGGATAGAGTACCTCGAATCGGCAGTTGGCATGCGTCGCCCGTACGAAGTTCATCACTTGCGTGGTGAATGCTCCGATCAGTTGCGGAAGAAACGCCGTCTCCTCCGGATAGAGCGCCGGGTCCGAAGTGTTCGATGGGATCACTTGCATCGGGTGCCCGTAGGTGGTCTGGAATGTGTTCTTCGTGTAGTCGTCGTAGAACGGCATCCCCGAGCCGACGAGCGGAAAATACCACCACTGCACCTCGCCAAACTGCAAGTAAGGCTGGTGCCCCGCCTGCGCCAGAATCCCGGCCATCTCCAGGTGGACCTGCTGCCAGTACGCCGCGCTCGTCGGAGAGAAATTCGTTTGCAGCGCCGGCGTGTTCAGCAGCACCGCGCTCCCATCCGGGTATCGCTGCGCGATCCCGGCCGCCGGCGCCGGATCGCCGTGCTGTAGCTCGAGGCTGAAGGCCGCCGTCACGTCCAATCCGTAGTTCTTCAACGCGGTGTAGAACGCCAGGCTCCAGTCCCGCACCGCCCGGTTGAGCCGCGGAACCGCCGCCAGGTCCGTCCGCCAGGCGCCGTCCACGCCGCCGGTCAGCGTCGCGCCGCTGGCCTGGGCGGTGAATCCGCCCGACGTCGGGCTCGCCGCGATCGTCACGTTGTTCCCGTCGGCGCCCATCGCCCGCGCGTAAATCGTCAGTTGGGTCCCGTTCGCTTGCGCTCGAATCGCGGTGTAGCCGCGGTTCAATTCCAGTTCGAACGCCTTGGCGATCGTCTCCGCCGTGTCTCCGATCCGGTTCAGGTGCTGGAGCACCGTGTCGCTGGAGGCCGGCTCGCCCAGTCGCCCGATCCGTACCTCGGTGATCTGGCTGAATACCGGCGTCCCGATGAAGCCCACGGTCCCGGAAGCGTAGCTGTGCCCCGGCCGGTCGAGCTCGTAGAACCACAGCGCGCCAACGTAGTGGTTCACCCGCCCGTCGAAGCCCAGCTTGTGGATCAGCCACGCCGTCCGCTCCGCCGGCAGCGAGATCGAATGGTCCGTGTCCCAGTCGGTCGCCAGCGTCAGCTTCGTGTCCGCGGCGAACGTCGCCAGATCCGTGGTCTCGATGCCGATTTCAAGAAAATCGAAGTAGAAGTAGCTCCCCGCCGGGCCGCTGTGACTCGCCGACACCGTGTGTGTCCCCGGCCCGAGCTGCCCCAGCGGGATCCGCGCCAGCGTGTCCTCGCCGGCGATGTACAGGTTCTCGGTCCGCGGCGCCTGTTGGTCTACTGTGATCGTGATCTGCGACCCGTTGAACGTCAACCGCGTCCCGAGGTACAACGCGTGCGATTGCGGGCTCGTGTATGCGCAGCTCAGCCCGTCTCCCGTTGTCGTCGTGTGGCGGATCGTTCCCCCGGAGAAGTTTCCTTTCGACGAGTTCCATGTCCCCGTGTACTGAATCTCCCCCGCCGTGTCCTCGATCCGCCGGCTCCCCACGCCGGCCACCTTGTAGGCGCGGTTCGTTCCCGTCACCGTCCAGTTCGATACCTGCACCTGGAATTCGCTCCGCTGGTAGGCCCCGGATTGCAGTTCCGCCGCGTGCGTCCACCGCAGCTTTCGCGCATACTGCATCGGCACCGCCCGCCCGTCGATCGCCGTCAGCGCCCCCAGGTTCAGCGTGATTCTCCACTTTGTCGGCGACTGTCCGCCGCCGAACGTCGCCCACCACGGCGTCCACGCCTCCGTCTTCGCTCCGGCCACGAACCCGTACACGCCGATCCGGTTCCCGTTGGCCCCGCTCGTGCTGTTCGTCAGATTCTGCCCCGGCCCCACATACGTCAGCCGGATGCGCCGTTCCGTTCGGGCCGCCACCATCTGCGTCGAGAACGCGTTGACGCTGTCGACGATCGCCTGTACCGTCGATTCCAGTGTGTCCACCGCGTAGAGCTGGTGCGTGTGGTGTTCCGTCAGAAAGGAGATCCCGACGTAGTCGCCCGCCGTCGGCGTTCCCCCCAGCTCCAGCTCCGCCCACGCCGGTATGTACGACCCCGCCAGCGCCGTCGCTTGACCCTGCGTCTTCAGATTCACTTTGAAGAAATCGTCCACCCCGCCGTTGCGAGTCCATACCCGCAGGTAGGGCCAGTCGACCGTCGGAAACAGGTCCGAATCCAGCGGGATTGCGTTGGTTCGCGTCTCTTCGTAGCTCAGCGTCAGCCCGCTGAGGTCCTGGTCCGGCACGTTCCGCAGCAGCGGATGCTCGAACACGTTGTCGCGGTTCCACTCCAGCACCGCCCAGTCGAACTGCTGTCGCCACGTCCCCGATACCGTGAATCCCGTCGCGCTCGCGTTGCTCATCGCCGCGATCGCCGACGGCCGCTCGAAGTAACACTGGATGTCCCGGTCCGGCCGTAGCTTCTCCAGAATCTCCGGCATGCTCTTGCCTTCCCTACAACCGCATCGTCACCGTCAGGTCCCGCCCGGGCGTGCTGGTCGCCGTCTGCCCCACCGAAACAATGTCCAGCGTCAGCCTCGCGAGCGTCGCCAGCGGCGGCAGTCCGAATCCGGTCACCGTGTTCGATTGCGTGCTTCCCGCCGCGATCGTCAGGTTCGCGTATACTTGCGCCCCCTGCTTGACCCGAAGTTCGACCGGCGCCAGCGTCGGAGCCTCCTGCACGACCGCGAAGATGTCCCGCACCGAGTGCCCATCCTCGATCACCAGCGGCGGCGTCGCCCCCGTCTGAATCGCCAGGTATCCCTCCACCTGCATCGTGAGTTGTCCGCCCGACAACGTTCGCAGACCGCCATCGACGGTCGCGGTGTAGCTCTCCTTCGCCGTCATGCTGTTGCCCTGTGAATTCGTCACGAACATCTCGCCGGCGGCGATCCGCGCGTCCGGAAGGAAAACCGAATGGCTGAAACTCCCGCTCGCCGGGCTGCCGAAGAAGTCCCGCGGAAACGGAATGATGAATACCTTGCGGTCCAGATGGTAGACAGGCGCCTGCGCGGCGTGGCTCGCGGCCGTCGTCCCGTGCGAGCCGCGTGTGACCGTGTATCTCAGCCCCCCGTTCAATACCGCCGTCACCGCCAGCACCTCCCCGTCCACCTGGATCAGCGACCCCGGCTGCGCCGGCCCCGCCGTCGTCAGGTAAATGTCCGTGTCGGTGCCCGCCGCCGCGCTGCTCAGCGCGAACGCCGACGGGCTGCTCAGCTCGTCCCAATAGTGAAGCGTGAAGGTCGCCGCCTCGATCGTCCGCGTGTTGTCCAGGTCGCCGAAGCCCACTGCCGCCACCTCGACCGTCCCATCCCCGGCGACGAGGATCCCGAAGCCCGGCTCTTCCGGTACCTCCCCGTCCAGCAGGTTCCCCGCCGATCCGCCGATCACCCATCGCGTCAGCGGAGAAAGTTCGTAGGCCGCCTCCCGCCCATGCACGTTCGTCGCCCGGCCGGAGACCTCGACCGCCGCTCCCTTCCGGTTCGGAATCTCGAACTCGACCGGGCTCGTCGCTCCGGCCGCTCCGAGCTGCCACGCTGCCTCGGCGATCCGGAACTTGCTCGTCGCGTTCGGCGCGATGTCCCAGTTGCTCGACACCGTCAGCGTCGTCGCCGTGTTCGACAGGATCGGCCTCTCCTGCCCGGCTCCTTGTCCCTGGCTGATCCGGGCCACCATCCCCGCGTATTCGTTGGCCGTCCATTGCAGCGTCGAATTCCCGATCGTGTTCGCCGAGAACACCGTCGCCGCCGTCTCCGGATAGAGCTCCAGCCGCCAGTAGAACCGTGCGTGATCGAAGTTCTCGTCAGGCGGCCCGGCCAGCGTCGGCGCCATCCCGGTATCGGTGAACTGCGCCGCCGGCGGCGCCGATGACGCGATCCGAAGCAGTTGGCTCGGATTCCTTCCTCGATATACGTGAAACGATTGCGTCCCCGGCGAGAAACTCAGGTTCGCCAGCGTCACGCTGTTGGTGCTGGTCCCCGCCGGAATCGTCGCCCGCGCCACGAACGACAGCGGGCCCTCGGAGCCGTTCGCGTCCGCGCCGCTGATCGCGTAGTACAGCGTCTGGTTCCCGATGAGCGTCCCGCCGGTCGCGCTGATCTGCGGGCTGAGACTCAGCAGCGGAATCCCGATCCCGGCAGGCTGCGGTCTCGCCGGCGGGTTGAAGCCCGCGCTCAGCCACACCACGGCGGTCCCATCCGTGCTGGGCTCGGATCGCTCCGACAGTTCCAGTTGCGGTTCGCCGGCGGCGTCCAGGATCTTTCCCACCAGCGGACGCGGAAGCCCCACTTCGTAGCCAGGCTCCCGCCGTCCCGCCTCGCTGCCCGTCGCCCCGCTCACCGTGTCGGTGTACCAGGCGTCGTCATGCGCCTGCGCCGCGATCAGCGCCGTGCCGTGGTTCAGCCCCGGCGCGATTTTCTGGATCCGGAACGGCTTGCGTTGGTACCCTTCCCGCAGGTACGTCACCGCGACCAGGTCGCCCGGCTTCAGTCCCAGCGCTTTTACCGTCGTCTCGAATTCCACATACGAGTTCCCGCGAATCGACTTGTCCAGCTCCCGCCGGATCACCCGCGCCGCCTGATGAAAGTTCGCCAGCCCCAACGCCGCCAGCGGCGCGCTCACCTCCTGCCCGCTGCTCAGCACGTCGTCGACGTCCACCAGCGAGAGGCTGTCTTGCTGATACTCGTTGAACTGGTCCTGGAACTCGACGCTGTATCGGTTCGGAGTGTCCGCCGCGCTCCGGCTCCAGATCCGCAAACTCGGTTCTCCGCTTTCTCGCCGCGAGATTCCCGTGAATCCCGAGGTGCCGTCCCCGAACTCATACGCCGGCCACCCCCCGTTCAGCGTCTGCGTGCTGTTGCTCCCCGCCGGTTTCACCGGCTGCTGTAGCGCCAGCGTCCCTTCCACGCTTAGCCGCAGCAGCCCCGAGCTGCTGTACGTCAGTTGGAGACCGGCGGCCGTTCGGATGCTCCGGATCAGATCGGCCGCGCTCCGCCTCCGCCGCACCACCAGGTTGCACTGGAACCGCGCCACCGTCGTCGCGTTGCCGTACAGATCGTACGCAGGGATGGTCTGCTCGCAATACTGCGCCGCGCTCGCGAAGCTCCCGGTGTCGATCTCCCCCGTCGTCCATCCGCTTCTCTCGAGAAGATTCAGGATCACCCACGACGGATTGTTCGTGAAGCTTGCTCCCAGATAGCTCCCGTCCGTCTGGTAGCGCCCCAGCTTCAACCCGTCCAGCAGCACCCTCACTCTCGGCAGTGCTCGCCCGTCGCTGATCCGGTTCGGCACCACCACCGAAAGATAGGCCATGCTCCCGTATGGATCCCCCACCGGTTTGCCCGCCTTGTCGACAAAATCCAGATTGAATCCGCCGGTTCGGTTTCCCTGGCTCACCAGGTTGTACCAGCCCGTGCCCGTCATGTTTTGCCCCGTCTGGCCCAACGGGATCTCGATGTCGTTTACCACCACCTTCACCACGCCCTGGATCTCGCCGGCCCCCGCCAGTACCTCCAGGTGTGTCAGGTTGCCGTCATTCCGCGCGAACACCACCGGCGGCTCCAGCCACGCCGTTCCGTACACCACCGGCACGAAATCGTTGTACCGAGCCTCGTTTTCGACCGGACCGGACGCATGAAAACCCTTCTCCCCATGCCCCCGAACCAGCACGCTCGCCGGTACGAACTCGATCCCCCCAAACCGCCGCGTCGTCCGGCTCTGGCTGTCGGCGTCGAACATCCCGCGCTCTTCGCACTGTCCACGCGTGTAGTCGCAGTTCGTGTAGGGCGCCCCTGCGTTCAGGCTTCCCACCCCCCCCGGTGCGTCCGGCGAGTATCCGCAACGGTAGAACGGCGAGAACACCCCCCGCGACCCGCCATCCACTGCATCGAGCCGCTCCCCAGCCGTCCGCGGGAATGTCCACGCGCACCTTCGCTGGATCCGCAGCTCCGGCAGCAATACCCGTTGCATCCCCAGCCGGTTCAGAAAGCTGAGCCGCAAGGCCGGCTCGGTGATCTCCTCCGGCGGGTTCGCCGCCCCGCGGAATAGTACCAGGCTCTCGCTCGCCGCCGCCTGCGTCTTCAGGTCCCAGAAAATGAACTGGACCGTCAGTTTCGCGCCTTTCCATCCGGCGTTCTGTGTGATTTGTGAAAAATATCCGTCGGCGTTCGCCAGCGTCAGCGACACTTTCGAGATGCTGTCGATCCCTTCCGGACCCGCGGCCCGCATTTCGAACAGATTGTGCCGCACCACCCGCGCCTGATACGTCTGTCCGCTCCAGGTGACCCGGTGCGTGCTCCACCGCTCCGTGCTCCCCGATGCCAGCGCGCAGTCGAAAAGCAACAGCGGCGTCTCGGTGATCTCCTGCTCTTTCAGTTGTGCGATCGTCGGCATGAACCTAAACCTTGCTCACTACGCGGACCGTAACCGCGTGCTGCTCCGGCCCCTCGCTCACGACCTCCAGCTCGTCCTGGTCGAACCGCGCTGCCCCGTAAACGCCGCCACGCGAGCTCGTCTTGCGGTACTCGGACGGCGCCGGCTGCGCATCCACCTGGCCGCCGAAGACGTCGACGCTCGCCCCGGGCCCGATCTCCAGCCCGAACGACACCGGTTCTTCGTTGATCTGGAGATTCCCGGAGAAAAGCACCCGCGACCAGCCGGTCGTCACTTCCACCAACTTGTTCTGTGAAGCGCTGGCCGAGAAATGTCGGAGCGTTGCGGTCCCGCCGCTTTGTCCGCGCACCCACACGCTGAAGCAGTAATGCATCGTTCCCGGCGCGTTCACCGCTTGTGTCAGCGACTGCGTCGTTGCCCCCGAATTCACCGCCCGGAATGCGCCGGTCCCGCCGAACGGGTCGGCTATGCCCGCCGTCAGTTGCAGCATCGGCCCGCGGATCCACGCCGGCGCCGTGAAATCTTCGCTCCACAATAGAAGGTTGTCCGCTGGATCCAGGAACGTGAATCGGCCCAATCGCCCTTCACTTGCCGCGAATACCGAGATCAGCGCCCCCAGCTCCGCCGTCGTCAAACCCCGGTACCGGAGATGCCATTGACTTGTATAGCCCCCGGCGTCGGCCGCCTTCACTTCGTCGCCGCCCAACGTCTGGTTGCTCACCGTCCGCGTCCGCTGCGCGCGCGATTGCGGATATTGCGCCGCCGCGCCCGTTGACAGTTGTGGAAATACGGCCATCTCAGCTCCGGTTCTCCTTCACCACCAGCACCGTTTGTCCGCGTTGCGGGCCCGCGAGCTCGAAATCCGCTTCGTCGATCTCGAAACTGCACTTCGTGTACACGCTCCCATCCCACGGGTCCTCGAATTCGAACTCGCCCGCTCGTCCCTGCATCGACACGTGGAATTGCTCGAGCGCCGCCACTTCCCCCTCCGTCATCAGGTCCAGCCGGATCAGCCACCGCTTCAGCTCGGTCGGGAATTCACGGTACCGCTGCTCGCTGCCGTCCACGAATCGCGATACGTGGGTCCGAAACAGCGTGCTCCGATGGCCCGGATACTGCATCACCGCCCCTGTCTTGAGCCGCGGGAACGTGGCCATCGTCAAAGCTCCGTCACGATGTCGCCGAGCGAGTGCGCGTTCAGCAGCGCCTCGCGCACCGCGTTCGCGATCTCCCCGCTGTGATCCAGGAACGACCGGCTGTCGATCGCTTGTACCTGAATCGTGATCGGCGGCATCGCTTCGGCCCGCGCCGCCCTCGGCATCCCGTATTGATCGTAGGCAACCGGGTGCACCGTTCCACGGCCTCCGGCGGTTATCGCCCCGTCGACGTGAAGCGGCGGTGGCGCCGAATAAAGCGCCAGTGACGGCGGCGGCTCGCTGCCACGTCCGCCGAACAGACGCGCCAGGCCGCTCAGGATCGGCGAGAGCAGGAACCCGCCCTTGGATCCTCCCGTGGCGCGGCCGATCGCCTCGCCCACCCCTGGCCCACCGCCTTGCCGCAGAGCCGTCGTGTTCCCCGTCAGCGCCTCGATTTGCTCCTGCTGCGCACGCCGCAATTTCTGCATTTCGGCGATCAGGCCCGTCAGGCTCTCCGCGCCGGGACCGCCGCCCGCGGCCGAGCTCGTGCTCTCCAGCCCGGCGGATTCCTGGTTTCCTGCCTTCGACGGCGGATGGTTTCGAAGCACCACCTCGCGGAACGAGCCTCCCTGGGGGTCCAGGCCGCGCGCCGCTTGCCGCGCCTCGCGCAGGATTTCCGCGAACGCTATTCGCGCTCTATCCCTGTCCATGCTCTTCCTTCCTCATTTCGCTCTCCAGGATCGCGAACGCCTCCGCCTCGCGCGCCGGCAGTTCGAACACGTCCTTCCCGCCGAACATCCGCCACGCCATATACCGCTCCAGCCAGGCCGCACTCTCCGGTGTGATGTACGTTCGCGGGCACGTCGTCAGCCGCGCGCTCTTCCTCGCCCACACCACCGTCTCCGGCTCGACGTCTTCCAGCCACCCGCATCGTCGCTTCCGCTCCAGGCCGTTCCTCCGGCATGCCCCGCACTCCCACCCGGCCTGGTTCGCAAACTGAAAATGGAAGGCGGCCGTCAGTTTTTTCGTTCTTCCCCGCTCAACCCGCACTCCGCCTTGATGGCCGCGACCATCTCCCGGCAGAGGTCCTCCGGACCCCTTTCCGCCAGCGTCTCCGCCGTCGCCGGCTCCCCGTCCAGCGTCATCCCCTCCAGCCCCAGCAAACCCCACCGCAAGTACAGCCGGTCCACTTCCCCGGCCAGTGCCGCCGCTTCCACCTCGTCGCCGGCGGTCGCTCCCGCTTCCAGAAACTCCGCTTTCCGCGATACCTCGGCGATCCGCCGCGTCAGCTCGATTCTCCGGCCGAGCGACATCTTCGCCACCGTGAATCGCACGCCCGCATGACTTCTCGCGTCGATTGTCACCGCGCTGTTGTAATCCATGGCGCCTCCGCCCGCCTCCTAGCCGAAGGCCACGAAAATCTCGTCGTCGATCGCCCCCTGCGCCCGGCACCCGCGGAATCGCCATTCGAGCCTCGTCTCGCTGTCATCGAACTCCGGCACCTCCGGCACCACGCTCTTCAGGTACACTCCGCAGAGCTGCCCGCTTTGCTGGCCCATTTGCAGAAACGCGCTCACCGGCGACCGCTGTCTCGCTGACTGATACAGCGCCTGCGTCGAGCTCGCGGTCTCGACGAAGACCCGGAAATCCGCCGTCACCCGCCGCACTCCCGCCACGATGCACCGCGGCATCGTCGCGCCGAACTCCCGGCTCCGCAAATCGACATCGTTGTCCAGGATGATCTCCGCCGACGTCACCGTGAAAAACTGGTCCGGCGCGACCCCGAACCACGCCTGCCCCAGATTCCCCGGCACCAGTGCATAGTTGAACTCCGTGATCGCCGGCTCCGTGGGATAGCTCGTCAGGCCGCCCTGTCCGGTCGCGAAACTCGCGCTGTCCAAAAGATCGCCCGCCGGTCCGCTGAACGCGAAAGTGTGAAAGTCCCCGTTCACGCTCAGCCGCATCCGGTCGACTGCCGCGCCCGTCAGGATCCGTTGCACCGACGTCGTCGGACTCCAGTAATCAAACACGCTCACCCCGGGAAGCTCCGACGCCGGCTTGTAAGTCGCCGTCTTGCCGGCCGCCGCGCCCGCCAGCGGCGTCTTGACGAAGGCTGCGTTCAACACGACGGTCTGTGCGTCCACAATCGCCGCCACGAACCGGATCTCCCCGCCGCAATTGACCCCTTGCCCCACCGACAATCCGTGTGCCGCCGTGAACCGAAGCTGGCCGGCTGCCGGAATCGAGGCGACCGTGCCTCCGTTGAATATCTGTACGGCCGAGCCTAGCGCCCCCTGAAACAGCGGACCATACCCTGGCTCCACCGTCTGATCCGTCCATCCCGCCAGGAATGTCGTCACCTCGTAGTTGGTTCGCTTGAAGAATCCGCCGGGCCATCCCACGAACGTTCGCCCGCCCATCTTGTCCCGCCGGTCCGGCAGCTCCAGCTCCTGCCGCGCCTCCAGCCGCACCGCCGGAAACCGGTGGTTGTCTGTTATTGCGCCGATTACTCCGTAGCTGCTCTCCACGGCCACGTACAACCGGTTGTCATTCGACGAAACGTAGCATGCCATACTCGTGATTTCTCCTGACGGTTTCACCGTTGACTGGCTTCAGCGACGGGCCGCCGATCCGCCCGAGGGCGGAACACGGTGCGCCCGTCGGCGCTCTCCGCTAACTCAAACTCACGTCCAACACCACCAGCACCTTCGCCCCTTGCAGGAAGTTCTTGCCCCCGTGCTTGACCGCCCCGAACTCCACCACGTACTGCCCGCCGTAGAAGAGGCCGTCCCCCAGGTCGCCGCGGTTGTTCTCCAGCACCTCAGTCACTCCCTCCACGTACAACTGCAACTTCTTCTCAAGCTCTTCCATCCGGTCCTGCGTGGCCCGAAGCTCAATCACCATGTGAGCCTTCCCGGAAAACCGCCGGAACTTTTCTGTCAGCAGGTTCTCCAGCTTCTCGCAGTACACATACGCCGCCGGATACCGCACCCCGGGACTCCGCTCCGCGATCTCGGAAGCCACCCGCTGGCCGATGAGCTGTTCCTCCCCGATGTCCCCCAGATCCACCCCTTCGCGCAGCTCCAGGTTCGCCAGGCTCGCCCCCAGTCCCGTGGGCGCCGCCAGAAGCCCCAGTACCTTCGACGTCGCTTTGCTGCTGACTTGTGCCATTGGCTTATCCTCGCGGGATCACCTGGTTGTGGTAAATGAAATAGTCCGGCGCTTGACCGCTCCCCGGCCGCGGCCCCGCGATCAGTCCCGTCGGCGGCATGTGCCAGCTTCCGGCGACCGCAATCGGTGCCGCATTCTGGAGCGCCGTCTCGTCTTCGGTTGGTCCCGCGTACACGTCGAAGCCCGAGGCGATCTCCGGCGCGGCCGTCGCCAGCACGTCGATCTGCTCGCCGGCCGACGCATCCACCACCACCGAATCGCTCGCCGCGCCCGAGTTCCCGCCCGCGTCCCGCCAGGCCGCCTGAATCACGTAGGTCCCGGCCGGCACGCTGCCGATCGGGCCCAGAACCGCCACCGGCGGCGCTGCCCGTGGAATCGGATTCAATACGATCCCCGCTCCGCTGCGGTAGAAAAGCTGGCGCGCCTCCCGCGACATCCGCTGAAACAGCTCCCACTTTCCCCGATACCGGTCGTTGAGTTGGCTCTCGTATGCGTCACCGTAGACCAACGCCAGTGTTTGCAGGCTGTGCCATCGCCGCAACGGTGCCGTGACCACCACTTGGCCGAGCCGCGGCGGCGCCAGGCCGGCCGCCGACCGCGCCCGCAGAAATACCTCGAGCTCCACCCCCACTTCTTCTTCCGCCAGCGATAGCTTCGTCGTTAAGTCGATGTTCTCCGTCCGGGATACGTCCAGAATCGCGCTGTCGTGTGCCTCCAGATCGCTCAGGATCGAGACGCTGCCGTCTGTGTATAGCGCCATGGTCGCCCTCCTCGCCGGTACGGTTACTTCGCTGGCCTTCCTTGGCCCTTGATCTGCCGAAGCTCCGCTTCGCTCAACAGCGCCACCCGCACCCGGCTTGCCGCCGCCAGCTCCGCGGCCGCCTCGATCGCCTGTGCCTTCTCGGCTTGATAGCGCGACCGCTCCTCGTCGCTGCCCAGCCGCGCCTTTCCTTCCACGATCATCACCGCCGCCGCCCGCCGCGGAACTTCGCTCTTCACGCCGGCTCGGCCCCCATCCGGAGTCTCGATGCTGACAATCAATGATGCCCCTTCACCCAAACCCTCTTCTGTTTCCCGGATTTTTCGATAATATGTCCTCAAATCCATGCCCGCTCCTCAGTAAACGACGGTTTCACCGTTGATTGATTCCAGCGACGAGCTCCAGATCCGCCCGAGGGCGGATTGCGGTCGGCCCGCCGGCCGATCCTGACCAAAAAGAAAGACGGTGGCCGTTGCCGGCCACCGCCCGCTAGCCCGCACAGGGCCGGCTCGGCCCTCGATGCTAGTTAACAACTAGACTTCACCCGGCCGAGCCGAGCTCCGTTGTGCGGGCGATTTACTTGGAAGACTTGCTGACTCTCTCCAGTCAACGACGGTTTCACCGTTGACTGGTTTGAGCGACGGGCCACCGATCCGCCCGAGGGCGGAATCCGGTCGACCCGCCGGCCGTCTCGCTAGCTCCGGACCTGCACCCCGAAGCTGTTCCGCAACACGCCTTTGCCGTACAGCACGTCCACCGTGAACTGCTGCGCCAGCGTGTTCGGCTGGTAGCTCATCACCACGCGCATCCCGAAGTTGCCCAGTTCGGCATACTCCGCAATGGCGCCCGTGCCCGGCAGCGGCTGCGGCAGCCGCCGGATCACCAGCCCGAGAGCGTCCTTGGCGAACGCCACGTTGTTGGTCGTCACCGGACCGCTTCCCGTCTTCACCACAAACTGCGAACGGAACACGAAGAAGTCCTTGATCTTGCCGACCGTCCCGTCCACCAGCGCCCGCAAACCCGCTTCACCCGCGGTCCGGAATTCGCTGAACCGCGGAATCTGCCGCAGTTGCGAGTACGTGTCGCCGTCCACGATCAGGTGCTTCTGTGCGCTCGCCGGAACCTTCGCGTTGAACAGCACCGTCTCCGCTTGGTCGATAACCGCCTCGGTGACCGGAGTGCCGCCCGATCCCACCGGGGTGTTGGCCGTGAACTGGCTGTACAAAACCAGCAGGTCCGATTCGATCTTCTCCGCCAGGGCCACCACCGCTGGCTGCATGTACAGCCTCAGCAGGTCCGGAACCGCCACCACTTTGGTCACGTCCGGAATCTGGAACGTCGCTTCGGCGTGCGTGTTCAGCACGATCTGCGCGTTGCCAAGACTCGGATTCTGCGTTACCACCGTGCCGCCCTCGGCAATATTGTTCGCCACCAGCGTCGGCGGAATCGGCACGTTGACCGTGTCGCCCGCCTGCGCCAGCGTCGGCTCGAAATCGCGATTGACCAGGTTCCCCATGACAAGGTTCCCCATGAGTGCCGGCAGCGCATCCGCCGCCACCAGTTTCACAATCGCTTGAGCCACATTGGTCGATGTAATTGCTGGCATTCTCTCCTATGCTTCCTCCTCTGACTGAACCTCCCACGCCTCCGTGGGGCGGGCGCCCACGCCCGCGCCGGGCCTATAGCCCGGCCTGCTAGGTGCCGCGCATCGTCTGCGAGGCGACCCTGGCAATCTCTTGACGAATCCTCTCCAGCTCTTCCGGATCCATTCCCGGCCGGATTCCCTCCAGATCCACGTTCGCCGCCGGCGCCGTGGTCCGCTGTCCCGCCGCTGTCCCCGATCCGCCGGCCATCCGCGCCGGCAACAGCTCCGGATTCTCCCCGACAAAACGCGTCAGGTACTCGCGCAGTCCGCTGTCGCCGCCTTCACCGCGCGCTACCAGACGGCCGTCGTCGCTCCGGCTGATGTCGTCTTTTACCGCCCGGTAGGCGAGCTCCACTTTCGCCACCCCCAGGTTCTGTAGCTCGCTCCGGATCGCCGCGCTTCGCTCGGCTTCCTCCGCCCGCGTCCGGCTCCGCTTGTTCTCCTCCACCAGCTCGTTCACCCGCCGCTCGAGCTGCTCGCGCCGCCGCCGCTCCTCGCCGAGCTCCGCCTTGTGCGCCGGCTCGGCGTGCGAGCGCTGCACCTCCAGGAATTCTTAGTACCTCGCGTACCAGCGATCGCATCCCCGACTCGGTCGCTTCGCCCGCCGCCATGTGCTTCCCTTCTGACTCCATCCCTGCTCGCCTCCTTTACTCTCTTCCCAGGGCCAAATCGATCTCGCCCGCAATCCGGTCCTTGACCTCTTGCCGGATATCGCACAGGTACTTGAACGCCAGCTTCTTGTACACCTGCTCCTTCAGCGTCGGCGAATTCATCCCCAGCGAGAGCAGACGCTCGGCGTCCGCCAGCTCCGCGGTGAAGTCCCCGATATCGAACTCGTCCAGGCCCGATACGTCGATCCGGATTCCGTCCTGCCGCGCTTCCGAGATCGCTCGCAGAATCCGCCGCGCTTGCTCCTTCACCGCGTCCCCGTATGCGCGCAGCACCTCCTGCGTGATCGCGAAGTCCCTCTGCTTGCTCAGCCCGCTCTGAAGCTGCCGGCTCGCCGGCGGCCCGCCCGCCTGCGACAGCAGGTAACAAACCCGGTAAATCTCCTCTTGCAGCCGCGCCAGGTTGTCCGCCGCGATCTGATAGACCTTCCCCTCCGGCTCCGTCCATCCGAACCGGTCTTCCGGGCCCAGTTGTATGTAGTAGGATTCACCGACAATCTGGTCCCATTCGCGGTTCGTGTAGACCACCGGCGTCGCGTACAGCCCCATCGTCAGCGCCCAGGCCAGCGCATTCGACTTGTTGAGGTGCTCCAGTTGCAGCAGCCCCGCCCGGTTCATCATCCACAACCCTTCCGGGATCCGTAGCTCGAACAGCGGAACTCGCCGCTGGCGCGCCAGGCCGTGCCGCCCCCCATCCACCAGTTGGATGCCCCCGCCAGCGCCCTCGACTTCCTGCCGCCGGTAGATCTGATAGTTCTCCTTGTCGTAGTACGACCACCGCGTCTCGCGCACCCAGCCCCGCTCCCGCACATCCCGCTTACTCAGGTATGTGCTCCTCAGCACCACCCACTCGAAGCCCCCCTGCTCGTCGTAGTTCCAGTTGATGAGCTGCTCGGCGCTGTAGTCCACCAGGTACGCCCGCGACGCCCCGCTGTGGTCCTCCGCTGCCCGGCTCGGAGACGTCGCCGCTTGCCGCGGAAAGTCCACCAGCGCGTAACTTACGCCGGTGATCAGCGCGTCGGTGAGCTGCCGCCGGAAAAAGTCCGTCACCGCCGTCCCCCGCCGGTCGCAATCCTCCGCGAACTCTTCGAGGAACGTCCGCCCCCCCTCGTCGTCGCCTTCCACAATCAGCAGCGGCTCCCGCCGGAACAGCGTCGCGGCGTACCAGTCGATGATCGAGCCGACATAGTTCTCGTAGAACAGTTGGCCCAGCCGCTCGTGATACACTTCCGCCGGTTCCTTCTGACGGCGCGCCAGATACTCCGAGGCGTTCGCCTTCAGTTGTTCGCCTCCGGCGTACAGGTCCCGGTAGCGGCTCCAGACCTTCTTTCGCCGCTCATAGTCCGGATGCTCAATGTTGATCTCTTCCACGAGCTGCCTTTCTCCTTCTCTTGGAAATCCACACCTTCACAGAAGCCGCTTCCCTTGCTCGCCCGCTCTCGGCTTCACGCCGAATTCCTCCCAGATCAGGTACCCCAGCGCGTCCGACAGGTGACTCCGGGCCGTGTCCCGATCCTTGTCGATCACGCTGCTGCCGCTCTTGTAGCTCACCTGCTCCAGGTCCACGATCAATTCACGGCACTTCGGATCGATCCGCAGGTGAACGTCACCGTCGGCCCCGCGCAGCTTCGCGTTCACCAGCGCCACGCGCTCCCGGACCGGTGGATTCTTCACCGGCGCCTTGAACCCGCCCACCCGGATTCCAGCCTCCCGCAGCCGCGTCCGCAGGATCCGGTAGTCGGTCGTCCCGCTGGTCTGCCAGTGATGCCCCGAGGCGTCGCCGTATACGACCACCCCGGCGCCGTGGCCCCGATACCGCTCGAGGAACTCCTCGCAAGCCTCCCCCGTGCTCGCCCGTTTGATGACGATCTCGTCCAGGACCCGGATCCGGTCCCCGTCCCGCTGCGCGATCAGCGAGCTCATCGGGTCCACGTTGAAGTCCAGCGCCCACAACAGTGGCTCGGTCTCCTCCAGCGCCGCCTTGCCGACGTTCCCTTCGCGCAGAAACGCGTGGTATACCATCCCTTCGCTGATACTGAGATAGCTTCCCATGACCTCCTGCTGGTAGAACTTCTCGTCGTAGCTGCGTTCGAGCCGCTCATAGAAGTCCGGCACCCGCTCCAGCAGAAATCGGTTCTCGAACGCCGGCGCCAGGATGACTTCGTATCCCTCCACCGCCGCCGCCACGAACCGCTGGAATACCCAGTCGAACCCCTTCGGCGTCCAGACCGCGAAGCCGCATAACCGCTTCGCCTTCGGGTCGCGCAGCCGTCCCTCCAGTCGCAACCACGCCCCCTCGGGTGTGTAGGTCAGCTCGTCGATTCCGAACCACGCCAGGTTCGTTCCCCGCAGCCGCTCGAACTCGTCCACCGCCCTGAACAGGATGCGGGCCCGCGTGTCTTTCATCACCATCGAGTTCTCGGCTTTGTTCAGCTCGTAGGGAATGCGGTTGCCGTCCAGGATCTCCAGCATCGTCGCTTGGGTCGAGTCCCGAAGCATCGGATACGTCGGCGCGCCGATCAAACCCAGCCGCCCCGGATTCAGGTAGGTCAGCTTGATCGCCTCCTGGCACAGCGCCTGGCTCTTGCCGGACCCGATCGGCCCGGAGAAGCCTTTGAACCGCGCGCCGCTCTTGTGAAACCGGATCTGCGATGCCAGCGGCGAATAATCTATCCGTCTTTGGACTCTTCCGTCTCCGGTTTTCCCAGCCACTCAACGGTAACCTCCCTCACCTCGCCTTCTTCCAGCTCCTTCTGCAATTGCAGCAATCGAATGAAATCGCCCACCGTCGGCTTGACTTCCCCTTCGGTGAGTTTGCTCTCGACCGTTTCGAGAAGCTGGCTCACCACTTCGGCTTGGCGGTTCGATTTCGCGCCCCCCCTTCGCCGCGGCCTCGCTCCGGTTTTCGCAATGTCTCCTTTGTTTTCTCCTGATGGTTCCGTTTTTTTCTTTGATCCTCTTTTCACCGGGATCTTAGTCATTGGTTTCTCCGAACCCGCCCTTCGGTCCCCCCGACGACCTTTGCCGCCCTCCACCGGAGGCCACACCCCACTCTCGCCCGACAGCCTATCACCGGCTCGTGCCGATCCAGGCCCTCGCTCAACGGTAAGTGGTTGAAATTGCGACAGGAAGGGATGCCTGACGCTCTGTGAACGGCTGCCCGCGGTGTAGCGTAAGCTTCAGCTTGCGACGCCGAACGCTAGAGCAGTCTCCGCTCCACCGCGATCGCCTTCTCTAACCGCCGCAGGTAGTCCCGGTGCGGAATCTCGATGGCCCCGAACTGCTCCAGGTGTCGCGTCAGATACTGCACTTCAAGCAGCAGGAACCCGCGTTCCCGCAGCCGCAAGGCCAGTTCCGCCAGCGCCACTTTCGACATGTCGCGCTCCCGGTGAAACTTCGACTCGGCGAAAAACGCGCCGCCCAGGTGGACCCCGTAAATCCCGCCCACCAGGCGGTCCCCCATCCATACCTCGACGGAATGAGCGTTCCCCTTCCGATGTAATTCGCTGTAAACGGTGATGAATTCGTCGCTGATCCAGGTCGGATCACGTGACGCGCAGCCCGCCATCACCCCGGCGAAATCTCGGTCGACCGTCACCGTGTGGTCGCCGCGCCTTTGCCGGCGCCCGAGTGACCGCGGAATATGAAACGACTCCAGCGGAATGATCCCCCGCCGCCGCGGCCGATGCCAGGTGACCAGGCCCAGCTCGGCTTCGGCCATGGGGAACATTCCCTGCCGGTAGCCGTCCTCCACCTCTTCCGGCGTGAGTTGGCTGGTGACCCTGACGATGTCCACGGCCGCCGCCGCTTGCCCGCCGGCCGCTCCTCAGGCCCTCATGGCCGCGCGCATCTCCTTCTCGGCGCGCGCCAGGCTCTCGACCGGATCGCCGAGTGGCAGGTATTCCATCGTGAGGTAGTCTTTGTAGCCGGTCGCCCGAATGGCCCGGTAGATGTTGGCGTAATTCATCTCCCCGGTTCCCGGATCGTTCCGCCCGGGATTGTCGGCGATGTGGAAAACCCGCGTGTAGGGCGCCGCCGCGCGGATCGTCCGGATCACGTCCCCCACTTGGACCTGCTCGTGGTAGATGTCGAACAGCAATCGTACATGGGGATGGTCCGCCTCTTTGATCAATGCCAGCCCGTCCACGCAGGTGGCCAGAAAGTAACCTTTGTGGTTCACCTTCGTGTTCAGCGGTTCGACGATCAGCGTCACCCCGGCCTTGGCCGCCAGGTCGCCGCACCGCTTCGCCCCCTCCACCAGGCTCTTCCACTGCTCCTCGCGGCTCCGTCCGGCCATCTCGTCGCCCGACATCAGCAGCAGCATCGGTATCTCCAGCTGCTCGGCGAATCGGATGTTCTTCGCCACTTCCCGCAGAAGATTCTCGCGCTGCGCCGGGTCGACCATCGAGATCGGCTGCCGCTTCCAGTCCGGCGTCGAGCTGATCGTGTCCATGCCCACGCCGAGCGAGCGCGCGAGTTTCTTGACCCTCGCGATCTCCGCGTCGCTCCAGTTGCCGTGCTCGCCCACCAGTTCGACCGATTGGAGCCCCGCCTTCGCCGCCGTCTCCAGCTTCTGCTCGAAGCTCCCCTTCAGCGTCCACAGCATCACCGACGACGTCACCAGTCCCGGATTCGCCGTCTGCGCCGCCGGTGCCGCCGAAACGGCGCTCGATTTCAGAAACGTCCTTCGTTCCATGCTCTCACGCTATCAGATCCCCACCAGATTCGGCTGAAGTTTCCGGTAGCCGCGCTCCCGCACCCACGCATCCAGCGGCATCGCCGCCAGCTCGTCGACTTCCGGGATCGCCTCCGGATCGCGTCCCACGTCCACCAAGTGCAAGTACCGCCGGCACGATTCGCACGTCATCGCTTCGATGTGGGCCAGCGTCTCGGCGCGATAGTAGGCCAGCCGGCGCTCATCCGCTTCACCGCACCCCGCGCAGCGGCCGCGCGGATACGCCCATGTCTTCCCGCACAGCGAGCACACCAGCGAGAGCGCCGCACCGTGGCCTTCCGGCTCGAGGCGACCCACCTGCGGCCGATGGCCGCAGCGCGGGCACAAACCCGCCACCGGGGTCTGCCTCGTCGCGAAACCGCCGCGCACCCCAAGCAGCGCCCGGGCGACGAAACCCGACGGCGTGCCATCTTCCCCAAGCCGCAGGTAGCGCTCGATCGATTCCTCGATCGCCGCCTCGTCCAGCTCCGCGATCGCCTCGGCCAGCCGCCGCGGGCCTTTCCTCCCCACCACCGCCCGCAACCCCGCCAGATCCGCGGCCCCCGCCTCCCACTCGGCGATCTCGGCGTAGAACAACAGCGCCTCGCGAGACGCCGGATGCATCCCCGCCAGCCGGCGTGCACGCGCCGCGCGAACATCGCTCGCCGCCTTCACCGCCTCGTCACCTCGCGATACCACTTCCGATGGTGGGCGGCCGCCCATCCCGGCCGTACCCAGCCCTCGATCATCCCGCGAAACGCGCCCGGCACCGCCGCCGTTCCCATGTAGATGTGCACGATGATCGCACCCAGCGCGACCACCGCCGCCGCCGGGTGCAGCAACACCGCCGCCAGCCGCATACCCCGCGGCATGATCTCCGGCCACCACAGCACCAAGCCGCTTCCAAACAGCGCTACCGCCGCCGCGCTCTGCGTCCAGAACAGCATTTTCTGGCCCGCGTTGAACCGCCCCGCCTCCGGCAGCCCCGCCTCCTCGTGCACCGCGTACCGGTGCGCCTGCCGGAGCCATTGGCGGTCATCCGCGTCCAGCCTCATCTGCCGCGCCCACGACCGGAACATCACACCCAATACCGCCGCGAAAACCACGCCACCCCAGGGATGTCCGGCCCGCGTGGCCACCCCGCCGCCGAACACGCCCGCCAGCCAGAACAGGTAGGGCGACCACAGCGCCAGCCCCGTCAACGCCGAGTACATAAAACTGATCGCCGCCATCCAATGCACGGCGCGCTCGGTGAAGCTGAATCGCGCGATCCGGTCCTTAATGTTTTCCGCCATCGTCGTGACTCTTGGGT
>Ga0247727_10006479_pt1 | contig 23014 bp, 19 predicted proteins | sample WisWelCaveWW1625_FD_202498 | JGI IMG/M metagenome (GOLD analysis project Ga0247727, IMG submission 202498) | Biofilm microbial communities from Wishing Well Cave, Virginia, United States - WW16-25 | ecosystem: Environmental > Aquatic > Deep subsurface > Groundwater > Cave microbial mat | place...
ATAAAAACGCCACGGCGCTGATCCCTTTTATCGGGGGTGGGTATTATGACCATTATGTGCCGGCGGCCGTTTCGGCGCTTATTTCTCGGGGAGAATTTTATACCGCCTACACGCCCTATCAACCGGAATGTTCTCAAGGAACATTGCAGGCGCTTTACGAGTATCAGAGCTCCATCTGCGCTCTGACCGGAATGGAGGTGGCCAACGCCTCGTTGTACGACGGGGGAACGGCCCTCTATGAGGCCATGATGATGGCGGTGCGCATCACCGATCGTAAGAAGATTGTTATGGACGGGGGAGTGAGCCCTATCTACCGGACGATTCTTAAGACCTACACCAGTAATCTGCATATTGAATTTGTTGAGACCCCCGTTGCCCATGGCCAGAGCGACCGTAAGGAAATTTTGAAATTGCTCGACACGGACACCGCCGCGGTCATTCTCCAGAACCCCAATTTTTTTGGGGCCATCGACGACCACAGCGATGTCATCGCCAAGGCCCACGAGTCGGGAATTTTGGCGGTCGAGAGTGTTTATCCCATCTCTTTGGGGATTTTAAAGACACCAGGAGAAATGGGGGCGGACATCGTCACCGGCGAAGGACAGAGCCTGGGGCTGGCGCTTAATTTCGGCGGGCCTTATTTGGGATTTATGGCGGCACGAAAACAGTTCATCCGTAAGATGCCCGGACGTATCGTCGGGGGGACAACTGATGTCAACGGGCGGCGTTGTTTCGTCAACACCCTCCAGGCCAGAGAACAACATATCCGCCGGGAAAAAGCCACTTCGAATATCTGTACGAACGTGGCCCTGTGCGCTATCCAGTCCCAGATATTCATGACCTTGCTTGGCAAGAAGGGTTTGACCGATTTGGCCCAGTTAAATTTAGATAAAACTGAATTCGCCAAACAGACATTGGCCAAGATTAAAGGGGTTGAAGTCAAACGTAGCGCCCCGACGTTTAATGAGTTCACGGTTTGTCTACCCAAGGATGCGGCCACGGTTGTCGGGGATATGGTCGCTAAGGGGTTTGCCGCCGGCTTTCCCTTGGGACGGTATTACGGGGGAATGGAAAATTATCTTCTGGTGGCGGTCACCGAGAAACGCACGAAAGAAGAGATCGTCCGCTTTGCCGAAAGTTTGGAGTCCGTTTTATGGAATTAATTTTTGAGAAGAGTAATCCCGGTTGCGCGGGTTTTAAGACCCCTAAGTCTGACGTCCCGCTTAGCGGGGATATCCCGTCTCAGTACCGACGCAAGAAACCCTGCCCTTGGCCGGAGGTTTCGGAACTGGATGCGGTCAGACATTTCACTCAGCTCTCCCAGCGGAACTATTCCGTCGACACGAATTTTTATCCCTTAGGATCCTGTACCATGAAGTATAATCCCAAATTTACCGAGGCTGTGGCGCGGATCCCCGGGTTCTCGGATTTACATCCGCTCTTGCCGCAACTGCGTTTAGGCGGGATCTTGACGCAGGGGGCATTGCAAGTTCTTTATGAGATGGATAAGCTGCTTTGTGAAATTACGGGGATGGATGATTTTACCATGCAGCCACTGGCCGGCGCCCACGGGGAATTGACCGGTATCATGCTGATTGCCGCCTATCATAAAGCTAAGGGAAAAAAGAAAAAATACGTTATTGTTCCCGATTCGGCGCATGGGACCAACCCCGCCACCGCCGCCATTGCCGGCTACGCAACGGTTTCTATCCCAACGCGCAAAGACGGCCTGTTGGATGTGGAGAAACTTAAGACCCATTTGAACGATGACGTCGCGGCCATGATGCTCACCTGTCCGGATACGGTGGGGATTTTTAATCCGCAGATCGATCAGATTTGTGAGCTGGTGCATAAGGCCGGCGGCCTGATGTATTATGACGGGGCGAATTTAAACGCGCTCTTGGGCCGCTGCCGTCCCGGCGATTTGGGATTTGATGTGATGCACGTGAATTTGCATAAGACATTCAGCACACCGCACGGCGGCGGCGGTCCCGGGGCCGGACCGGTCGGCGTCAAAAAGGAGTTGTCGCGGTTTTTACCGATTTCCCGCGTGGTGAAGCGTTCCGATGGGATTTACGCGCTGGATTATGATTATTCGGATGCCATAGGATACATCGCATCTTTTTACGGTAACTTCGCGTTGATCTTAAGGGCATACGCCTATATCCTGTTACTAGGGAAGGAGGGACTAAAGCAGAATAGCGATTTCGCCGTTTTAAGCGCCAATTATGTGATGCATAAATTAAAAGAAGATTACGACTTGGCCTTTGACAGAACCTGTATGCACGAATGTGTTCTTTCCGCTTCCCGGCAGGCGGCCCAAGGCGTGCACGCCATCGACATCGCTAAGTTTTTGATTGATAAAGGCATGCATCCTCCGACGGTGTATTTCCCCCTGATCGTTCCCGAGGCCATCATGATTGAGCCGACGGAAACGGAGTCGAAGAAGACGATAGACTATTTTATCGCCGCGATGAAGGAAGCGGCTAGTCTCGCGAAAACCAACCCCACCGTGTTTAAAGAGTTTCCTAAGACCACCCCCGTGACGCGCCCTGATGAGGTCAAGGCCGCCCGCGACATCAATTGCAATTTTTTTTCCCCTCACCCTTCCCCCGCCGCTTTGCTTCGCCTGTCTGCCGCAGGCAGGCAAAACGCAGCAGCGGGGGTTAGGGAGGGGATAGTTTCCCATGATCCTTCGTGACATTTCTTTTCCAACGGCAGAAGAAAATATTCTTTTTGATGAAATCCTTTTGGACTTGGCGGAGCGCCAAGAGGCCGGCGAGGCCTTACGTTTTTGGGAGGCCCAACAGACGTTTGTTGTTCTGGGAAAAATCGGTAAACCAGCTCAGGATTTGCATGAGGTGGCCATCCGTCAGGAGGGTATCCCCGTTTTAAGGCGTTCCTCAGGAGGCGGGACGGTGGTTCAGGGAAAGGGATGTCTGAATTATACCCTGATTTTATCCAAGGATCGGCCGCAGATGGCCACAATTCATCGGTCGTATCAGTTTATCCTGAATAAAATAGTGGAGGCTCTCAAAGATTTAAATATTCAGGCTGTTTTCAAACCGATTTGCGATATCGCCACCAGCGATGGAGAAAAGAAATTCTCCGGGAATGCCCAGCGGCGCGGTAAGAAATTTATCTTACACCACGGGACGATCCTTTATGATTTTAACCTGGATCTGATTGAGCGTTATTTGCGCATGCCCAAAGATTTCCCTGAATATCGCCACAACCGTCGGCACCTCGATTTCGTGACCAATATTCCCGTTTCTCCGCAAAAGGCCAGGGAGGTCATCAAGAAAGCCTTTGAGGTTACGGGAGAAAATAATACACTGAAGCCACGGGAAACAGAAATTTTGCTCCGGCTGCGGCAAAAAAGAATCACGTCAGCAGGAACAGAGGAGGTTAGTCAATCAAATTTCTAGAAATTTTTCGAGAAAGGGTTGACACTCAGGGATTATTTTTTATAATAAGCATCATCTTATTGACCTTCTCTTTACTAATAAGAACGTTAAACCTCCAAGCCTCGTCGGCAATGAGAGTTGGAGATTTAACGTTAGAAAGGAAAAGGTCAATAATGAAATTTTTCTGCAGCGTTTGGAAATTTTTTGATTCGATTTTCAGTCAAGAGGAGGTACAAATTATGCGACGTATTTCAATAATGACCGTGATATGCTTTTTTCTTGCATCTTTAGTCATTCAGCAGTGCTGGGCCGGGCTTATCGATCATGAACGTCTTAATAGGCGCCGCGGGCTCCCGCTCTCCAACGAGAAGGCCCAGGCGGCCAAGGCTAAAGCCGCCGAGGTTCCGGAAGCCAAAATGGAACTACCCAAATGGATAACCGAACCCCCGGTGGTTAAGGGGAGCACCGATAGGAAATACGACGTGAATAATGATGGAAAACTGCAGAAGTCGGAGGTTACCATTCTTCTACGCGACGTCTTGGATATCGTGGAAGAAAAGGGTGGATACCAGGTAGACTCGGACATGCTCAAGGAATACGATAAGAATAGGGATGGTCTGCTCACTAAAGTTGAGGCCATTCAAATCCGCGAACACGTGCGGTAATTAAATTAAAGTGCGTTTAGCTTAAAAGGTATCTGTGTCCCGCCATGATGGATTTCATGGCGGGATTTTTTTGGCATTCTGTTCAAGCTTTCTACAGGGCCATGTTATAATGCTCGCCATGAATTTTTTTTCCGGGTTATTGTCATCTTTTTTTGTCATTTTTTTTCTCGCTGTGCTGCTTTTCTTGGCCCAGGCGCCGTGCACCTTTGCCGGTCGGCCGCAGCCCCTCCCGGCCACCGAAACCAACGACCAATATCTGAAATTCTTTGAAGAGGTTTATCAGACCATGGAGAAGAATTATTATTACGCTGTCAAACGTGAAGATTTTGACCGTTTCTTAAAAAAGTTTGAGCAGGATATTTATGGGCGATTGAAAAACGAAAATAAGAAAAATAATTATATTCTTTGGCGATCAGCGGCCATGCTGGTGGATTATCTGAAATCTCCGGAAGATAGTTTTTCAGCGTTTATTCCCCCGAAACCGGCCAAGAAGTTTGAGGAAAAAGTCTTGGGGCACCGCGTCGATGTCGGTATTGAGGGGAAGCTGACCGAGCGGGGATATTTGATCAGCCGTGTGGAGCCACGGTCCGATGCTTACGCACGGGGGATCCGTGAAGGCGATATTCTGCGAAAAATCGATGGGGCCAGTGTCCTTAAAATGGATGAGAAAACTATCCAGGAGAAATTGACGCCCTTGATTGACACGACGGTGCGCTTGCTTTATTATGATCAACGGCTCAATAAAGAATTGACGGTTAAGGTCGTCAGCAAAGAATATTTTAAACAATCCGTCTTTTTAACGCCGGTCCATGTCGCCGGTGTTTATTGCCTTGAAATTCGGACCTTTAACCGGAAAACTTCGGATGATTTGTTCCGTTTTCTGACGATGATAAGTCGCCAGGAAGAATCAAGCCTCATTCTGGACCTGCGCGGCAATCCCGGTGGGCCTCCGTTGGCGGCCCGCGAGATCGCCGCGTTTTTTTTAGAGCCGAGAGAGGAATTCGCTTTTTTTCAAAAACGCGGGCAGCCCAAGGCGGTGTTGGACGTCCCCAGCCTGCCTTCAGAATATCGCTATCAGGGAGAGGTCGTGATTCTTGTGGACAAGGAAAGCGGCAGCGCCTCGGAATTATTCTCCGGTGTGATGCAAAAGAAGGGCAGGGCGATGCTTTTTGGGGCGAATACGGCCGGCAAAGTTTTTTTAAAGAGTATGTTCCATTTTGAAGACGAGTCGATGCTGCTTCTGGTGACCGGACGCGGCTTTTTCCCCGACGGTGGCGTTTTTGAGTATACGGGGGTGACTCCCGATTTAAAGAGTGACAAAACGGGAGAAGACCTGGTCAATGATGTGGCACAGTATTTGTTGATCAATAAAAAAAATAGTAAATTTTAAAAGACGATATGACCGTTTTATTCGTTATCGGCGGAATTATTATCATTCAGATCATCGTTATGTTGGTGATCATCATCGTCTTGTGGCGGGTTTTGAACAGGCAGCTTGTCGAGTTAGCGATTGAGAAATTCGAACTCTTCTCCAAAGACGGGTGGACACAGGAACAAAATCAGCTGGAAGTAATCGTCGCTTCGAATATCGACAAAGTTTTCGAGCAAAAATTGGTGAAGGCTGTGCAAAAAAAATTGAACAAACCCGTTTCGATTGCCGTTAAGCAGGACCGGTCGATTAAAGGCGGGATGATCATGTATCTTAAAAATGGGACCGTTATTGATTATAGCCTGCGCAGCCGGCTTAAAGAGAGCGGTCTGCTGGGAAAATTTTTTGGTTCTTCGTAAAAGGACAATGCCAAAAGAACTCAAAAGCGAGGTCAAGACCCTTGTCGTCGTGCCGGCGTTTAATGAGAGCGGTAATGTGGGGCGGGTTGTTCAAGAATTGCTTTCTCTTCCCCTGCGGTTGACCGTGCTGGTCATCGATGACGGTTCCACGGATGCCACCGCCAGAGAAGCCGGCGAGGCCGGGGCTTTGGTCGTAATGCTCCCCTTTAACGTTGGCATCGGGGCCGCTGTCCAGACAGGGTTTAAGTACGCTTTTGAACACAACTTTGATATCGCCGTGCAGGTTGATGGCGACGGACAACACGATGTCGTTTATCTGGAAAAGTTGATTGATCCCATCCGCAAAGGGACAGCGGATATGGTGATTGGTAGCCGTTTTATGGAACCCTTTACCGGTTATCGTTCTTCCTTTATTCGTCGGGTGGGGATCCATTTTTTCGCCGGGTTGATTAGTTTTTTAACCGGTTGCCGGGTAACCGACCCCACATCCGGCTTTAGGGCCTGTCATCGGGCGCTGTTTACAAAATTCATCGAGGAATACCCTCACGATTTCCCGGAGCCGGAAGCGATCATGGCTGCGCGCCACTATGGGGTCCGCCTTATGGAGGTGCCTGTACAGATGCGTAAGCGGGTGAAGGGACACTCATCTATTCGTTATGTGCGCACGTTATACTACATGGTGAAAGTCACCTTCGCTATTTTGTTGAGCATGCTTAAACCCCAAGGACGGTTGAGTTAACATGGGCATAAAATTTTTGACATTGGTGATCCTGGCGGGTATTTTGTTTTTCGTCGTTGACCTTATCCGGCGTAGCCGACTCACCTTTAAGTATGCCGTCGGGTGGATTTTTATCTGTCTGTTGGGAATATTTTTTGTCATTTTTGATCAGCTGCTTTTTCGTCTGGCCGGATGGTTTGGTTTTCTGTTGCCCAGCAATTTTATATTCTTCGTGCTCCTGTGCTTCTTTATTTTGTTAAGCTTATTTTTGACCATTTTCCTTTGCCAGCAAAACAGCCGTAACGATACCATCGCCCAGAAGATTGGCCTTTTGGAATTGGAAATTAAAAAATTAAAAGAAATTATCAAACCCAGATAGGGTTCAGGGTTTAGCGTTTAGGGTATAGTGTGAAACTAAACGCTGACCCCTTTCCCCTAAACCCTGTTTTTATGAATCCCCAATCCAGCGATTGGAATAAGTTCTGGAAAAACCAGAAGCAAGATCAATTCAGCCATCCCAGCTGGTCGAAGCGAAGAATCCTTAAAACCCTTAAGCCTTTTTTAAAATCCGGACAAAGAGTTCTTGATGCCGGCTGCGGTAGCGGATTTTTTTCGAAATTTTTTTGCGACCAAGGGCTGGTGACGTTCAGCCTGGACTATGCTGATGAGGCGCTCGCCATGACCAGGCAGATAACCGAAGGCCGCGCCATGATCTTAAAGAAGGATTTACTTAAAACGCCGATCACAGAAGAGATGCTTGAACGCTTCGATATGATTTTTTCCGACGGACTGTTGGAACATTACACCGCAGAAGAACAAAAGAGGATTGTCGAGAATTTTCAGTCGCTGTTAAACAACGACGGGTTGCTCGTGACTTTCGTCCCCAACCGTTTTTCTCCTTGGGAGATTATTCGCCCGTTGTTTATGCCGGGGATTGAAGAGACGCCTTTTGTTTTAAAAGAATTGATTCGTCTCAATATCCGCGGCAACCTTACGATCTTACGACAGGGTGGGATCAATACTTTGCCGTTTCGGTTTTCTCCGGATCGTTTGTTGGGGCCTTATGTTGGAATGTTGTTGTATACCATCGCGAGAAAATCATGAGCGAGGATTCTCGGACACCCAGCGGCATGGATGCCCAATCTCCCGGGAATTCGGAAACCTGGGAGTCTGGGAATCATAGTCCATTAATCACCATCGTCATTCCCGCTTACACCGCCGAGAAGACCATTGCCAAGGCCATCGACGGGGCGTTGCGTCAACAGGGTGATTTTATAAAAGAAATTATCGTCGTTGATGACGGGTCTTCGGACCGCACGGCCGAGATCGTCAAGTCGTTTAAAGAGGTGAAGTATTTTTTTCAACCCAACGCCGGCCCGGCGGCGGCCAGAAATCGCGGGGCCCAAGAAGCCCAAGGTGAAATTATTTTCTTTACGGACGCGGACTGTATCCCCGCCGAGGATTGGCTTGTTAAGGCCGTCGTCCATTTTGCCGATCCTCATGTGGCCGTGGTCTCTGGCAGTTATGCTATCGCCAACCCGCAAGAGCGTCTGGCCAAGTGCATCCATCAGGAAATTATTTTTCGCCATCGGAATTTGATGCCGGTGTACCCTAAATTTTTCGGCAGTTTTAATTTTGCCGTCCGTAAAAAAGTTTTTGCCGCGGTGGGCGGGTTTGATGTTGGCTACCGGACGGCCAGCGGAGAGGACAATGACCTGAGTTATAAAATTTTGCGAAGCGGCGGTAAGATTTATTTCGCGAAAGACGCGCTGGTGGCCCACCACCATCCATCCGATATAAAAAAATATTTACGGGAACAATTTAACCACGGATTCTGGCGCGCGAAAATGTATCGGCACCATCCGCGTATGAGCAGAGGAGATGATTATACGTTTTGGAAAGATATCTTGGAGCCGCCGTTGGTCTTGGGGATTTGTTTTTGTTTCGGGATGCTGATGTTTTTAGGCAAAGTGTGGATTTATTGTGTATTGGTGCTACTTATTTTTATTCTGTTAATTCTGGAATTTATTTTTGCCTGCCGTATAGTTCAGGGAGGGGCCTTAGTCCTTTTCTGGACAGCTGTTACATTCTATCGGGCCTTTGTGCGGACTTTCGGTTTCCTCGCGGGTATTGTTCGATTTTTTAGCCCTCTAAAGCCTCAAAAGTTAATCAAAAAAAATTAAATAACCCCTTGCAATGATTAGGGGTTATGTTACTATGAAAATCAATAAAAGAGGTTCCTTTTTGTTGATTTCCTCGTCGGTAATTATAAACTATATAAGTCTAATTTAATGTCATATTTTAAATTATTAGGGTTTCAAAAAGAGCCATTTTCTACCAGCCCTGATCCGGATTTTTTTTATTTTACAAAAGTCCATGAGATGGCCTTGACCAATATCCTCATTGAGTTGCGCCTAAAGCGCGGACTTTCGGTTATCTTTGGGGATGTGGGGACCGGAAAGACCTCGCTGTCCCGCAAACTTGTCCAGGAGTTGCGCCAGAGAGGTGACATGATTTTTCACATGATCCTCAACCCGGATTTTGAAAAGGAAGAACAGTTCCTCACCAGCCTGGTGCGTAATTTTGATATCGATTACGCGCAGAAAAATTCCACGCTGACAAACATTTTGGAATTGCGCGATGCCATAGAACGGTTCCTTTTACAAAAGGCGGTGGAAGAAAAACGCACCATCATCCTGATTATTGACGAAGCGCAGAAATTAAATCTCTCAACGTTGGAGGTGTTGCGCGTCTTGCTTAACTTTGAAACCAACGAGTATAAAATGATCCAGCTGGTCCTGCTCGGACAGATGGAGTTGTACCCCAAGATTGTCCACATGCCCAATTTCGTCGACCGCATTAGTTTTAAATACACGCTCAATCCTTTGAGCGCGCAGGAGACCAAAGAGCTCATTGAGTTTAGGATCATCAGGGCCGGTTATGGGGGGGCGATGAAACTTTTTAACGATGAGGCCATCGCCGAAATTTACAACCATACCCGCGGTTATCCCCGGCGCATCACCATGCTCTGTCACCGTTTGCTTAAGGAGTTGATCGTGCAGAACAAGGCGATCATCGACCGCGCCATGGTTTTTGACTTAGTCGAGAAAGACCGTCAGTCCGGCTGGGACGGCCAGTTGCTCATCCATCGCGCCGGGACAGGGTCGGCACAAGATATTTCTTAAGAATAAATCTGACAGCCAGCAATGACTAAGAAGGAAACGGCGGAACAAAAACTGTTAAAAATTATCGAGGCCCAGGGCGGGGCAGCCAGTGCCGCCCCGGCCTCATCGCCGGCTTCTCCCGAAGCCAACGTCGCTCAGCAAGTGGCGGACTCCGTTAAATCATCTGGATTGCCCTCGCTGCCCCCATTCATTCAGTCTTTAGGGAATATTTTTAAGTTAGGGGCGTCTTCAAAAAATCTCGCGGTTCATTTTGGCATGCGCGAGGTGAATTATTTGCTGCTCCTGGCTGTCATGATGGTGGGGACGGTGCTGGCCCTGAATGTTTTTTCGGGGATGAGACTTTTAAAAAAGCGGGTCAGCTTTAGCGCCGCTCGTGGCGGCGTTAATGCTTTGGGCAACTTTATTCCCCCCGTTATCGAAATTTCTCAATACCTGGACAATTTTCGCCGGCGCAACATCTTCAAGCCTTTTGAGAAGCTGGAAGTCAAAGAGTCGGCGCTTACCCCAGAGGCCAGTACGGGTCTGTCGGCGAAGACCAAAGATTTGAAACTGGTCGGTGTTTCCTGGTTGGATTCGGCCGAGTCAGCTTCCGTAATGATTGAAGAAACCACCAGCGGTAATACCTACTTCCTGACAACGGGGGAAAAGATCCGCGATGTCACCATTAAAACCATTTATGCCGATAGCGTGATTTTAAGTTATCAGGGCGAAGAGATAGCGCTACATTTATGAATAAACTTAAAGCAATAAAAATTTTTGTGATTATTGTTTTATCCATGGTAGGGGCATATAGTCATACGCCCCTACGGGCCCAAACACCCCAGGATGAACCAAAACCCATCTTAGTCGAGGAACCCAAGGAACCCTTAGAAGAGCGCCTGACCCGCAAGATCACGCTGGACGTCCGGGACATGAACATTATCGATGTCGTCAAATTCTTGGCCCTTAAAGGCGAGTTCAACGTGGTCAGCAGCGGCGCCATCACCGGGCGGGCGACGCTCCTTTTAAAGCGCGTGGGTATCAAGGACGCGCTCGACATCGTCCTCATTTCCAACAACCTGGCCTATGACTTGAAAAATGACATCGTCCATCTGATGTCGGCGGCTGATTATGAGAACCTTTACGGTAAAAAATTCGCCGACAACCGCAGTGTGGTGATCATCCACTTGAATTACGCCAAACCGTCCTATGTCTTAGAAGCGCTGGACGGGATGAAAAGCGCTTTGGGAAAAATTATCATCGATGAAGATACGGGATCGGTGGTGCTGATTGATACCCAGAAGGCCTTGGAAGAAATGCAGGCGGTCATTGTCGACCTGGAGCAGCCCCTGGAGACCTTTACTTATAATCTGCAGTATGCCAAATCCGACGTCGTGGCCGAAAAATTGCGGCCTCGGCTCGAGGCCAACAAAGTCGGCACGATCGTCGCCGATGAGCGCTCGAACCAATTGATCGTGCGGGCCATCCCGGGACGAAAAAGCGAAGTCGAGCAGTTGATTGCGGACTTAGACAAACAAACCAAAGAAGTGTTGATCGAGGCGCGCATCCTGCAGATCGTCTTTAAGCCGAATTTTGATCTGGGCATAGATTGGGATTTGAATTTTAAGGACAGCCCTGATGAGGAAATCCAGAAATTATCTTTTTCGAATGTCTGGCTTAATAACAGCGGATTATCCTCCAGCGATAATTTAAGTAAATTTTTTACCAAAGTTGCGGTGGGAAATATCAGCAAAGACCATTTTCAGGCCACCCTCAAAGCCCTTAAGCAGGTCAGCGACACCAAAATCCTTTCCAACCCGCGGTTGCTCGTGACCAACGGGGAGGAGGCTAAGATCCATATCGGCGACACGATCCCGTACATCATCTCAACGACTTCCGGGACAGGGGACAATGCGATCACTAGCGAAGACGTCCGTTTCGTGGACGTGGGGATAAAACTTAACGTGATTCCTTTTATCAACGATGAAGGTTTCGTGACGATGCGTCTTAAACCCGAGATCTCCACGGTGACCAGTAAGCTTGAATCCAAAGGCGGCGGTATCCCGCTGGTCAATAAAACGGAAGTCGAAACCAATATCATGGTCAAAGACGGCAACACGGTGATTTTGGGCGGCCTGAAATCCGATGACAAGAGCCATATCAAACGGGGGCTGCCGGGGCTAGGGGATGTCCCGGTCCTGGGGAGATTTTTTAGCAGCACCAGCGATAAAATGACCAGTTCGGAAATTGTGATCTTCATCACCCCCCACATCGTGAACGGGGCGGAAAATTACAAAAGCCTGCGCGGCACGATCAAACCGTTTGCCGATTACCTGCCGGACAATGATTCCCGTAAGAGTATGTCCATCACCCCGACCAGCCCTTTTTTAAAAGACGGGGTGGCCACGGTTTCAGCCGGCACGCAGGATGAGGACATGGATTTAAGAAAACCTTTGGCGACAGAGTTAGAGGGCCGATAATGAAAAAATGTTCAAACGTGAAAGTTTTATTTGTATTCTTGGAATTATTGACCGTGATTTCTTTCCCCCGTGCCGCATCCGCCGAAGAGGCCCTGGCAGTGGTCACGACCGAGATCGGCTCCGAGGATGCGGTGGCAGCGGCCCAAGGACAGGAGGGGCCACCTGCGGATATTAAAGAGTTGTCTCTTCCATCTGAAGCGCCATCCGTTTTGGCTTCGCCGGAAGAATTGGACTTGAGCGATCAGGCCATCAAAGAGATTAACCAAACGCTGCGCCGATCCATTGAAGAAAACAAAAGGATGTTTGATGAAAGGGCAGCCCTGGAGGCGGACATCAAGCGGATCCGCGGCGAACTGGAAATCATGATCACCCGTATAAAAACGCTGACCGCCCAGCGCGACGATTTAACCGTGAAGAATGAAAAGATAGTCGGGTTCCAACAACAACAGACCGAAGAGTTGGAGAAAATAAAAAGTGATTTGGCTAAAAAAGAAGAAGAATACGGTAAGCGTCTAGAAGAGCTGGAGGCCGAAGCCGCCAAGAAGCGGCAGATGGAAGAGCTTGCCCCGTGGCTTTCCAGCGCCGTTGGGGAGGGGGCCCCTAAGGCCGACACGCCGCCGGAGAAATTGAATCAGGAAAATATGAAATTAAAAGTGGACTCCGCCCGGCTCATCCAGAAAACCAAAGCAGATCTATCCGGTTTAGAAACGAATCTGGGAAAAGTTTCCAACAGAATATCGCAGTTAAAGCAGGAAAACAAAAGCCTTAAAGTAGAATCGGCCAAACAGCATTACAACATGGGTAATCTGCTTTTTGAGCAGCGTAAATACAAAGAGGCCTCTTATGAATACCAGCGGGTCGTTGAGCTTATTCCCGGTGACCCCTCGGCCCATTACAACCTGGCCTTTGTCAGCGGGGAATATCTCAAAGATTATCCCGCGGCCCTCGAGCATTACGAGCGGTATCTGGTTTTAAACCCGAACGCCGAGGACGCAAATTTGGTCAAAGAAAAAATATTGGAGGCTCATCTGCAGATTGGTTCTTCCATCGGTCCGCCTCTGGACAAAAAGGTAAACGGACGGCCTAAAAAGAAAAAGGATAGTAAGCTTTAATACAATGTGCGAGCTTCCTGTGTCATTGCGCCCGCCCTGGCTAAAATCATAAACGGGTCAGGGAGCGCTTTTTGTGAAGCAATCCTTTAAAGAGATTGTGGTTCGACAAGCCCTTCGACAGGCTCAGGGTCATGGTCCCGAGTAGAATCGAGGGACTCACCATCCCGAGCGAAGTCGAGGGACTTCGGCCAGAAAACGGCCTCGCAATGACACAGAAAAGAAAACTCGCACATCGCGTTAAGCTTTAGCCGGTCAATCCGTACGTCACTTAAATAGAATTATTGAATTCCCGAGAGGCTTGAGAATTAAAAAGCAGATGGTAGGCTTTGTACCTTTAATTAAAAAGAGTAGTAATAGAATAAAATATTTTTCCCCCGGCATGATAAAAAATTTTTTTATCATGCCGTTTTTGTTTCAAGCCCACAAAGGCAGTGACATTTTATTCAAAAAGGTCGCAAGTTTTTTCTGTTTTTTATTTTGTTATGCGGATCAAGTCTAAGGATAGGGGAATAAAGCGGATGAGCTTCTTCTTATTGTCGAAGAAGATATTAAATTTCGTAAAAATATCTTTTCGCCCGAGAATAAACGGGGTTTGTTCATTGCTTGAGAATGCACAGATTACATTGATGGGCTTCTTCGTCAGCTTAAGGGTGATTTTTTCGATGTATGTTATGACTGGAGATCCCTCGATCCCGCGAAAAGGTATTATCCGTGCGCGGAGAATATCCAGGTTTAAAACCTCGGCAAAAGATAAAGGCACAATCGTACAATCTGCCCCGGAATCCACTAAGAATTCGAAATGTTGGTACCCATGCTTGGTCAGAACAGGTATGGCAATAATTGGTTCAGGAACTGTGCCGATTTGGGTGTTTTTGTCGCTAAAGGAAAAATCGGCTGGCATAAATATAAAGCAGATCTTTGCGAGGAACAAATCCAATCGTCAGTTTGGTGGGATCAATGCCTTTTTGGGTAATTTGTTTATTCAGTTGGCCAAAAGTTTTCGCGTGAAAAACAACGCGGTTATCCTTGTGGGCCACGAATTTTCCCCCGTATTTATTTTGAAGTCTTGCGTAAGAGATTGTCTTCATATTTTTTTCTCCTGGAGTAACTGTAACATGGGGATCATGGAGTGTCAAGAGAACAGATGAGAAGAGCACTATCGACAATCCTAAAAATTGGAAAATGGGAAATTTTGTTAAATAACCATAAGGGTGACCCGGTGGGTCGCCTTTACGCGGGTGACCGACTGTTCTCTCTGTTGAGGGGCTTCTCAGTAAACAGGTACAGGAATACGTCGTTTGGGGCGGAGTTTGCCTTGAATGGCTTGATCCATGCGTTCGGCAGTAACTCCGGGGATCCAGACTTCTCCGCAGTCAGAACACATTTGGACAATGACGTTTTCAAAAAGATAAAGATGGCCTTCGACCAGGCGATCGAGAGTTGTTTCTTGCCTGTGCAGTTTGCCGCCACAAATGGCGCAAAGAGATTGTTTCATGGTTTTCTAGACTGGTTGAAGCATTTCTTTCTTGGCACGCAAGGAAGATTTAAGAAAACTAGCCATAAAGTCAGAGGCATCAAGGATCTCAAGCAGGACAGGTTTATTGCTTTTAGAAAAATGAATAATGATTTGTCCGGCTTGTTCGGCATGGTTGATTTTAGTTTTCGAGAGTTCCAACATCATGATGTCGGTTCCGTGATCGTAACTAATGTTCATAACGGCTCCTTTTGTTTGGAAATAAGGAAACTATGGCAGGATAATTTAGCGAATCTCGTTAAGTTGATCAACCGTCAAACGAGCCTTGTGCAAAATGTGTTGCATCAGTCCTGGCTTTATAATTTTTCCTGCATGAACGGGGACAGGGATTGTCACTTTCCCTTCAGGGAAATTTTTCTGAAGAATATGATGACTCCCTTCAATGCGTTTACATTCGAACCCTATTTTTTTGAGGACGCGAAGAAGTTCCTTTCCTGTAATGCGGGGCAAGTGAGGCATCAGATTGTTACGTTGAGAATTTCTCGGATGGGTTTTCGATACTCTTTGAAGGCTTGTTTGATCCCGATGGTTTTGATGTATCCGCGAACGGCTTCGGTTATGTTGGTAATAGCTTCGTCCGGATCATCTCCCTGGGACATGACGTCAAATTCCGGACAGTATACGGTGTACCCGCCGTTGTGGGGATCGGAAATCAGTTCAACAGATATTTGTAGTTGATGCATAAGTGACCTCCATAAACACTCAATGTATAACATGCGACGTTATCAGTGTCAAGAAACGATAAATGAATAACCTCAAACAGACAATCCGGACGTTGATAGGCCAGGCGAAAGTTAGCCAGGGTGTCCCGGCCGGCAACGAAGTTGTGGCGTCGGGACAATACGCCCCGGCGACCTCCCGTCTTTCAGTTCCTTTTTCAGTCACAGGGCACTTTTATAAAATTTTTTTTATCATGCCGTTTTTATTTTTAATCTCGGCCAGTATTTTTTTAGTTAACCAATCCTTCGCCGCGGAAGTGGTCACAAGCTCGGGCGGGATGGATGCTACCCTTCACCAGAGAAATCAACCCCGTCTCGTCTGGATTTCCGATCAGACCGGCTATTCCTTTACCCCCAGAACTAACGGTACCTGTGGTTATCACAAAACGACCAATGGCGGGACGAGCTGGGGGGCATACACCGATTTTACGGGGGCTGCTGGTGGTTGTTCAGATTCTGGCCCTGTAGTGTGGTATGACCGCTGGACGCCGGGCGACACGACGGGCACCTACATCCACATAATTTTTAGTGAGACAGGAAATGATATTTGGTATCAGCGTTTGGATACTTCCAGTGATACCTTGCAGGGAACAGCCGAGATCACCACAGGTTTTCTCGTTAATGTAACCGAACCGTATTTTAGCATCACCAAAGGGATCGATGGGGTGCTATATATAACCTATACGGATTTTGCGGGTAATGGAAACACAACGATGAAATGTAGCACTACTTGTGGTACAGCCGGTAACTGGAGCAGTATATCGGCGCCGTATAGTTCTAGTCGTGATAACTATGTACAGCTTCTTCCATTAGCGAGTAACAATATTATGCTTATTCTAGATGAGGTCGGTTCTGACGATATCCAATCTAACGTTTGGAATGGAGCCTCATGGGCTGGGTGGACAACTATCGATGCCGGGGCCCCGGAAGATTCGACCTATATCAAAACCATCAACGCCACGGTGGATAAAAGCAATTATAACGTCTACCTCGCTTATGTCTCGGATGTCAATACCAGTGGGGCGGATATCCGCACGGCCGTCTACAATGGCAGTTCTTGGACAACCAAAACAGACGTCCTCACGAATTCAAATACCATCACCAGTGTAAGTATCGCCATTGATGAGAACACCAGTAATTTATACGTCGCTTATCTGAGGGGGACTGTGACGACTTCCATGAACGCTTATTATAAGCTATCCACAGATGGAATGGCGACTTGGGGGACTGAGACACAGATTAACACCCTCGACACGGATTTACGTTATATTGGCCTTAATCAATCATCGAGCGAACGGATTTATGCGGTTTATGATCGCTTAACCAATAATGAAATTTATGGGAATACGGTGGCTGATTTGACCGCAGGGAGAGCCATTTATTATTCCGTAGGAACTTCGACCGCTGATTTAAAGACCGGTTCGCCAACTGTTACCTTTTCCAACGGGTCAGCGACTTTTAGCGTGGCTCAGGCCAGCAATGTCGGCGTTGGCGACAAAGTCACCTACGGCGGCTCGAGTGTGGCGTATCTCTCCGGGCGTACCAGTTCGACGGTTTATAGCGTTGTCACAGCCACTGGAACCAAACCCTCCGATACCACCGCAGCCACGGTCAGTTCAATTTACCGGACATTTAATCTGCTCAGCACCGCCGAAAGCAGTGCCACCGGCGCGAGTTATCTGAACACCGCTAACCTTTCGGCGAATAATTATATTCTAAACTTTCCGTGTTACAACGATGGGGCCATGAATGATACGGTCACGATCGACGGCTATACAACGGGTTCTTCTAATTACATAAAAATTTATACGCCGACGGCGAGCACGGAAGTGGGCACCACTCAGCGGCACACGGGAACCGCCGGCACGGGGTTTCGGCTGGTGCCGGTGATCAGTGCCACGCAGAGTAATAGTTTTATCGACATTCGAGATGAACATGTGCGCATAGATGGAATTGAAATCGATGGAACAAGCGTCACTAATTCACGACATACGGTTGCGATAGATCTAAACTCAAGTATCAGTACTTCAGGGGACATACGAGTAAGTCGTTGCATTATCCATGACATCAGTAATTCTACGACCAGCGATCCGTTGGATGCGGATGTTAAGGGAATCTCGCTCAATGGCGGTAATCTGAAACTAAGCAATACTATAATTTATGATATTACACAGCTATCCACAACGAGTAGTTCATCGGCTGATGGAGTGGGCAGTGGCGTGGCGTCGACAACAAGTTATTTTTATAACAACACAATTTTTGATATTAAAAATACTGGGAGTACAAGTTCTGTCGATGGGATTAATCAAGATGCCGGGACGCTGATCGCTAAAAATAATTTTGTCGGTGATGTAGATTCAACCAGCGGCGGCGAATCGTGTTTTTCTGGAACAATTACTCAAAGCAACAATGTGTCCTCGGATACAACAGCATCGGGGACAGGCAGTTTTACGAATAAAAGCAATTATGCTACATATTTTATGAATACCACCAATGGCAGCGAGGATTTGCATCTGCGAAATGATTCTAATACCCTCTGGGGTGGCTATGGGGCTGACCTTGACACCGATTCAAACCTGGCCGTCACCGATGATATCGACGGCAACGCCCGCAATGGGACACAGCCGGACATCGGGGCCGATGAAAATACGGCTGTCGTGGGAACACCCGTTTATTACTCCGTGGGTACGACGACCACGGACATGAAAAGCGGCTCACCGACGGTCACGATCAATGGCGGAACGGCGACATTAACGGTGGCCCAGGGCAACACGATTGGCGTGGGGGATAAGATAACCTACAATGGTTCTACGGTGGCTTACATCGCCGGACGCTCCAGTTCGACGGTTTATTCCGTCATCACCGCGACCGGACTCACGCCGGCCAACGTCAGCGGACAAACGGTTAATTCTATCCTCCGAACGTTTAACAGCCTTTCTTCCGCGGAATCGAGTTCGAGCGGGGCATCCTATTTGAATACAGCGGCTCTGACAACGGGAAATTTCATTCTCAACATTCCCTGTTACAACGATGCGGCGCTAAATGATACCGTGACTATCGATGGCTACACGACGGGTGCAAGTAATTATATTAACATTTATACGCCGACGGCGAGTTCCGAGGTGGGTACCACTCAGCGCCATACCTCAACCGCCGGCACGGGTTTTAGGATGGTGCCATCCACCAGCGCTCCCGGAGCCGCTTATTCCATTATCAATATTTCCGATGAATACGTGCGCATCACAGGCCTTGAGATCGACGGCACCAGCGTCACCAACGGCCAGGCGATCCGGGGGATTTATCTAAACAGCGCGTTAAGCGCGACCAGCGATGTCCGCCTCAGTAAAAATCTTGTCCATGATATCACGTCTTCTTCCGGGGGCAACATCGGCGTTGGGATTTATCAGGACGGCGGGACGGCGAAGATCAGCAACAATATTGTTTATGATATCACCAACTCGGTGGCCAGCGCTTCGTCCATTCCTTACGGGATTTTGATGGACCAGGCGAGTACGACCAATTACGTTTATAACAACACGGTTTTTGACATCAAACAGACCGCCGGCGCCAGCGGCGGGGTGGCCCGGGGGTTACATCAGCTCAACGGGACCGTCACGGCCAGTAATGACGTGGTTTTAGACGTTGTGAGTACGAGCACAACGGAAACCTGTTTCGGCGGAACCTTAACACAAAGTTACAATGTTTCCTCGGACACAACGGCCTCGGGGACAGGCAGCCAGACGAGCAAGACTTCTTATACGAGCTATTTTAAAAATACCACCAATGGCAGCGAGGATTTGCGTTTGGCCAGAGACGCCTCTACTAACTGGGGCGGTTACGGCAATGATCTCGATGCCGATTCTAATTTGGCGATTACCGATGACATCGAGGGGGAGACCCGCGATAGTTCTTCACCGGACATGGGGGCCGATGAATATAGCCTCGGGACAAAACTTGTTTTTTCGACGTCGCCCAGCGACTCTTATCAATTTGATATCCTGCAATCTTTCCCGGTGGTGCAGGTACAGAACGCGAGTAGTGTGCTGCAGACAGGGGACAGTTACACTTCGGTGACGGTGGCCATTGGCACCAACCCGGGCAGCGGAGTTTTATTGGGGACTTTGACCAAGACGGTTTCTTCCGGGGCGGCGACCTTTGATGATCTGAAAATTACCCGTTCGGGAAATGGGTATACGCTGACCGCTACCGAATCTCCCGCCGGCTTGACCGACGGGACATCCAGTTCCTTCGATATCCTCCCCTCCACGGTGGTTCATTCGGAAGTGATTTATGACGGCACCACATACTATGTGAAATGCTGGCTGCAGGGACATCAGACCATCGTCAACGTCGCGGATTCGGATACCTGTTCGCTGACAATTTATAAGGCCGACGGCTCAACGGAACTGGCAACGGTCTCCGACATCGGTAACCCGGATGCCAACGAGATTTTCAGTTACAGTAGCTGGACGCCGTCGGATGCGAACGATATTTACTACGGAAAAGTCACCATTAGTTACAACGACGGCAATGGCGCGGTGAGCTATACGGCCATTGCGACGTATGATATTCGACAGATTTCCAATGCCACAGGAGGTGGTGGGGGCGGCGGGGTAGTGGCTAAGGTCACGGTCTTATTTGATGATACGGATAATTCGCAATATATCATGGGCTGGGTTGAGTCCAGCGGCGTTCCGGTAGATTTGACAGCGAGCCATACGGGAACCGTGACCATCCTCGATGGCGATGGCGCTGTGACCACGGGTTGCGGCGGCTCGTGTTCGGCCATTTCCATGACCCGGGTGGATTCGACCACCCCGCACGATTATTTTCAATACAGCAGTTGGACTCCGGTGGACCGAAACGACACCTACCTCGTCTCCGTGACGATTAATTATAATTCCACGAATTACGAGTACAGCATTCAATATGATCCCAACGCCTATCAGCTTTCGGAGATACTGGCTGACACCACCACGATCAATTGGACGAACATCACGGATATCAAGACCGCTACCGATACGATTAACTGGACCAATGTCACGGATATCAAATCGACAACGGACTCGCAGTCCGGCGTCAACTGGACGGATTTTGAGGTCCTGACCGCTTCCGGAATCAACTGGGCGGATCTCGACCGGATGAGCGATGCGGGAATCAACTGGGCGGATATGGATACATTGAGTGATGCGGGGATTAATTGGACGGACATCGACCGCTTGAGCGACACCGGAATCAATTGGGAAGACCTGTATAGTTTGACGGCCGCCGGGATTAATTGGGCGGATATCGATGTCCTTAGCGATGTGGGGATCAATTGGTCGGAGCTGGATGTTTTGTCCGATGCGGGGATCAACTGGAGTGATTTCGATGTTTTATCCGATGTGGGGATCAATTGGGAAGATATTGAAACGTTTTCGGATATAGGGGTGAATTGGGCGGATATGGATACGATGAGCGACGCCGGGGTCAACTGGTACGACATCGCTTTCATGAGCGGATCGGGACAAAACTGGACGGACTGGATCAACTGGGACAGCCTCGCGTTGTTGACCACGGCCGGCGTTAACTGGAGTGATCTCGACATCATGAGTGACTCCGGTATCAACTGGAATGAGTGGATTGTGTTAGGTACTGCCGGGGTCAACTGGGCGGATTTGGAAGTTTTATCGGATGCGGGGATTAACTGGGTGGATTTTGACGTGATGCATGATTCCGGGATCAACTGGAGCGACGTGGATGTGTTAGGCGATATGGGCGTTAACTGGGCGAGCATGGGGGACCTTTCCGGCGCCGGGATTAACTGGCTGGATATTGATGTTTTATCGGATACGGGGATTAATTGGTCAGATGTGGACGTGTTAAGCGATACGGGGATCAACTGGTTGGAAGTGGATGTGTTATCCGATGCGGGGATTAACTGGGTGGACTTTGATGCGCTGCACGATGCGGGGATTAATTGGAGCGATGTGGATGTTTTAAGTGATATAGGCGTGAACTGGGCCAACATAGGAGATATGTCTGCGGGGATCAATTGGCTGGATATTGATGTTTTAAGTGATACGGGGATCAACTGGCTGGATGTGGATGTTCTGTCAGATATGGGAATCAATTGGGCGGATTTGGATGTTTTGGCGGACGCTGGGATCAATTGGGTGGACTTTGATGCGCTGCACGACGCGGGGATTAACTGGAGCGATGTGGATGTTTTAAGCGATATAGGCGTGAACTGGGCCAACATAGGAGATATGTCTTCCGGGATCAACTGGCTGGATATCGATGTGCTTTCGGATACGGGAATCAACTGGTCAGAGATCGATGTGCTTTCGGATACGGGAGTGAACTGGGCGGATTTGGATGTTTTGGCGGATGCGGGAATCAACTGGGTGGACTTGGACGCGATGCATGACGCGGGGATCAACTGGCTGGACGTGGACGTGATGCATGATATGGGGATCAATTGGTCAGATGTGGACGCGATGTACGATGTGGGGGTTAACTGGGAGGATGTTGGTGTGTTGTCCGACGCAGGGGTCAACTGGAGTGATGTGGACCTTTTAAGCGATATCGGTGTCAATTGGGCCAATATTGGCGACCTTTCCGGGGCCGGGATCAATTGGGCCGACGTCGATGTTTTAGCGGACGCCGGGATCAACTGGGTGGACATCGATACCCTTTCCGATACCGGAGTGAATTGGGCGGATTTGGATGTTTTAGCGGATGCGGGAATCAACTGGGTGGACTTGGACGCGATGCATGACGCGGGGATCAACTGGCTGGATGTGGATGTTCTGTCATATATGGGAATCAATTGGGCGGATTTGGATGTTTTTTCCGATGCGGGGATCAATTGGCTGGATCTAGATGTGTTAAGTGACACAGGGATCAATTGGCTGAATGTGGATGTTCTGTCAGATACGGGAATCAATTGGGCGGATTTGGATGTTTTAGCGGATGCGGGAATCAATTGGGTGGATCTGGATGCGATGCATGACGCGGGGATCAACTGGAGTGACGTGGACGTGTTAAGCGATATAGGCGTGAACTGGGCCAACATATCAGATATGTCGGTGGGGATCAACTGGCTGGATATCGATGTGCTTTCGGATATGGGGATCAACTGGCTGGACATCGATACCCTTTCCGATGCCGGAGTGAATTGGGCGGATTTGGATGTTTTAGCGGACGCGGGAATCAACTGGGTGGATTTTGATGTGCTGCATGACGCGGGGATCAACTGGCTGGATGTGGATGTGTTGAGCGATATCGGCGTCAACTGGGCTAACATAGGCGACCTTTCCGGGGCCGGGATCAATTGGGAAGATATTGATGTTTTGTCAGATACGGGGATCAATTGGTCAGATGTGGACGCGATGCACGATGTGGGGGTTAACTGGGAGGATGTTGGTGTGTTGTCCGACGCGGGG
>Ga0247727_10006480_pt1 | contig 23012 bp, 24 predicted proteins | sample WisWelCaveWW1625_FD_202498 | JGI IMG/M metagenome (GOLD analysis project Ga0247727, IMG submission 202498) | Biofilm microbial communities from Wishing Well Cave, Virginia, United States - WW16-25 | ecosystem: Environmental > Aquatic > Deep subsurface > Groundwater > Cave microbial mat | place...
GGCCTCCAAGCGCAGACCGGAGGCCTGCGGTCCACAATGCAGGCGGGACGCCTGCGCTCCACATGGCAGCGAGACGCCGGCGCTCCCCCGTAATAGAATAGAGTCACGGAGGAAATGCGCAATGAAGGTAATTCGTTCAATCGTGCCGGTCATGCTGATGCTGGCTTCGATAGCCAGTGGACAGGAGGCGCCGGACGCACCGGAGCTAACCAAAATGCTGCATGAGTTTCTTGCAGGAGCTTCACGAAATGATGCAGCGACTCACGACAGGTTCTGGGCAGAAGATTTGATTTATACGGGCTCGTCCGGCCGTCGAATCGGAAAAGCGGACATCATGAAGGAGGTCACCTCGTCGCCGGCGCCAAAACCGGACGACCCGACAACAGTTTACTCAGGCGAAGATATTCGCATACATCAGTACGGCACCACTGCGATTGTTGCCTTCCGGCTGGTCGGCACGACAAAGACAAACGGCAAGATTGATGTGGCCAACTACCTGAACTCCGGCACATTTCTGAAACGGAACGACAAATGGCAGGTGGTTAACTGGCATGCAACGCGGATGCCTCGCCCTGAAGAAGAGGCAAAGAAAGAGGTTGCTGCAATTCAAAAAGCTTTTTATGACGCCATGATTGCCTCAGATGTCAAACCGCTTGAAAACCTGCTGGACGAGAACTTTATCTGGACGCTTGATTCAGGCCAGTACGTAACGCGTATACAGTTGCTCGGCCACCTGGGATCGGGACAACTGAAATATTCAAAGATCGAAACCTCTGACGTCACAGTATCCGTGTATGGCGAAACAGCAATTATTCGCGGCAAATCGGTTCGCCGGCATTCTAAGCTTCCAGGCTCAGACACCGGTGATGTTGCGCCCTTCACGGCCGCTGATACGTTCACATTTGTCAACCGTGCAGGCGCCTGGATTGCTGTAGCTCTACACACAAGCCGGATGTGAGGTCGGGCCGACTTTCGAGTCTGGAAAGTTCACAAAAATTCTCGTATTCTTTGATAGATTGAAATGAAGCCGATCATTTTTCCCATTCTTCTTCTCTTTCCTTTTTTGATTTCCGCAAACGATGCACGTATTGTTGCCGTAGCCGATGTGCATGGCGCACTGGACCAGTTTGTTTCCATTCTGCAGTCCGCGAAAATTCTGGATCAGAGTCAGAACTGGTCCGGTGAAAAAACAATCTTTGTGCAAACCGGAGATGTTCTGGACCGGGGCATACAGGGACGTCAGGTTCTTGATCTCCTGATGAAGTTGGAGAATCAGGCATCCAGGAGCGGCGGCAAGGTGTATCCTTTGCTGGGCAATCACGAAGTCATGGTAATGATGGGGGACCTGCGGTACGTGTCGGCAGAAGAATACGGAAACTTTGCGGGGAAAGATTCACAGAAACTCCAAAAAAAGGCTTTCGAAGAAACTAAGAACTTTCTGATCAGAAAAGCTGAAAAGAGAAAACAACCGCTTCCACAGTTTACTCCGGAAATGGAGGTGGAGTGGATGAAAAACCATCCCATGGGTTTTGTGGAGCATCGGGAAGCTTTTGGTCCTCTGGGACATTACGGCAAATGGCTGAGAAAGCGTATCGCCGTTCTGGATTTGAATCACAACGTTTTTCTTCATGGTGGACTCAGTCCAAAGGTTGTCTCCTTCAAAATCGAGGAGATAAACAACACGATCCGCCGGGAAATAGAGCTTTTCGATCGTTACAAAAAAACCATGTTGGAACAAAAGCTGATTTTGCCTTTCTTCAAGCTGGAAGAAATGATCATAGCTGCGCGGGAAGAGCTTGAAATCCGGCAAAAAGACGAAACGCTCGAAGCATTCTTAGGGTTGAGCAACTGGCTGAGCATAAACCCGGACGGCCCTTTGTGGTTTCGGGGTTACGCCAACTGGACTGACGAGGAAATGGCGACTGCAATTCCCGAGATACTCGAGACGTACAAGGCGCGACGCTTCATTGTCGGTCACAGCGTTCAGCCAAAAGGCAACATTCGGGCCCGCAGCAATGTTCAAGTGTTGCTCATCGATACAGGAATGAACGCTGCTTTTTTCGAGGAGGGGCGTGCTTCGGCTCTGGAAGTCCTTGGAGATCGTATGACTGCCATTTATGGCGATGAAATGATTGTTTTGAATCCGTAGATCACATGAATTCAAGTATCGTGGTAGACGGCAAAACGCTGGAGCTCAACCGGTTTATCCGGGAATTAAACGGAAATCTGGTGAACGCTATCGCGCGGTCCCTCAAGGCCTCTGAGGGAAAACGGGTTCGACTGGTTCTGAACGGAGACACACTCAGCATGTTCGTCGATGAAAATCAGGTCCCACTGGATCTGGGACGCGCTGCCGAAATCGTGGGAGGAGTACTGAAGGGTTTGCTCAGCAACTTGAAGGGCGCCGAAAATGCGGTAGAAGTCTCATTTGAGTGTGAAAGAGAATGAACTACTATATAAATAGTACTACTGTGATCATTAAGCGTGGTGACATCACGGAAGAAGACACGGAAGCCATCGTGAATGCTGCCAATACACATTTGCAGCATGGGGGAGGTGTGGCGGGAGCCATTGTTCGAAAGGGCGGTCGAACGATACAGGATGAATCGGACCGCATCGGTAGAGTGCCTGTGGGACAGGCTGCTCTAACTTCCGGAGGCCGGCTCAAGGCGCGCTTCGTAATTCACGCTGTCGGACCCCGGTTGGGCGAAGGAGACGAAGAACGCAAATTACAGAATGCAACCGCAAACAGTTTGCGTCTGGCGGACCAGCGCAGCATCCGCAGTCTGACCTTCCCCGCCATCAGCACGGGTATCTTCGGATATCCGATCGAGAAATGCGCCGGTATCATGCTGAAGACAGTACAAGAGCACTGCAACGGCGAAACCGGAGTTCGTGAAATCCGGTTTTGCCTCTTTGATGATGCGGCGTTTCAAGTATTTCTGAACACTGCGAACAGCGTAATCAAATGAACATTCGCGTACGCACATCATCCGGCCGGACAAAGCCCGAAACGGTAAAGATCCGTGAAAAGATCTTCTACGCGTGCCAGGATTGCAAAAACCGGTACTACGACCATCATATTCTTTGCCCGCAGTGTCTCGGCATGGTATCCACTTCTTCTCCTCAAGTTTCGGATTTAACGATTATCTCGAGCCCTGAGACACGATCGAACGAATCGGTGGAATTGCTTCAGACGCTATCCGGAAACCAGGACTTTGATTTTCGAAAGGCGCTCAAATCGCTTCCGTGGAAATGCATCAGAAAAACCGACAGGCCTGTCTTGCAACACTGGAAAGAGTGTCTGGAAGCGGAAGGGTTGGATTGCGAGATTGCCCCGGCGTTGGAGGAGCCCAAACGCAGATCCGGGAAAATGTATCTACCTTTGTTTAAGGATTACGCGCCGCTTCCCGCTTTTCTGCCTGCAGCAACAACTGAGGAAGCAAAACAATTTTCCCGCTCGATCGAAAATGCTGCCGTTCGAATGCGATGGGTGGAAATCGTCCTTAAATCTTTTACATTATTAGAAGAATTGTTCAAGCAGCGGTCCGGCCGTATCCTCTTTTACGATATTATCTTCCGTATCGATCACCAGATACACGAAACAACCGTTGATTTTTCCTCTGCCCGACTGAAAGACGCTTTGTTTGAAAAGCGCATCAGCAAACTGCGCGAATCTCTGCAGCAATGGGAAAGTGAAATCAAGGCGGTTCGTGAAAGCATTGAAGAGCAGCTATGACAGTGCGTCTGACCAATCCGGACGAAGATAGATACCAGAGGCTCCGGCTGATTCAGTGGTGGGACCAGGTCAAATTGTCTTCTGCGTCAGTGCTGGTTGTAGGCGCCGGGGCTCTCGGAAACGAAGCCGTAAAGAATCTGGCGCTATTAGGCCTCGGAAACATATTCGTCGCGGATTTCGATAGGATTGAAACCAGCAATCTCACCCGTTCCGCTTTGTTTCGCCAACAAGACGTTGGCAGATGGAAAGCTGAAATCCTTGCGGAACGAGCAACCCAGTTGAATCCGGACTGCCGGGTCCATCCGCTGGTCCTCGATGTGCGCTACAACCTTGGACTGGCCTTCCTGAAGCGCATGAATCTGATTTTCGGATGCCTGGACAATCGTGAAGCACGCTACTACATCAACAGAAACTCCTTCCTTCTTAAAAAAACTTTTATAGATGGAGGTCTGGACACACTGAACGGCTCCGTGAGCGTTTTTCAACCGCCTGAAACTGCCTGTTACGAATGCACGCTCGGCCCCGCAGATCGCGCTGAACTGCAAAAGCGCATCTCGTGTCTCAAAAGTGTCGATCCGGAAATCAAGCATCATGTGCCCACGGCCCCCACGATCGCTTCGATCGTCGGCGGACTGCAGGTCCAGATCGGCATTCGCGCTCTGCACGATCTGAAAATACCATCGGGAAAAAGGATCGGCCTGTATGGACTCAGCGATGTGTTCTTCGAAATTCAATTCGAGACGTCGAATGAATGCGGGCTACATGCCTGGGCTGATCCAATGCCGGATTCGGTGCATCAATTGAATGCCTCGCCGAACAATTCTTTGCAGCGAATCCTGACGCTCGCCAGGGACAAATGGAATGCGACCGCGTTGTCATGGGATTTCGATCGCGATCTGATCACCGGACTCACGTGCAATGGCTGCGGCAACCCGGCGGAATTTGTCGGGACACTCTCCCGCTATAAAGATGCTCCCGTGTGCCTGTGCGGCGGAGTCTGGAAGCAGTCAATCAACACCGGTTTCACCGGCAGTGAATCCTGGGGAACTAAGAGTTTTCTGGATCTCGGATTTCCGCCCGATCATATCTACGCCGCAGAAACTGCCGCCGGCAAGATCTTCTTCGAGCTCGACAACAATTGATTCACTCAGGCCTGTTTGAATCAGGTTCGGCGAGCATCGGCCTGCAGAGCCGGTCGCGGACCGGAACGGGGACTACAAAGCCTTCGTGTGAAGTGATACATGGCGAAGCATTCAAGAGCAAAAGGTGGAAACCCCAGCAAACCGAGAAGAGGCATTTCGAAGTATTTGAAGTTTTTCGTAAATGGGACCGTGTAGATCCACTTTGCGCCTGCCCAGAAATTCCAGAATTCCCAGAGAAAACCGCAAATGGCCCCACCCACCAGGAGCAGCCGGAATCTCTGCCACCTTCCCTGTTCAATATCCGCATAAATAGAACTATCCTGTCTCCAGTAGTTAACGGGTTCCAGCAGAAAGAAGTATCCAAGCCAGACAAGGCCGAAAACATAAGGTGATGGAAAGAGGATTGGAAAGAGGACCGCAGCAAGCCCGCCTGCGAAAGATGCAATCAGAAAACCCGGCTTCAACTGTCGAGGTTTTGGATTTCTGTCTTTAAACAATCCGAAAGTTTCAAGTAAGTCTGCCGTCAAAAAAATTCCCGGGAAAATTGTTGCAAATGCGATGAAACTGCCAAGCATGCGCTGCCAGTGTTCAGGAGCAAGATTGATGTAATACCAGTTTTTCAACAGCAAGTTGTACCCTTCGTACAACAGCCAGCACACATTGGACAGCACCAGCATGATCAGGAATTCCAAAGGACGGTCTGTGATCAGGCTTTTCTTTTGCCTGGCAGCTACAATTGCGTCGAGCAGAAATATGTAGTTCCACCACTGAATGGGGGTAAAGAAAGTATAAACCGGTTCGACCCTGTAGAACATCAAGTACTGGCACAATCCAAGAGAGACCAGGGCGAGATATCCGTACCAGCGCATATTATTTAAAGGAACGCATTTCGGTTCCAGAGATCTGATCCAGAAGCAGATATCGCCTTCCAAATAAAAGCGGAAGCAGGTTGAAAACGTTGAGTAAGACCATCGCCAGCCATCGTGCGAGAATTCGCGTTGCGGGAATGGAGCTTGCCCCCAAATCTTTTAACTCCAGTGAAAGAAAAACCATTCCTGGAGTCTGCCTTGAAGAATGATAGAAATAGAGATAGTAAATGCAGTGAATGAAAAGGAAGGCCCCTGCGACCCCTTTCCATCCGGAAACGATGACAGATTCCACAGGCTCTCCGGTACCGGCGGAAAACAGAAAGAGGAAAGCGCTCAATAGTACTATTATAATAATATGATCAATTATAAAGGCTGCGGACCGCTGAATCAGATAAATTCCTGCGCCTGTTGCTCCTTTTTCCTCAGACGGTTCCGTGATCAATCCATCCAGGTCGCCTGTCCAGATTTCGAGAGAGGGGTTCGCCGCAGGTACCGGAACAACGGTCGGACGAACTTCTCCCGGGGGTTCCGGATCCAATTTACCGGGCCTGGAATGGCGTTCCGGAGCAACCGTGGGTTCCGGTTTCGAAGATGTTTCCTGCTGATCGGTCTCCCTGATGGGACCGGGCGGCGTGGTCAGTCTTTTCTTACGCTCTCCGTAAGCTTTGACTTTTTCTGCTACCTCTCTCTTCCATTCCGAAATATCCGGTCCGGTAGAATTATCCTTTCTCATATTTAACTGTTTTCGATTGAGGAGCGAACTTACCAGGCTCCGACGTGCCGCAATACCCGCAATACTTGCCTTTCAACTGGATCGAATGCGAAAACCACAAACCAGGCAATTCATGCCTTACCGGCGCATCTCCATCAAAGCCACAGCCTTCCGCACTTCGATATCGGTTGTGCCGGATCTCTGGCATTTACGTGCAATCGCAAGAGCATCTTTGCTCATTTGATCGGTTTCATCAAGAAACAGAACCTGACGGAAGTAGTCACCCGCTACATCACATCTCCACTCCCGGATAGCGATCACTCCGAGATTGTAATAACACTTCAGTATTTTAGGATGCAGCATTCCTCTTGCATCCGGATGCGTTTCGAGATATTTTTCGTACAGCTTCACCGCTCCCGCGAACTCAGAATATTCAAAATACGTATCCGCTTCATTTAAGATTTTCTTTTCAGCCAGCTCGGCATCCGATTTATTTTTCCGGGCCTGATCCTGAATCTTTTTTGCATCAGGATGTTCAGGGTTTATGGCAAGTATTTCTTGACTTTTGGCAATGGCGGCATCGTACTGCTTTTCTGCGAGGTAGAATTGCGCTTCCTTCGTCAACTGCGTGATCTTCTCAAGATCCCGGGGATTCATAGTAACAACTGGAGTTTTTGAAACGCCGGGAGGTTTTGCCGTCTTGATCCCGGGTGGCGGGTTATTCTTAACAACGGGTGCGGGAGGCGGATTGTCCGGTTTGCTGCCCGTAAAAAAGAAAAAATATCCTCCGCCCGCTGCAATCAAAACAAAGATCCCTATTAACAATGCAGGACTAACGGGGAGTCCTTTTCTCATTGCCGGAACGGCTCCGGGCCGAATGGCTGCAGAAGGCATACCTGCTCCTGGAGCCGATTCCTTGATCGTTCGCATAAGGTCCAGAGCTTCCTGACTGGTTGGATCGAGTTCAAGCACTTTCCCAAGAGTGTGTCTGGCGGAGTCGTATTTACCTTCCGCAGCAAAGGCTCTTGCATTGCCCATCAAATTACGACTCTGCTCAGTTTTCTTTGCTTGAAGATTCAGACCCTTGATACGGTCAGCCAGTGCTGCATTTTCCGTGTCCACTGCCAGTGCCTGTGAAAAATACTGAGCGGCTTCACGATATTGACCTCGCTTTTCCGCGTCTTCACCCTTCGAGATCAAATGTTCCAGACTCGGTTCTTCTGATGTGCGGTCGATCAACGACAAATACTTGGCCGCTTCACTGTTTTCGGGATCAACGGATTTCACTTTGAGAAAAAGATCTCGCGCGCTATCGACTTCACCTGATTCGTAAGCAGTTTGAGCCTCTTTTAAAAAGTCCTTGACCTTCAGTCGCTGTTCATTCGCAGCAACCCGGGCCCTTTCTATTCGATCCAGAGCCTCAGGATGGTTCACATCCAGCATGAAAATCTCGGACCACACTTCGATTGCGCCTTGATACTGCTCGTTGTTATAAAGGCGATCGCCTTCATCGAGCAATTGTGATATCCGGTCTTGATCAGATACAAATCCGAAGCCGTCGATGGGGGCCTTTGATTCGACCGGCACCGGAGGACTTTCAAGATCGAACAACGGCTCTCCTTCAGGAGTTGCATCCCCGCTGTTCATGTGACGGGCATTGTTGATCAGGCGATCCAGGTCCGGATATTCGGGATCAATCGAACGAACTTTTTCCCATTGTGCAATCGCTTCTCCGTAAAGACTGCTTTCAAACAGGGATCGCCCGGAATTAATAAAATTTTGGACAAACGGTTCCGCTTCCAGTTTTTCCTGGGCCTTGTTCAATAGACTGTTCACCGTCTGGTTATCGGGATCGAGAAGCTGAATTTTCTGACATTCATTGATGCACTTTTGAAAATCGCGAAGTTTGAAGAATTCCTGGGCTTTTCGCAGATTCTCGCGGGTAAACAGCTCCGCTTCCAGATTGCTTTGCGCTTCGTCCATCAATTCTTTCGCTCGCGGGTTGTCAGGCGCTATGTTCAATATGGCGCGACATCCGTTAATGGCTTCGTCAAAGTTACCGGACTGAATGGAGTTTTCGCATTTCTCGATAAGATCTAAGATATGCTTTTCTTTCGGATCAATGTTTGATGTAGGAAATGTCATGTTTGGCCGATTTACACGAAGAGCGTATTATACTATACGGTTTTTTAGAGTGTCAAAGAATTATGAATCACGATCTTGTTGAATACCATGCAACCGAAGGAATTGCAACTATTGTTTTGAAGGATCCGCCTGCAAACACCTATTCCTATGAAATGATGCGCCAGTTGGATGAGGCGGTTCTGAAATCACGTTTTGACCCGGACATTTTTGTAGTCCTGTTGACAGGATATGGAGAAAAATTCTTTTGTGCCGGCGCAAACATTCAGGCGCTGCGGTCGGTCACACCTGAATACAAGTATTATTTTTGTCTGCACGCCAATGAGACGCTGAACCGGCTCGAGCAAACACCCAAACTGGTAATCGCCGCAATCAACGGTCATTGCGTTGGAGGCGGGTTGGAAGTTGCGATGTCAGCGGATATTCGCATTGCCCGTAAAGGCTCAGGCAAAATCGGACTGCCCGAAGTGAATCTCGGTGTTTTGCCCGGAACCGGTGGTACCCAACGACTTGTCCGCTTAATTGGAAAATCAAAAGCCTTTCAGATAATGGCAACCGGGCTGACGTTCGACTTTGAAGAAGCCCTTCAGCTCGGAATCATTAATCATGTGTTCGAATCTGACGGATTCATGGAACAGATCATGACCTTTGCCAGGCAATTCGTGCCGCCGGCAAAAGCGGCAAAAGCCGTGGGGTTGATCAAACGCGCAGTTACGACAGGAGCCGAAATGGCATTCCAGGACGCGCTTGCGCTGGAAAGGGAGTTACAGCAACAGCTATTTGAAAGCAACGACGCCTCTGAGGGTCTGGCCGCCTTCACAGAGCGGAGACCGCCTCAATTTAAGGGAAAGTAGCCGCACCAAAATCCGCTTCACAGGAGAAAAAAGCAATGGAACATAAACACGCGCTACCTCAAACGAAATTATTTATTGGTGGAAAGTGGGTTGAACCGCATTCCGGTAAGACATTCAACACGTTGAATCCGGCAACGGAAGAAGTGATTACGCAGATTGCCCTGGCAGATGATTCCGATGTGGATCAAGCCGTGCAGGAATCGCGCAGAGCTTTTGAAACCGGCTCGTGGAGTAAGTTAAGCGCAACAGACCGCGGGAAATGGCTGCACAGGATAGCAGACGCAATCATGGCTCACGCTGATGAATTCGCATATCTGGAGACAATCGATATCGGCAAGCCTGTTTCGGAGAGTCGTAACATCGATGTTCCTTTTGTAGCCGAGCTGTTTCATTACTATGGAGGCTGGGCAAACAAATTTCATGGTGAAACGATTCCGGTGCGCGGTAATTACTTGAACTATACACTACGGGAACCGCTGGGTGTGATCGGCACAATTACACCCTGGAATTTTCCCCTGTTGCTGGCGGCCTGGAAGATTGCTCCCGCTCTTGCCATGGGAAATTGCGTTGTTCACAAACCTTCCGAACAAAGCCCGCTGACTTCGCTAAAGCTTGCTGAAATATGCCGGGAAATTGGTCTTCCAGAAGGAGCTTTTAATGTGGTTACTGGAAGCGGACGAACGACTGGAATGGCGATGATACATCATCCTGGAATCGATAAGATTGCTTTTACAGGCGGCACATCGACTGGAATCATGATCATGCAGGAGGCTGCAAAGACCCTGAAGAAAGTCACTCTGGAACTTGGCGGTAAATCCCCTAACATAGTGATGGAAGATGCCGATCTGGAATCTGCGGCAAAAGGCGCTCTGGCCGGCATCTTTTATAACAAAGGAGAGGTTTGCGCTGCCGGATCCCGTCTTTTCGTTCAGGAATCCGCCCATGATGCGTTCATGGAAAAGCTACTGGAACGTGGAAAGAAAATGAACGTGGGTGATCCTCTCGATCCAAAAACCAGATTCGGCCCTCTATGCAATTCGGAACAGTTGCAAAAAGTGCTTTCTTATATCGAATCCGGAAAAGCAGAGGGCGCGACCGTTGTGATGGGGGGAGCCCGTGCTTCGTTCGGCAACGGAAAAGGTTATTTTGTCCAGCCTACTATTTTTGACGATGTCACGAATCAAATGAAGATCGCGCGGGAAGAGATTTTTGGACCGGTGCTCTCAGCAATTCGGTTCAAGGATGTGGATGATCTCATTGCTCAAGCAAACGATACCATTTATGGTCTCGCCGCAGGTGTCTGGACACGGGATGTAAAAAAAGCTCACTATATCGCCCGTAAACTCAAGGCCGGAACAGTCTGGATCAACACCTATAACATGTATGACCCTGCCTCCCCGTTTGGCGGATACAAACAAAGCGGATTTGGCCGCGAACTCGGCATGCATGCTCTCGAATACTACACACAGGTCAAAAGCATCTGGGTGGATATGAACCTATGAATAGGAAAAATCTTAAATCCTAAAAACGAAATTCGAAACAAGCTCGAAGCTCGAAATTTTAAATTCGAAACTCACCGACGAGATTTGCAGGCTGTTAGTTTTTCGCTTTTCAGATGTTTTTTTGTTAGTATTTTGCTTCTATGGACCAGGTGATCTTTCAAAGCAGGCGTCGAGAATTCATGAACCGGATGCAGTCGGGAATAGCGTTGTTTGCTGCAGCGCCTGTGCATATTCGCAACACCGACGTGGATCATGAATACCGGCAAGACTCCGATTTCTATTATCTGACAGGCTTTGAGGAACCAGGGGCGATTTGTTTACTGGCGCCCGGCAACACAAAGCATGAGTTTTTGTTATTTGTCCGGCCGCGGGACAAGGAAAACGAGCAATGGGCCGGACTTCGCGCCGGTGTTGAAGGAGTCATTCTGAAATATGGAGCCGAGATGGCACATCCTGTTGACAAAATCAGTGAGATTCTACCGGAGTTTCTCGAGAATGCGTCCTGTCTCTACTATCAACTCAATAAGAACGCCCAACTTGATCAGACTATCTTATCGCTATGTGACGCCATCCGGCCGAAGTACCGTTGGGGGATTTATCCGCCATCACAAATTATTGATCCCACAAGAATTCTTGCAGACATGCGCGTTATCAAGACTTCTGACGAACTTACCGTCTTGAGAAAAGCGGTTGAGATTTCGTGCCGCGCACATTCGGCAGCGATGAAAGCGGCGAGGCCGGGAAAAACTGAATATCAGATTCAGGCAATCATCGAATACGTGTTCCGTTCACGCGGATCAAGCCGAAACGGTTACCCTTCAATCGTTGGATCCGGACCAAATGCCTGCATCCTCCACTATACCGAAAACCGGAGAACCCTGGCGGACGGTGATCTTCTGCTCGTAGACGCCGGAGCCGAATTCGAATATTACACCGGCGACATAACGAGAACTTATCCGGTTAGCGGAAAATTCACCCCGCCACAGAGGGCCGTATACGATATCGTCTTGCATACACAAAAGAAAGTAATCGATGCTGTAGCGCCGGGAATCACCTACAACGAGTTGCATTCTTTAACCGTCCGTGAAATCACGCAAGGTCTGATCGATCTGAATGTTCTCACCGGAAGCGTGGATGAAAATATTGAAAATGACAATTACAAGAAGTATTTTATGCATCGGACCGGACACTGGTTGGGTCTGGATGTTCATGATCCCGGGAAATACTTTAACGGTCATGAGTCGCGTGTGCTGGAACCGGGTATGGTTTTAACCATTGAACCCGGGCTCTATTTTCATGAGGATTGTCCGGTTGAAGATCTAAAATACATCGGCGTTAGAATTGAAGATGATATTCTTGTTTCTAAATCAGGTCCTGAGATCCTTTCTGCCGCGTGTCCCAAAGAGGTTCACGATCTTGAAGCAATTATCGGTATGCATCCGGCGCCGGAGTTCTAAAATGATTCCAGTGATCCCAAGACTGATTCTAATCGTTTTGATACCGCTGATCCTGAACGGATGCAAACCAGGGCAGGACATCAGCGCGGTTGCACATTCGGTCCATGTCGATTCATTCATGGCCGGCAAACTTGAAGCTGAGATTCTCAGCCATCGCCGCGATAAAGATGAATACTTTAAAGCTTCTCCGGATTCACCGATTCCCGTTCAATTAAAACCTGTTTTTCAGGGTCTCGAATACTACGCGATTGACTGGAAATACCGCTTTGAAGGACCGGTTCAGCATTATCCGAATCCTCAAAAATTTCAGATGATTACCACATCAGGTGTATGGCGCGACGCCATCAAATACGGCCACATTCGCTTTCTGCTGCAGGACCGCGAGTTTAAACTGGAAGTTTACCGACTGCTGGATATGGAAGAAAAAAACCTTCTATTTGTTCCGTTCGTCGATGCAAATGTCGGAAAAGAAACCTATCAGGCCGGAAGATACATTGATCTTGTTGAAAAATCGAATCGATTGTATGTAATCGATTTTAACACGTCCTATAATCCTTCCTGCGCCTACGGTGGCGAGTTTCCCTGCCCTGTAACGCCAAAGGAAAATCATCTTCCGATTCCAATTCCAGCAGGCGAAAAAATACTTCCGATTGCCGCTGCGATTGAAAAAGCAAAGGTGAGGTGACAAGAATGGATCGAACTTGCGTTGTCGTTTTCACTGAAACAACCGGTCGCGTAACAGGCCAGATTCGTGAAGGCAGCGAAGTAATCAAAGAATTGAGTTTTTATCTTGGTAAACTTCATCAAACCGAACCCGCTGTAGTGAATGAAATGATTCGCTCACGCTACAGGGACTGGGCCAAAATCAACGGTGTTGATGAAATAAAAATTGAATATCAGAAGGAGGTTCTATGACTCGCAATTTGTTGTTAGGTGGATTATCAATCCTGACTGTGTTGTTTCTGCTGGTGCCCGGGTTCACGGCTGATCCGGAAAAAAAGAGCGCACCTTCTACAGATCTGCTTAAGAGAGGCGAATACATTGTGAATACAATTGGCGGCTGTCACGATTGCCACACTCCTAAGAATTTTGGCCCTAAAGGCCCGGAACCCGATATGTCACGAGCGTTGCAAGGCTATCCATCTGACGCCAAACTTCCGGAGGCACCGAAAGGCATTCTGGGACCGGATAAATGGGGCTTTGTTGGAACAAACGATCTCATGGCATGGCTGGGTCCGTGGGGAGTCAGTTTCGCAGCCAATCTCACCCCGGACGAAGAGACGGGAATGGGAACATGGACTGAAGAAATGTTCATGAAAGCAATGCGTACAGGAAAACATCTGGGAGAAGGTCGCGATATTCTTCCTCCGATGCCATGGCCTGCAATGTCACAGTGCACAGATGAAGATTTAAAAGCCATCTTCGCTTATCTTCGAACTGTAAAGCCGATCACAAACGCTGTACCGGATCCGATTCCACCAATGGCTGAGTAGTCATGCGCCGTATCCTTCTTGTACTGTTCTTGATTGCGCTCATCGCACGCTACGCGTCCCCGTATCAGGAAATCGACGTCGTAAACGGCGGAATCATCCAGGGAAAAGTCATTTGGAAAACAGGCGCCCCACCGGCTCAAACGATTCCTGTGATGAAAGACAAAGCGATCTGCGGTGATTCAAAAGTCATTTCAGGTTCGCCAAACAGCAAAATTAACGGCGTGAGTTACGCTGTCGTTTACCTGGAGGGAATCGCACAGGGGAAAAAGAACGCTGTCACACAGAAACTCCAACTGGATCAGAAACAGTGCGAATATTCACCGCATGTTCTGCTGGTCCCTTCAGGGAGTGACGTGGAGATTTTGAACAGCGATGCAACGCTTCACAATGTTCATACGTATAATCTGGGAAAACCATCAGCGGTCATTGCAGGCAGGCCCGCGACATTTTTCAATCTGGCGTTTCCTGTAAAGGGACACAAAGTGACACGGAAGTTTTCAGAAACAGGAAAATTTCTTTCACTGTGCGATGCGGGCCATCCATGGATGAGCGCAACTATCGTTGTTACAGAACATCCGTACTATGTTTTGACCGATTCGCAGGGCAATTACAGGCTTGAAAATGTTCCGGCAGGAACTTACAAGATTCATGTATGGCACCAGAACGTTCCCAAATTAGAAAACAATACAAATAACGGGTTCCTCGCCGCAAAGCCGTTGGAACAAACGAAAGACGTTACTGTGCCGGCAAACGGCTCCTCCAGTGTAAATTTTGAACTGTAACGACTATTCTTCTTCGCCATGGCGAAGCTTATCGAGGACTGAAAAATCTTCGAGGGTAGTTGTATCTCCGTCGACTGAACCTGTTGTGGCGATCTCGCGTAACAGACGGCGCATGATTTTCCCGCTCCTTGTTTTTGGTAAAGCGTCTGAAAATCGAATTTCATCCGGACGCGCCATTGCGCCAATCTCGTGAGTCACGTGCGCGCGTAACTCTTCTTTCAGCTCTGTTGACGGAATTCCGCGGCTAAGGGTGACAAATGCAAAAATAGCAGAACCCTTCAATTCATCAGGCTTTCCTACAACCGCGGCTTCGGCAACGCAAGGATGGCTGACGAGAGCGCTTTCAATTTCTGCGGTACCTAACCTGTGACCGGAAACATTCAGCACATCATCCACGCGGCCCATGATCCAGAAATAACCGTCTTTATCGCGGCGCGCGCCGTCACCTGTAAAGTACATGTTCGGAATATCAGACCAGTACTGTTGCTTGTATCGTTCGGGATCGCCATAGATTGTGCGAAGCATCGCGGGCCACGGCTTCTTGATCACCAGAAATCCGCCCTGGTTCTTGCCGACCGATTCTCCTTTCTTATTCACAACATCAGCAACAATTCCCGGCATGGGAAGTGTCGCGGTCCCCGGCTTTACAGGAGTTGCGCCTGGAAGCGGTGAAATCATGATCATTCCTGTTTCGGTTTGCCACCAGGTATCAACGATCGGACATCTTCCCTTCCCGATGATTTTGTAATACCACATCCATGCTTCAGGATTAATCGGTTCACCAACCGTTCCCAGCAACCGTAGCGAACTCAGGTCATGCTTCAAGGGCCACTGTTCTCCCCATTTGATGAAAGCGCGTATGGCAGTCGGGGCCGTATAAAGAATATTTACTTTGAACTTTGAGATAATTCGCCAGAATCGATCGGGCTCGGGCCAATTGGGAGCGCCCTCGTACATCACAGTGGTGGCTCCATTTGATAGTGGTCCATAAACGACATAAGAATGACCTGTGACCCAGCCTACGTCTGCGGTGCACCAGTAAGTGTCAGTGTCCTTGAGATCGAAGACCCATTTCGCGGTCAAAGTAATTCCTGTGAGATAGCCGCCTGTTGTGTGGACTACTCCTTTGGGTTTTCCCGTTGTCCCACTTGTATACAGAATGAACAGCGGATGCTCCGAATCAAGCGATTCCGCTTTACAATCGCCGGAAGCATTTTCCATTAACTCGGACCACCAGTGATCGCGACCCGGCTCCATCGGAACTTCGTGTCCGGTCCGCTTCAACACAACAACGTTTTCGACAACGGGTAATCGCTTCACAGCTTCATCAACATTTTGTTTGAGCGGGATGATGTTGCCGCGACGGTATCCGCCGTCTGCGGTTACGATCAATTTTGCGCCGGCATCCAGAATACGATCAACGATCGCCTGAGAGCTGAAGCCTCCAAAAATAACAGAATGCGTTGCGCCGATCCGCGCGCAGGCAAGCATGGCAACAGCCAGTTCCGGAACCAGCGGCATGTAAATGACAATGCGATCACCTTTCGCGGCGCCCAGCGATTTTAAAACGTTGGCAAAACGGCAAACGTCCCGGTGCAACTGCTGATAGGTCAGCGTTCGCGACTCACCGGGCTCTCCCTCCCACACGATTGCAGCCTTGTTCTTTCGCCATGTCTCGAGATGGCGGTCCAGACAGTTGTAGGAAACGTTCAGCTTTCCACCAATAAACCACTTCGCAAAGGGAATCTTCCACTCAAGTACTTTTTTCCACTTCTTGAACCAGACCAGCTGACCGGCGGCCTCAGCCCAGAATTTCTGGGGATTCCTGATGGATGCATCGTAAATTTTCTTGTATCCGGAAAAAGAACCAATGTATGCATTACGCGCAAAACTTGTGCCCGGCTTGAATACGCGCTCTTCCGATAAGATCGAAGTAATATTTTCTTTTGAGCTTCGTTGAGATGTCCCAGTAAGTCCCTTCTTCATGGCTTCGTCCTTTAATGGTGACTGTGATCTGCTACTCGGTCAGTTCTCCCACAATAAACGTCGCAACCAGCTCTTCTTGATGCGCTGCCGAACGAAACCACTCCCACATCGACTTCAGGTGTTGCAGCTCGATGGGATCAGAAATCCCCAGGTCTTCTTTTTCCAGTTCATGAATTTTTACGCACAGGGCGTCCAGATACCGTGTGTACGAATCTTGAATTGAGTCCGCTTTTAACAAACGAAATTCACGTTTGATCAACATGTTCCGGCATTCATTGAGTGTTGGCAGCGCAGCATACCACAATTCGCGGACCTGTTGCCGGAAATCAAGCGACGTTTTCCAGCCAAAGAAAGTATCAAGAATGATCAGTTTGCCATGCGGTTTGAGATTCTTGCGGGCAAGATTAAACAGTCGTCCCCAATCGGAAATGTGCCACCATGAAAACACATCGAGGATTGCGTCGTAATGGTCTTCCGGAAATAAATCAGGAAGATGAGAAACTTCGAGTCGCACGTTCGCATCGAGGTTCTTTTCTGACAGCAAATGCCGTGTCTGGTCCACGCGCTCGACGCTCGAATCGGCTGCTACAACCAGGCACCCTCTTTCAGCCAACCACGCGGTCAGAGTTCCACGACCGCAGCCGGCGTCAAGTACTTTCGAGCCCCGCTGAATCTCAGGTTCCAGGTTGCGAATCGTATCCTCAAAAAACAGGAAGGAGTCATGAGCCGTGGGCTCCAGCATGCGTCGAATCCGCGCGGTTAAATCGCCATACAATAGTTGTTCCTGTTTGTGCTCTTCCATCATGCTCCTTTTACATTTTGTCGCTGATCGGGGGATGAAAAATAATTTGAATACCATTATTTTCAGGGTCCCGAAAATACAGAGAACGTGCTCCGTCTCTGTGCGTTTTCGGCTCTGCCGTCAGCAAAACGCCTTTTGTCTTCAGGTACGACGCCCATTCGTCCACATCGACAGGTTTTTTCACAACAATACCGATGTGATCCAGGCTTCCGGGTCCATGTACTTCCGGCACTTCGTGCAATGCAAGATTATCCGTTCCCGATGTTAGATAAGTGTTCTGCGCATCAGGTTCCCACTCCACTGTAAACCCCATCACGTCGACATAAAAGCCGCGCATTACAGGCAGGTCGCAAACTTTTAGCGCAACGTGTCTGAGGCCGCAGGAAGACGGACGGTTCATCGTTGATCGGTGGGTTTTAAGCCGTAAGGAAATCCGGGATACGCAGAACTCAAATACCGGTTTTCCAGTTCTTCGCCGGCAGTGCGAAACGCCGAAAATATCCGCTTGTCCTGACGATAAGTGCTCCCTATTTCGGGATCGATGCTGTTCTTGCCGCGGTAAACGAGCAGTGTTCGCGGGAATCCCGAATCCACGTAGTTGATCAAATGAAGCACCGCAGCGGATGCCTTTATCGAATGATTGCTGTAAACCAGATGATTCACGACAACAAAATCGTCACCTATCTTCTGCGCAAAAACATGTCTGATCTGAATCGTCCTGGTTTTGCCGATCCTCTCCTTTCCCCAGTAAAAAAAATCCAGAGTGCGCGGATTCCTGCTCTCCGGATATCTGGAAAGATAGGTCAGCACTTCCGGAAAATAGGCTGACAAATGATCGAAATCCTCAAGATAGGAACCGGTATGGTCGCCTCTCTTTCTGTATTCGTGAAGACGATTCAACAGAATCGTACGATAGAACAACGACTGGTCCGGACTTTTCTGAATTCCCGCTTTCTCCTCATCGGTCAGGTTCAGCCGGCAGGATTCTTTGCAGGCGCCAAATTCACCCAATTCGTCCTGATCAAAAGTAAGAGGAGCAAGATCCTGCAACAGCGGTTCAGCGGCGAACTTTCCAACAGCCTGAAAATCCTGCAGGCTGCGAAAATTTTCAATGTAGGAAAAATAATCGCGGATGAAGTATGCCGGAACATCAAACACTTTTGCGGCTGTTATCCCCGATTCGCCGGGTTTCAACTTCTTCAGTGAGTGGATCAAGACGCTGCCATCTTGAAGATCACGGATTTCATCTTTGCTGAAACCAAGCAGTCTGAGATATCCCGGATATTCATCAGGATACGCCGCAAATAGCACGGAGGAATAGAACAGCACCAGTAGAACGCCCAGCATTCTCATAAGACATTCATTATAATCCGAAAAAACATTTGCGCGACCGCGACGTCCAACCATACTCCGGATTCCTCCACGGAGAAACAACCCGATCCCCTGCATGATAGAATTTTGAACATGAAGCTGACCATCGGCGTAATGGGATCTTCTCGAATACCCGGGGCAGAAATCGAACAACTAGCCTGGCGGACCGGTAAGTGCATCGCGCAAATGAAGGCCGTTCTCATCACGGGAGCAACAACCGGATTACCGCTGGCCGCTGCGAGAGGCGCCAAAGATGAAAACGGAGAAGTGATCGGCTTCTCACCTGCCTCGAATCCGGAAGAGCACCACAAAATGGGTCTGCCCGTTGAATTCCACGATCTGATTATTTACACCGGGCTCTCCTTCAGCGGACGCAATCTCTTGAATGTGCGCGCCAGCAACGGATTGATTTTTGCCGGTGGCAGCATGGGCGCGCTCAACGAATTCACAATTGCCTATGACGAGCAGAAGGTAATCGGGATACTCAAAGGCACAGGCGGATTCTGCAATCATCTCGAAGAGTGGATGCATCATCTTGCCAAACCCGATAACCGGTCTGTTCTGATTTATCACGACAATCCGGAAATGCTCGTGAGACGTGTCTACGAGACAGTTCGAGCCGGTGAGAGCACCTTCTAACAATGCAAGCAATCAGAAAACAATTCGCGGCGGGCGATTTCCTGAGTCGCTATCCTGCCGATCATGAATACGCGCTCCGAATCGATTCGCCTTTTGAGAAACCGGGATGGAAATCGCGAAGTTTCTCTCCTACGGGACATGTTTTGTTCCCGGGTTCAACCATTGAATTCGAAAACACTTTTTATGAGATTGTCTTTCAGGATTATGAAGTGGGGCCTCCGTTAATGATCTGTTATTACTTGAAACTCTGGGACGACCGCTTCCCGATCCGGCTTCAATTTCATTACAACGAAGAAGAATGCCGGCACCAGGCACATGCTTTCAAAGAACGTATTCAGAGTAACCGGGAAAATCTTGCACTCGCAATTCTGGCGCCGTTAGCAGGAATGCTCCCCGAAGAAGATCAGATAACTCTTTCCAACCGTTACGGAATTCCGGCAACAAGAATGACTTTTCTTTCGGCGCTGGTTTTGCTTATTCCAGGGGGATTCGGAATCATTTTCACTCTGGCCAGACTCTTTGGAGAAGTCGAATTCCCCGGACCACCCTGGACACACTGGCTGTATCCATCAGGGTTCTACCTGTTTTGTGAGTCCCTTTTGCGCATGTTCTCGGCCGCACGAATGGAAGAACCGGTGGGATCATTGTACGTTTCGTTTCCTATTTTGTTGTGGAGAGCGATCCGAAAATCCATTGACCCCGGCTATCGCAGGAGACATCCCGATCAATTTCATAATAAACCGGATGCCGTTCTTTCCAGCGCTCGCGATGAACTGCTGGAAATTCAAGGGAAAAATCATGATCTGGAAGTGATATCCATCCTTCCGAAACCGCACTGGAATTCTAAAATCGCAATTGTTCTGAACGGCGTCTGGTATGGTTTGATGGAAACACAAACTCTCAAACAGGGCAAAGATGTCCGTTACCGGTTCCTGCTGAAAAAAGCTTTAGAGGAAACCTGGTTTCGGTCCGCCTGCGAATACGACCCTGAAGAAGTGAGAAGAATCTACCGGGACAAGCGGATTATCGATTTGAAAACATGGGTGGATACATTTGCCACACTCTGGGGATTTCTTTCCACCAGAGATCAATTACGACTGGAAGAACTGTATGAATTTGATGCTTTGAAATTTTCAAGGATCTCGGCGATTCTTGTCGCAGTTCCGGCAGGCGTTAATCTCGGGGTCTCAGGATTGAATATACTTTACGGCATCTCTCAGCCTTTCGATATCGTGATCGCTCTTCCCGCAGGTCTTCTCTTGATTGAGAGCGTCTCCCGATTCGGCGACCTTAGAAAGGGACAACCATCCGGAAGCATCCTGGGAATGCTTTTTCGACCTTTCGCCGGACGCATCCTCCGCGGTCCGTAGGCAGTAGCTACAATGCCCTGCGCTTTCTCTGCGGCCCCGCGACTCTGCGGTGAAATCCGGTATCGTGTGTGTTTTGCGAAATTGACCCGGTTGAATTTCGGATGATATAATCCGCAAGGCTTATCTGTTAGGAGGAGACCGTCACATGAACAAACAGGATTTGATCGGACGGATTGCTAAAGACGCAAAATTATCAAAAACGGCTGCAGGAAAAGTGCTCGATGCCACCCTGCAGGGCATTACGGATGCATTGAAGAAGCGGCAAAGTGTAACTCTGGTTGGCTTTGGAACTTTCACAACGATCGAGCGAAAAGCCAGAATGGGCCGCGATCCACATACAAAGAAAGAGATAAAGATTCCGGCTAAACTCGTGCCGAAATTTCGCGCGGGAAAAGCTCTGAAGGCAGCCGTCGCTAAAAAATAACCGTTTGATGACTACGCTTTGATACGGCGCAGATGCGCCAGCATTCTCCCTGTTGCCTCTACAAGTATGTCTATGTCCTCCTGCGTTTGATCGATTCCTGTCGTGAAAAGCACAGCGCCCTGTGTTTCTTCCCGGGATACACCGAGGGCGGAAAGTACATGTGATTCCTTCTGCGCATACTGATAACACGTTGAGCCCGAAGAGGATTTGATTCCCTCGCTCAACAACAGCGTCAACAAGGCCTCACCATCCACATCGGCAAGAACGTGAATGTTATCCACCAGCCGGCAATTTTTGCTGCCGGTGACGGATAACCCCCAGCCACTCACCGATTCGAAAATGCGCTGCTGAATAGCGGCAAGCTGCTGCTTCCAGTTTCCCTTTTGCGCGATGCCGGTACGAGCCGCCTCGCCGAACCCTGCTATCAACGCAGTCGACTGGAGACCCGGACGCATTCCTTCTTCCTGCATGCCCCCGTGCAATAACGGCTGAATCCTCGCCCCTTCACGCACGTACAGAGCTCCAATCCCAGGTGGCCCGTATAACGCGTTGGAGCTCAGGCTCACCAGATCAAAAGGATGACGCGAAACAGATAACATCTCGTAACATAAAAACTGGACCGCGTCGGTATGAAACAACACATCATCATGGCGCTTCTTCAGTTCAATGATCTCTCTGAGATTCTGGATAGCACCGATTTCATCGCTGGCCGCCTGTATTGACACTAATACAGTAGTAGGCCGGATCGTCTTTTCGACATCGTGAGGATCCACGAAGCCTTCCGGCGTGACAGGAACAATCGTCAAATCGAATCCCTGGCGCTGCAGAAACTGAGCGGTCTGAAATACAGAAAAGTGCTCGATCGCCGAAATGATGATGTGATTCTTCCTCTTCTGATGCGCAGTTGCGGCGCCTTTAAGGGCCCAGTTGTTTGCTTCCGTGCCGCTCGATACGAAATATATTTCACCCGGCTTGCTCTCGAGTAATGCAGCCACCGCTTCTCTACCGGATTCAACCTGCCTGCGGCAGTCTTCCGCATCATCCGATTCGGTCAACGGGTTCTCGAACTTGTCCCGCAGATACGGCTGCATGATTGACGCAACCTGCGCCAGAGGTTGTTTCGCAAATGCATTATTGAAGTAAAGGCTCATCGCTTCTTCCTCACATAGACGTAAAATTCATCCCCGGATTCTTCCAGCAAAAGAAGCTCGTTCCCCGAAGTGACGCACCACGCAGGCATGTCTTCCTTGATTCCCGGATCATCGGAAAGAATTTTCAGAATATCTCCCGCGCGCAGTTCCTTCATTTTCGCAGCCGTTTTAATGATCGGCATAGGGCAAAGTAAGCCGAACGTGTCCAGTATGGCGGTCACGTTCATATCGTTTCCCATCTTCCTGCAGGCTTTGCCTTCCCGTTTATGGAATATATTATAAGTGTTTGGAGGTGAGAGAAATCTTGATTTTCCAAAGCAGAATGAAGTTTTTATTCTTGATTGGATTGCTCCTGACGGCCCTTGTTGCCGTTACGCGCGCAGACGACGAAAAGAAAAAGGAAGAAAAGGAAGATGAGAAAGAGGTTATCGTGAGCTATGATGTCATCCTGCAAGGGACTTACAGCGGGAAGAAAGATACTGCCGCCGTAATCATCCAGACTCAACAGGAATGGGAAACACTCTGGAAGGAGCACGTGAGCGTGCTTGTTCCGCAACCGCCCGTACCATCTGTCGAT
>Ga0247727_10006481_pt1 | contig 23009 bp, 24 predicted proteins | sample WisWelCaveWW1625_FD_202498 | JGI IMG/M metagenome (GOLD analysis project Ga0247727, IMG submission 202498) | Biofilm microbial communities from Wishing Well Cave, Virginia, United States - WW16-25 | ecosystem: Environmental > Aquatic > Deep subsurface > Groundwater > Cave microbial mat | place...
AGGAAGAGAGCGGCGCCGGAGCGGTTTTGAACGCCGCCCCGTCGTCGATGCCGTCGAAAGGGTTGGGGACGCCGTCAGCGTCGGCCGTGTTGCCGGTCACCGTGACGTTTCTCAGGGTCACCGTCCCGCTGTTGCTAATGCCGCCCCCCTCGACGGCGGCCTCATTCCCGGTGATCGTACTATTGACGATGTCCAACTGGCAGTCCGAGCAATGAATGCCCCCGCCCAGGCCGTCTTCGGCATTCAGCGCCCGGTTTCCCGAAATCGTGGAATTGAGGATGACGGCGGTGGGAGACGTGATGCCGTAGATCTCGATGCCTCCGCCTCCGGCGACCGATTCGTTGTCCGAAACCGTGGAATCCTCGATCGTCAACAACCCGCTTTCGGAGGCGATTCCGCCGCCGTGTCCCTTGCCGTCGCCGAAATTCCCGGTGACCACACAACGCGAGACGGTCAGAGTTTCGCCGTTCGCGGCATAGAGAGCCTTATAATGCGATCGTCACGACAAGCTCTTGATCGGACTCCAACCGTCGCCCGAAAAGCTTCGTCATTTCGTCGCAAAAATCGTTGATCTTGGCCTTAATGAGATCTTCGTTCTCCGCCGAGAGACGGAGCGCCACCCGGAAACTTTCTTCGCCGGTTTCCTTCACCCGCTCACGCAAGGAACGGATCCGGGCCAGATGTCGTTCCTTGTGTTCTTGCGATTTCGCCTGGTTGTAGAGAACAAGAGCGGCGAAATACTCCTTCTCCTTCACGGAGAGGCTTAAGCCTTCGAGGAATTTGTGGAGGCTGCCTTCGATCAGATCGCGGTCGCCGTCCATCACCATCTTGTAGAGGCTGGTCGATTTGAGTCCTGCCCTGCGCGAGAAGACCCGGTAAGAAAAACCGTAGTTCTTCTTGGCGGACACCAGCCAGTCGCGCAGGAAGTGGCGGTAGTCGAAATAATTGAAGAGATTGGGTGGTTCGGTGTTCTCCATAGTGGGGTTAAAAGCAAACCGTGTGCCAGTTGATTTTTAAGCGTAAATTAGATTATTTGAAGATCTTATTCTGAAATATTTGAAGTTTACGAACCTTCTTTGAACTTTTCGTCCAGCGGCTGCTGGATGGGAATGACTGAAGTTTTCGTTGGCACGCCGGTTGCTCTCTCCGTTCTCAGGGGAGAACGACGATGTCACGTATCGACGATTACGCACCGGATTTATGGCAACCGCCTGCGGGGGAAGCGGGAGGCAATGAGCCCCCTCCTCCGCCTCCGCCCGGTTCCGAAGACCAGGAAGCGGCCGAGGAAGTCGCTCCCCTCGCGCATCCGAAGATCCAAGAGGCCCTGAAGGAGATCGAGGAATGCTTCCTGACCCCCGGCGGTTCGATCTCGCTCTTCTGCGGGAAGTTCCAGGATCAAGAGACGATCTACCTCCACGAGGACCTGGAAAAGTGGGAGACGGAGAATCCCTACGACACCTCCAAGCAACTGGAGCTCGGTTACCACTACCTCTACGTGATGCAGGATTACCCGAAGGCCGTGCTCGCCTATCACTCGGCTCTCAAGGTCTTCGACCTCGATCCCGAGATGCACTCGCATCTTGGACAGGCCTATTACGGGATGGGCGAATATAAAAAGGCCAGGGACGTTTACGTGGCGGCTCTGGAGTTGGATGGAACGAACCTGGAAGTCCGACGCCTCAGTGTCGAGGCGAGCCAGAAGTACCTGGAAACCTTGGACGAGGGAAAGGACGCCGACGAAATCGCGAAGGTGAAGGCCGAAATCTCCGATTCGCGGATGCATCTCCGTGTGGCCGAGATCCAGACGAAGATCCGCGAGGAACAGGGCAAGGCCTCGATGCTGGTGGACTTGGGCAAGATCGACGAAGCGGGAAAGATCCTGGATGGGATCCGGAGCGACGTCACCGGCTCTTTGAGCGACGAAGAGGAGGAGGCCTTCACGGCGTCGCCGGACTACGGAATCTTGAGCGCCAAATCCCGTCTCTTGAGGGCCCGGATCGCCGAGCGGACCGGCGACGCGGCCAAGGCCACAAAGATTTACGAAGAAGTCCTGCCCGTCTTGGACGGCGTCCTGAAAGACGACCCCGGCCGGCGGGAGGCCTTGGAGCTTCGCGCCCAAGCGCATCACGGGCTCCTCCACTACGGCCAGGCCCTACAGGACCTGCGGGCTTCCTCGGACGAGGCGGCCGACGATTACCGCCGGAAACTCACCACCCTCTTCGACCGGATGGGAGAGGGAAAGGCCGAAGCCGACGCGAAAGAGGATGCGCCTCAGGTCATGGCCTTCCTGACGCAGCAACTGAAGATCGCCGAGGCCTTGCGCGACGATACGGTAAGGGAAGATCGGGAGTTCTGGCGGGACACGGCCGCCGATCTCTCCCTACAGATCGGCGGGACGTCGGACGAGGCCGCGTTAGAGAAGATGACGAGGGACGCGGAAGACCTGGCCGCCAAGGGCTATATTCCGGCCGAACAGATGGAAATTTTAACCGGCGAGGAATACGCCCAACTTTCCGTCACCGAAAAAATGGCCGCCCTTCAGGAACTCCAGCGCGTAGGCCTCATCGGCGAAAACCGGGCGGCGTTTGAAAGCGAAACGGACCCGACCAAAAAGCTGGTTTTCGAATACAAAATCGCCCTTTTGGAAGGACGTCTCGTCGAGGGGGAGCTGAAGGCGCGCGACTTCAAGGACCAGGTGGGTGCGAAGCTCGATGCGGATCCCAAGCTTTTCGAAACCGACCCGGAGCTGGAGGTCGCCTACGAAGAGGCGCGCCAGGTCCTGCGCGGCCTGACGGTGCAGCATATCGAGGAACTGATCGTGCAGACCGAGGCGGTCGGCGAACAGCGCCACAAACACTTCACCGGTTTCTTCGGCTATTTCAGCCCGAAGGATCACGTCGACTTCCTCCGCATCCTGCGCACCTACGTGAAGAAGGGCCGCGCCGACACCCTGGAAAAGGCCGCCGCGGCGATGGAAGCCGACTACCCCCAACGTTTCGGGAAATTCTGGAAACGAACCTCCGTCGGCCAGGGCGAACACGCCACCTTCCGCCTCCCCGAAACCACCGTCGAGGAGCGCGAAAACGCGGACAAGGCCCGTTCCGACCTCGTCACGAAACTCTTCCACAACAGCGATGACCCGTCCCTCACGGATCCGGAGGCCTATCCCGATCTCTTCTTCGCCCGTCTCGCCGGCGGAACGCTCAGCATCGCGCGCTCCTACAATCCCGAGCTCGACACCAAGCCCATCCGCGTCGTCGTCGGCCGCGAAGGCGGTTTCCTTCAGTTCTCCGGCGCCTTCGGAGGACAAGTCTATTTCTTCCCTCCGAGCGACCGGGAAAAAGTCGTGCTGGTGGAGCGGGACGATCTGACCACCGTCAATCTGGACGAGGGCGATTACTTCCACGATCCGAGCAACGCCTCGGAGCACAAATGGGACTACGCCTCGATCTTCCCGATCCGGAACCCTTTCGTGGAAATCCCCAACTTCATGGGGACGGGCATCGACCATAAGAAGAAATGGCTGAAACGCCTGGAGACGGCGATCCCGCACCTTCACCGTCTCCAAGACGGCTACAAGGACCCGCTCTTCACCTCCCTCTTCAACCGCTACACCCGCGAGGGTTTGGAGAAGGAGGCGACGCCCGAAGGCCGGCGCGCCGCCACGCTTCGGTACGCGAGCCTTCTCTCGGAGAAGGACGGCTCCTTCCCGTTGGCCGAAGCGTCCCTGAAAGAGGTGATGGCCAAGGAGTACACCGAGGCCCTCGACGCCGTGGAGGCGGAGGGCGGCGTCGAAGAGGCCACGAAAGAGGTCGAAGAGGACCGGGCCGACATCGAGGAGCGGATTCGCAAGCAATTCCAGGCGCACGTCAAACAGTTCCCCAAAAAATATCCCGGCGGCGACGTCCCCGAGGAAGCGATCCAGCAGGCGACCCAGAACGCCATCGACCAGCAAATCGCCGCCAAGCTCGACCTCAAGGCCTACGCGAAACTCGACCAATGGGCAGACGATGGCAAGATCGAGGATCCCTTGAGCCTCCAGGCATGGAACGTGCTCGAAGGCCAAAAGGATCCGACGGGAGAGGTGTTCCGCATCTCCCGCGAAGGCTGGGCGGACGTCTGCAACTTCATCGAGAACGAGGCGGTGATGTTCGCCATAACGGCCCCTCTGACCATGGGCGCCGGGAGCTTGGTACGCGGCGGTTTGCGCGGAATTTCCATCGTCCGCGGCCTGATCGCGCAGGGCGGCTGGAGGGCCGCGGCCGTGAAAGGGGGAATTTTCCTGGCCGGCGCCACGGCCGAAGGCGTGGTGATGACCGGACTGGGCGCCGCTTTCGGCTCCCAATTCGCGGCAGAGGGCGTCGGATTCAACATCCTCATGAGCGCGATCTTTCACGGAGGCGGCAAGGGCTGGGGCAAGATCGCCGGCAAGCTGGGGATCGACGACAAAGCGATCCTTCTCGCCGAGGCCGCCGGGAACTCCGCGGTCGGAAAGAAGCTCGGCAACTTGGCCGGCGCGATGGTCACGCAAACGAAACTCGCGGTCGGCTGGACCTACCTGCACGAGGTCCTGAGCCAGCAGGAAGACCCGCGCGGCTTTTGGGAACGGCTCGGCCAGGAGGGCTTCCGGATGGGGGCCGGGCACTTCGGCAACAAGGCGATCAACGTCGTCCTCGACTACGCCCCGATGAGATTCGAGATGCTCGCCCTGGGCCGCGAACAGGCGGCGCAAAAGGCGTTCAAAACGCTTTATTCCCTTCACCTCGCGGACCTCGATGCCCATGGCGTTTCGGGGAAGGAGGCCTCCAAACTCGCCCGGCAACGGGCCGCCCGCGAGGCGGTCGCCTACGCCGAGGGGGTGAAGGTCGGCTCGGACACGGGGAAACCCGTCCTCGTCTTCGATCAGGAGGCGGCGATCGCGGAGATGAACGCCGAAAAGGCCCGTCTGGGGAAACCGGCCTCCGAGATCCCCGCCTCCCCGCATGAAGCGCTGGGAATCGCGGATACCGTCCCCGTCCCTTTGCTCGATCCGGACGACACGCAACGGGTCCACGACCGGACCGTCAATCCGGGCGGCCTGGCGGGACCGGAAGTCCCTCCGGTCTTAAGCGAGATGTACGCGAAGATCCACGAGCTCAAACAGTTCACGGCGCGCTATCGCGGCGAACCCCTGGTGGATCACATCGCCCAACGGGTCGCGTTGTGCGAAGCCGCGCTCGGCGAGTTGCACCGTAACGCCGACCTGTACGATCCGAACGCCCTCACCAACGAAAACATTCAGAGCGAGCTCATGGCCATCGGAGAGATGCTGAACCGCGGCCTCGGTGAGGTGGAGGAGGTGAAGCGCGTGATCCCCTTGCGGGAAAGGAGCGATACGCTACCCTCCCCTACGCAGCCTTCATCGGCGGATTCCGCGCCGCCGAAGTCGGGTCTGGACGCTTGGAGACGATTGCCCGCCTCCCCCGTCTCTTCGCGGGACGAGGCCATGACCCAGGAAAGGTTCAATCGCGAGGTCGTGGATTCCTGGGCTCAACGGGACGTCCAGAAACAATCCGCGCGTTCCCGCCGCGCCGCCTCCGGCGACACCGGGGTGACACGCGTTCCCTCGCGGCGGCCGGCCGCCGTACCAGAGCCGCCGGCGACCCCCCTGACACCCGCGGAGGCCGTCGCCCACGGCTACCGGCAAGCCTGGGGGAACGGAAGTTATTGGTCGGGGGTCCGCGGCAATTTCCCCATCCTCCTCCGCGCGACCGGCAAGATCTTGAAGGTCACCATGCAGGGGCAACTGCCCGCCGCGAGCGGGATCTTCGCCGAGCTGGCCCGGGCCGCGGGAAGAAACACCGCGAATCCGGAGATCCAAAAGCGGGCCGCCCTGATGGCCCGCGCCCTCGAACGCGTCTACGACTACTACCCCGAGGGCGACCCGCAGAAGGCCTTCATCGAGGGGGAAGTCGCCTCCCTCACCCGGGACATGGCTCAGGATACTTCGGAAGCCACCCTTCCCGTTTATTGGAGCCGGATGAGCGACGTTTTCGCCCATCTCATCATAGAGCACGCCGGCCGGGAACCCGGCGTTCATCCGAGGAATCCGGTCCTGGATTTTCAGCTGGAGGTCGCCAGCGAATACGCGATCGTCCCGGGGGCGCAAGCACAGGCGCCTGAGCCAGGATACCGGACTCAAAGATTCGAGTGACGCTAGAAGACGGGATTCAAGGCGAGATCCAGACCGGCGGCGGCCGAGACAAGGCCGTTGAACGTCCTTCGTCTCCGCTCCGAGTCGTGCGCGTCTTCCTCCTCCGCCTTCAGATACTCCAAGGCCCCCGCGACCGCGCCCAACGCATCACGATAAAAATAAGGCTTCGAACGGATGTCGACGACGCCGGCCGTCGCGAGCGTCTCCTGGTAACGACGAAGATCCGCGAAGAGATTCGCCGCGCCCTTTAAGGTCGATGCAAATCCCGAATCCCTCTCCCGCCGGTAAAGCGAGGCCGTTCTCTCCAGCAGTACGGGAACAAAGATCCTAAGAGACCCTTCCAAGGCGGCGTTCCGGCTCCTCTCCGGGTCGGCGCACGGATCTCGATGAAGGGCAGCGAGAGCAGAGAGATGCGCCGTTTGGAAGGACGCAAAGGAGACGAGCCGAGACCATTGGTGCGACATGAGGGCTTCTTTATCAGAGGGTTTCGGAAAGTGATGTCTGTTTTCCGATTCGCCGTCTCAGAAAGTGTCCACGGGCGTGGTCGAAAAATGCGCCTAGGGTCCCTTTTATTTTGCAACTCCCTCCCGCTTGATCCGACAAACGCCGGACATGTCACGTCCCTGTGATTCCCTGACCGACCGCCTTGACCGCAATCTCTGCCGCCGTCTCGCGGACCGGGAGATCATCGACGAGGCGAACCTCGATTCCGGCTATGAATCTTTTCAATTGGAAGGCGACCGTTTCGTCCGCGAAGTGCGCAGCGCCGGCGACCAGCGGATCGTTCCCGAACTCTACGACCGCGTGATCCCTCTGGCGGAAACGAGGCGGGAGGTTTGGGAACTCTTGAAAGCCGGACGATCCGTGCCCTGGTCCCGTTTCCAGGTCGAGGGCCCTAAGGGGGAATCACTTCGAAGCTGGATTTTGAAATTCGAAAAGACCCAACCGCTCTTCGCAGCCATGATCGCCCCCGCCGATCAAGGCGGATTGGGGATCGTCTTTGACGAGGAAGAATCGGGTCCGGCGCGCGGCGTGATGGATGTCTATCGGGACCGCAAGGCAAACTGCATCGAATTCGTCGCGTTCTTTCTCATGGCTGCGGACCTGCTCGGTCTCCCGGCCGTTGCCATGGAACTTTTCGAAGACGCGGAGGGATATTTCGTGGAGCACGTGCGGATCGGAATCCAAGATCCCGCCACCGGCCAAGTCACGCACGCGGCCGATGTGGCGAACGGCTTTTTCGGGGAACCGCCGGACGCCGAGAAATGGGTCGCACTCACGCGCCGGGAGTTCCTTTCCTACTACTACAATCTCAAAGGTGTCCGGGAGAAGGATGCCGCGTCCGCCGAATCGGAGATCGACTTCGCTTTGAGACTCAACCCGCGCAATTACCTTGGCCTCTACAACAAGGCCTATTACTCGGCCGCACGCGGCAAGCCGCGCCATGCCCTCAGTTATCTGCTGAAATCCATCTCGAGCTATCCGAGGTACCCCTTCGCCTATTGGAACCTGAAGCGCATCGCGGAGCAGCTTGGGGAATCGGAAATCGCGGAATGGGCCTCCGAGCGCTATCAGCAACTTTTTACCCCCGTTGTTACCAACTCTCCTTGACCTCTTTTTTGGGGCACTTGCCGCCGAGCAATCCGATGATCCCGAATGAGCCAGCGCGCTTCTTTTCCTGCTTGGCATCCACGGGCGGGGTTATCGTCGCGCCGGAGAATACGACGATGCCTCCGCCTCCGAGAACCGTGGCTTTCCCCCCGTTTTCGACCATGGTGTGCAGACGGCCTTGAGCGGTCGGGCCTCCTTCGAAGCGGCTCTTTCCGCACTCATCCTTCGGGTTCTCGGCACCCATCTTCTTGGTATGCTGAAGGGTGCTGGCGAGGTTGCCGTAGTATTTTTCCCAGTGCTGACGCATCTCGGGCGACTGTTCGTGAAGATGGTTCAGGAATTCCTTGGTGCCCGGGGAGAATTCTCCCAAATTCTGGGACAGGTACTCCAGAGATTCGATCATTTTAGGCGTGAGCTGTGACGCATTGATGCCGTTGAGTGACATTTTCTTATCCTCCGTTTAAATCGGTTAATCGGTGTAGATCGAATCGGCGACGGCCCGCTCCTCCGCGCGCTGATGGGCCTGCCACTGGAGCTCGGACATGTAATAGGTGTTGGGATCGCCCGGGAAATTTCCGGGAACCAAACCCTGGCTGCGCAGCAGGGCATCGGCATCCTTGCGGGCGTTATAGGCGGCCGTCGGCGAAATGGTCTTGACCTGGAATTCCGGCGGATCGCGGTCGTCATTCTCGCCGGCGACGACGCTTAACGGAACGACGATCGCGCTCACGATCGCCTTTTGCGCCTGGGCCGGGCGGCCCTGTGCGCGCGGACCAGCCAGCTCGTTCATACGGGCCGCGGCGTCCTGGGCGGCCTGTTGTTCCTGCGCATAGAGAAGAGACCGATACTTTTCGTAGTCGCCAGGCTCGTAGATGTCGCCCGATGACTGAAGATATCGGACTTCAACCACCGATTCGCCCCGCTCGTCGGTCGTGACGATCTCAACAGGACGGTATCCGGCCTTCTCCAGCTCTTCCCGGCCCTCCAAATCGTTGGGAACATAAGCATCATAGTCGCCACCTAACTCCGGCCGTCCGGGATAAGAGCGAATGACGAGGTGATAAGAGACGTGATTCGAAAGTTCGTTACCCATGATGCATCCTCCTGCCGGATGTCAATGCAAGGGGAATGCCAAAGGGCCACGAGCGTGGACGCCTCTTATTTTGAAGTATTTTATTGCAATATTTGAAGTTTTAAAATTGAGACTGAAAATAGGTACTCTATAACTATATGATTTATAATAGTTTTAAACTGGCACCTCTCTTGCTCTCTATCAGTGGCAATGGGGGAATTTATGAAGATTCAAAGACTTTTTACGGTCGCGATTTTTGTGACCTTAATGACGGCCGCCTGCGGCGGCGGTTCCGGAGATCGGCTCGGGGCTTCCTCGCTGGACCGTTCGGAAGAGACCGAGATCGCTCCTACAGAGATCACTCCTGACGACACAAAGGGTGACGAGGTCATTCTTCCGAGCGGCCCGACTTCGACACCCGAGGTCTCCCCGATTCCGGAGTACCCCGCACCGGCCGGAGAACCTGCCGTCGCCCTCTCCTTGCAGATCAACGCGGAAAAGAAACCCGACACCCGACTCGGCTTGGTGAAACTGAATGGGACCGTCACCGGCAAGATCGAAGAGCTCTATCTGTGGTCGGAAGGCTTCAATCGCTTCCCCGGCGACAAAACCAATGCCGACCCCTGCGGACCGATCGCGGATGCGTCGATGGGCGTCACCCGTCACCTTCTGGTCCACTCGACGGACGGCCCCAACCTGGGCTACGACTTGAACGACGGCTCTCCCGCCCATACGGCGCTTCTTCCTTATCTCGACAGCGCCCAACACTGCGATGCCGCGATCTGCGAAGGTTTCACGGGATCCGAGAACGTCCCCGCCTGCCGGATCGATCTCAATCCTTCTCAGCCGGTCACCTTCTATACGCGCGCGCTCACGAACGACGCCGTCTACCGTCTGTGCGCCAAAACGGCCGAGGACACGACCTGCGCGGACTCCGACGTGATCGCCGCGCCCACCGTCTCTTTCAGCGACGTCGCGGCCGCTTTAAGCCCCGAAGGAAAGATCCGTTTCACGCTGAATTACGCCTATGCCCTCCGCGCGGTGACGGCCCCGAACGGATGCATCGACGTGAGCACCGCCTATGACGACCGCGACAACGGCCGCGGCAATCTCGTGGCCGATTGCCCCCTCACGATGCCGGCGGTCCGCCTGCAAAAAACCGCAGTCCAAGAGACATCCGGGTCGGAAATTTCGTTTCAGCGAATCAACCCCGCGAGATTCTTCCTGCAAGGCCCCTCCTTCGCGGCCGCCGGCATCGGAAACGGAAACACGGCCCATGAATCGTTCCACATCGAGGCCCAAGACCCGGTGGTGACGATCAACGGCCCTTACGGTTTTCAGGCGAAAGAAGACGGCTGCCCTTTGGGAAACTCTTGCGAGGGGACGGTCAAAATCAAGGCCAGGGTCTCGCGCGAGGTCACGGTCACGCGGGCCGGCAGCGTGTCGCCTCTGATCTCGGGCAAGACGACCGCCGGGATCGACTGGATCCACCTCCAGCGTAACGACGACCTCATCCTGCCCGACGGCAAGACCTCCGACGGTCTTCCAAAAACGAAGACCATCGAACAATACGAAACCACCGGAACCGAAGCGGTCGCCGCGACGGCCGGAGAGGGCGAAGCGACGTTCACGAACGTGGGCCGCAACCACAAACGCTACCGCTGGCGCGCGCGCGTGAGCGTGGACGGCAAGAAGTTCGACAGCGCTCCCGTCTCCATGCCCTACGTCCCGAAATTCACGATCGCGCAAAGCGCCACAACGCTTGTTTGGGACGGGGCCCAACATCACGACGGAGGCGTCCTGACCGTGACCGCTCACCATATTAAGGACGTCAGGGGCGAATGCACGTCGTCCTACGGATCGGCGTCTTATTCCATCTTGCACCCGGGTTGGGGCTACGGCGCGTCGACAGAAGGGACGCTCCATCCCACGGTCCTTCTCGCCCAGGACGACGCAACCAATCCCCTCACCTGCCGGTTCTGGGGCGTGAGCCATGACGGACAAGCGATCGACGGCGGGACGTTCACCTGGACCGCGCCGGCGCCTCCTCCTCCGCCGCCGGGAGAAGACGGCGAAGTGTGCGTTCCCATCCTTGGATTCGTCGTGTGCATCTAAATTGAAAGAACCAACGTCATCCCAGAACGGGATGAACAAAAGAATTGCGAAAGGATTCCCGAAAGGAAGTCACGATCCGCTCCGAGCGCGGGTGGCCGGCCAGTTCGGATTGGAGCCGGCGATGGGAGATTTGCAGGAATTCAGCGACACCCGGGGGCAGTTCCTGTGAGGAACGAGCCATGTGCCTCGCAAAACCGTCGAACACCACGGCATAGGAATTCGTGTCCCGGCTCTGCGTTCTTCCGCCCAGGAATATATCCAGACCGTATTCGCTCAGAGGCCGTGAAACGAAACCATCGGGAAGCCCGTCCCGGCAGTCTCGAACGACGTCGTGGACCGCGAGCATGTCGCGACGCTCCTCGGTGGTGAGTTCGTTCCACATGAGTTGATGGGCGCCGTCGTGCAGTGTTCCGCGAAGGGTCTACCCTGCCGCCGTGCACCTCATAAGGAGAGACGTCGAAGCACCAGGGTCGAAGATCGTTCTCCAAGAGGTCGCGGAGTTCCGGCAACGTACTGACGCGGGAGGTGAACTGAACCTGGGCCGGCGTTCCGACGCCCGCAAGCGCCATCAACCCCAACATCGTCCGCAGCGAAGGCATGCGCCGGACGGGCGACGTTTCGGGATTCAGAAATTCATACACGCCTTCTCCGAGTTGTTGGAGGTTGCCCAGAGGCAGATACCCATTGTGGCAAATGGCGTAATCTTCTTTCTCGCCGACCCTTCTTCCTTGGACGAACTCCTGAGGCGGATAAACCAGCGTCGCCTCCATCATCTCCCAAGAACGTGCCTCCGGTTCTTCGTCCAAAAGACGCTGAAGGAGCGATGGAGGATGAGAAATGCCGCCGAGGGGATATTTCCGGACATCCTTGAGAAGGGGCATGTGTTCGCCGCGAACGTCCCGATAGGCCGTCAGCATCCGCGTCACGAGGTCGTCTCGAAACGCGTCCAAAAGAGTTTCCGCCGCCTCCACCACCGGGAGCCGTTCCTTCAAAGCCAACCGGAAGGACGCCTCGCACCGGTCCTTAGCGTCTCCCCGCACCACCGAATCCGGCCGGTTCATGTTCACAATGTTCTCGCGGAGGAAGGCGGCATTCGCGGGCGTCAGGGTCATGACGGAGGCGGGCAGAAGAGTCATACCTGCATCATCGGGGACGAATGGAGAGAGTTGCTTATCAGATTCAATGGGTCCTCGCATACGCCAACACCCGAGCCTACTCGTCGTCGGTGTGCAGCGGAGGCACGACTTGCGCTTCTCATTGTCATCTAGGCACACACATCGTCGTTTGACCAATCACCCTATATATGGCACATTAGGAGCATGACGAAAACGACGGTTTATCTCGAAGAAAAGGAACTCCAAGACCTCAAGGCTTTGGCCCACAAGTTCCGCGGCATGAGCGCCGCGACGCTCATTCGCGAGGCGGTCAGGGATCTCCTGAGGAAGAAACGGTCGGCCCCTTCGTTCCGCCTTTTAAGGAAACATCTCTCGAAAAAACCTGGAAGGTCTTCTTTCGGGGATGCCGTCCGCTATCAGCGGGATCTGCGCAAGGATTGGAACTGACCGGTGCCCCTTTACCTGCTGGATACAAACATTCTGATCGATCTTTCCGGCCCCCGCCGTTCCCGCAGGTTTTTTGAACGGGTTTTAGAAGAGCCTGCCGCTAGGCTCGCGACCAGCATCCTTTGCGCGGCGGAATATGCCGCCGGGGCGGGTGGGCGAGAGGAGGATTTTCTCAAGGACCTGATCAAGGCGGGCGAGTTGGAGATCCTTCCCCTGGACGCCGTAGAGGACGCGTTCCGAGCGGGGCATCTTCGCAGGAAGGATTCTCTGGGGCTTCCGGATGCGTTGATTCTGACCACGGCACTGCGCCATAACGCCCATCTCCTGACCCATGACTCCGAGTTTCTCAAGAAGGCCCGGAGTTTCGTTACCGCCAGTGACCCATTGGACTAGGAAAGCCTCGTTTCCGGTCTCCGATGATAGAACTGGTGAAGGATCTCCTGAGAGAATCGCCCGAAGATTAAGAATGAATACTATGCATTCCTAACAATCTTCCCGCGCCGTGTGGAATCGCTCAACACATGCGGATTCCAGCCGTATGTCAAAGGGACGTTCGAATGGATCCCGCACACTTATGACCGCCTGGCGACGGGACAGATGTGCCGTACGAAAGCATTCAACCTCTCGCTCACAATGATGCTCATGATGCCTCCAACGATGATTTCGAAAGACCGGCTCGGTGGGATCGGAGGAGGCATCTTTGGAAAGGACTAAACACCCTGTACCCGGTACACGCCCTGATCGGATGCGGATGGCTCAACCGCACGACAGCCATTCTCTCGAACGACGCGGACGGATGGGTACCGATATAGACGTCCAGCGCCTGCCCTCCGGCAAAGATGTGCAAGAGAGGTATTTGAACCGGGAGACCGGTGCCGATTTGCATCGGCACCTTATCGATAAAACGCGGACAATGTTGTTTTGGGATGAGGCGGGATCAATGATTTCTAAGAGTGAATATTGTTAGTTACTGAATCGTCGGGGTAAAACCAAGTTCCCGGCAGATCATGAGGTAGGCGGGAGTCAGCTCCTTGAACTTTACCGCTGCCCGTGCGTCGCCGAAGTTCCTGTCGGGGTGGAGTCGAAGAGCGAGCTTTCGATACCGCTTCTTCAAATCCCTCTCGGAACGGACATCCTCTCGACGAAGTTCTAAAACTTTCAGAGCCACATCGAGGGTCGAGCCGCGCGTCTCACGTTGCCGGGTCTCCTGCCGGGCCGCCTCTTCGCTCCGGAACCTCTCTGCATTCCTGCGGCGTTCCTCTACGACGCGGCAAAAATCATGAAACCTTACCAGGAAAGGCCTTTCCCCTTCCAATTGAAGAATGAAATCATCGTCGAAATGGAATCCCGCGCATCCCTGGTATTGGAAACGTGCAGTCGACTGAACAATCAGAATTGGCTTCCTAGGGTCCGGGGCATAGGAAATCGTAAAGGAATTCGTCGAAGAATCGAAAATGAATTGGAACGGTTCATGGCGCGTCCGTATCCAAGACCCGGGCCGTAAAAAGGCCTCCGCCAAGGGAATGAGGATCCTTCGAGGCGCCTCCGTCAGAAGCGTACGTCTCCATCCCAAAAATCCGACGGGATGTTCGACAAAGCCTTGCGGGGTCTGAAAGATAAAGGGGGGACGGTCGCCGACTTGGACGACGTCGGAGTTTCTCAGAAAGACCGCCATAGAGTCATCCGTATCAATCCGCCTTCTATCGGCTAACCAGACGGTCATCGGGCGATCGGGGCTATCCGGTCGCAGGTAGAAACCTAGAAGGGGATGATATCGGCAGTAAAAGCCATTCGAAGAAACGCCATCGGATCTGCAGCCATAATTGATTTCTTCCTCTGCAGCAAAGGTAAAGGCCCTGACAAGGTCGGTGGACATGGCCTCGGGATACCGATGCCCCCCTCGAAAGACCTGCAGAGAGACGTCCTTGAAGATGAAAGGCGGATGTTGATGGATCTGTAGGATATCCCCTTCCCGAAGAAAGCCTCTTTCCCCCTTCTTGACCACGATTACCTGATTCCCTTCGGCGACCAGGCGAACTCGACGCGTTTCCCGCTCATCGAGAGGTTCCACCCAAAATCCATATCCCTTTTGATAGCCGAGCTTCAGTCCGTCTTCCGGTATGATGACCGTCTTTGATTGCTCCGCCTGGGCTTTCGCGAATCGAAAGGCCTCCTGGTAGACTTGCGGCATCTCCGCCGGGGCCGGATGCCGTCCTCGAAAGAAATGGGCAATCTGGTCCCATCGCCCCGTTTGAGGACTCGCTCCCCGCCCCGTTTCGCCATCGTGGATGAAGACGTCCCTCGTGGCATCGGGGGCGGCGGGAAAGAAGACATCCATCCTGCCAATGCCGGCGGACATGGAATAAGGAAGAGCGCACCTTAAATCGACAAGCATTCTCGTTCTCCTTCTTGCAGTCCCTTATCGATCGGAGTTCCCGAAGATTTCGAATTTGTTCCCGGCGGGGAGAGGATTTTTAAGAGTGAATATCATCTCACGGAAGTGGGCGCAGCCTCCGACCGTCTAGGCTCAATCCAAGCGCTTCAGAACGATCTGGAGGAATGCTTCGAGGTCCCTGAGGTCATTCTTGAGGATGGACTTCAGGATCTCGGGATTGATGGTCGAGTACTCGTGAACCGCGATGTTCCGGAAACCGACCATGCTTTGCAGGCGCTTGGAGAGATCGGCCGGAAGGAAACCCGCCTTTTCCAGAAGAGTGAAGTTTTCCCGGAGGTCGTTCGGAAGCCCCAGGCCTTCGTCGGCGACGACATGGGCGGCAAGGTCGATGCAGGTCTGAATGGCACGCTGGAGATTCAGGACGAAAATATCCTGAATGTCCTGGTCATCCAGGCGGGCGGGATCCCCGGCCGTCTTTTCGTGGATGCGCTTAAGGCAGTTTTGAATCTGTCCGACCTTCGCGTAGACGACGTCTTTATCCACCATGATAGGTCCTTCGCGAAAGGGAACGCTCGATCGGGGCGCGAACCCTTTTCAAGTCGTCGTACTCCGTCAAGGACCGGACGAGAACCTCCCGGAGCAGGGCCCGGTTGCGTACCATGACTTCCCTGCCGTACTTGAAAACCTGCCTTTTAAGGATCGGATTGGCGTCGTTGAGGGCGACCAGGTTCACATCCTGACCCAGACGGCCCGCGAGGATGTCCTGGGTTTCCAGCAGGTCTCGAAAATCCGGAACGCAATCAGGTTCGTAGAGCACGGCGACGTCGACGTCGCTCCGGGCCGTGTCCGTTCCCTTGGCCCTCGACCCGAAAAGGTAAACCACGGCGACGCCCTTCCTCTCCGAGAAGAACGCCTCGATCTTTTTGACGAGCTCTTCCGACATCATGGGGACAGTCTAAGTGACCCGCCTCGAGGCGTCAATGACTGCAGCGGGTTCGAGAGCAAACCTATCCATTCTCAAACATTTCTCCCCGCAACCCTTTCACCCCGCAACCGCGCCGGCGGACGGACGACGAACCGGGCTCGATGCAGATGACGTCCACTTACCATCAGTTCCTCTCCGGCGCCCTTCCCCTCTCGGCGCCCGTCTTCACCACTGTCGCCGAAAACGTAAGCCGTTTTTTGGTTTCCAACGGCGTGGTGGCGGAAGGGGCCTCCCGCGATCAGTTTCGAGACGCCTTTTCCCGGGCACCGCAATCGCTTTTTCATCGCATCCGCCGGCGGGATGAGACGCTTCCTCAATTGGCCCTGCGTTTTCGACGCTGCCTGTCGGGCGCAGGGTTGACGCCGCAAATTCAAATAATGCGGAAGCAATTGGAAGACGGCTACCTCCTATCCTCTTCAGTTGTCGCGAATCTGGTCTTCGACGGCGGGCTTAAGACCTTCGACGACGCTCGTGAGAGAGCGCAGGCCCTTCTCTCTCAAATCGAGGATTTTCGGAATAAACCCGCCAAGGAAGGCAACGCCGCATTACACCGGCTCGCTCGTAACCTGCCCCGCGCGGGATTGGGTGAGTACGCGGCGGAGGTCTGGCTTGCTTTAATCAAGGAGATGGAACGAGCGCCAGCGGCCAGGGTCCAGTGGTCGAGGCTGATCGCCCAAACAGGCTTAGGAATGGGCGGCGCGAAAGTGATCCGGGCCCTTTGTGCCCTGATCGACCGAAAAGCGCGTTCCTCTGACCGATTCGACTCCCTCGTCGACGTCGCGATCGCAGCCAACCGCCTCGGGTGGCCGCAGATCGCCGAGGCGATCTTGGAGGAGGCTCGCCCTCTCAATTATCACACTTATTGGGTCTTCAGAAATCTCCTCGAGGAAATGGACGACCCCGACCGGATGATCCGGATCTACCTCAAATGGCTCCCGGAAAAACCCGACTGGTTGACCTACCCTTCCTGCGGGAGAGCCGTGCTCGAAAGCCTGGCCCGATCCGGTCTTGGTTCTCGGGTGAGGGAGGTCGCCGACCCCTTGATCGGTTTGGCGCTGGATCGCTTCAAAGACTCTCAACACCCTTGGCTCCGTTTCCAACTGGCCACGGGAATGTCCCTGGGTCTTCGCAAAATAGGTTTTTCCAGTGAATCGGAAAGTTTTCTGAAACTGGCGATAAACGAATTCAAGCGTGCCGACGATGGCACGCAAAAGGACATGGCGTTGGACTGGCTCGAACGAAAGGGCCTTCGGGAGCGGTTTGTCGAGACGGCCGTCCCGGTAAAGGATGAAAAAAAGGAACGTCTCAAGGCCATCCTGAAACAAACCTTAAGCCGGCCCAAACCGAAGAGGGACCTCGACCTGATTTCGGAATATTTGTCCGCTCTCCCGGACATTTCCGATCCGTGGGATCGGGCCCTTCTTTACGCCGACTTGGGCCACGCCATCGGTTCCATGGCCTCCTGGTATCGTGGAAAGCATCTGCGTCACCACCTCGACCTCTTCTTCATGGCCTACCTGGGTGGCATGCCCCACACTCCGTTCCGAACCTTAGCCCTCCAAAAAGCCGCTCAGGTTCTCAATGCCCTGCCAATCGATCACGGCATGAAGAAAGGCTACTTCTTTACTTTATTGGCCGTCTCGAAAGGCATTTCTTCCACCAACCGCGGCGCCGAGGCCATTCGCGGCATCGCCGACGCCATCGCCGATCGCAGCCAGGAGCCAATTCACAAAAGATTGTACGGCACACCGCCCTTGTCCAAAGAGGAAGTTTTGGAACTGCTCCAACTATGCATGACAGCGGCCGCCGCCCTCCCCGCCGACCATCCCGCGACGAACTACACCATCCGACATGTCGGCCGCCATTTGGCGCGGTATGGAATGCAATCGGGGTACCCGAGGGAGGCGTTCACCGCCGAGGATAGGGAATTCATGGAGGATCCGAAATGACAACGCCCTCGCCTGTGACCACCTTGACATCGGTCCTCGCGCGACTGTATGATTTTGTCATACATTTGGAGAACCTCTTATGGCTCAAAACCGCGTCCCCATCACACTATCGATTCCTCCCGATCTCGCGAGACAATTCACCAAACTGGCCAAAGAAGAATCTAAAAATAAGAGCCAACTCTTCCGGGACATGTTCCGCGCCTTTCAGCGTCTGAGGCAGGAGCGCGAATTTTTTGAACTGCAGCGTTACGGAGCGGAGCAGGCGCGCAAGAAGAAGGTCTTGACGGAAGCGGACGTCGAGAAAATCGTTTTCAAGGACCGTTGAGGGTGCGGGCCGTTTTCGACACGAACATTTTCATCTCGGCCTTCGCCATTCCCGGGGGAAAGGCCGAGATCGCCTACCGCCACGCCATTCGCGGAACGTTTCAACTCATCACGTCCTTAGCCATCCTTACGGAAACGGCCAACAAGCTGCGGTCGAAGTTCGACTGGTCCGACGAAAAAATCAGGCAGCTTCTTAAGTCGATCGGCAAGACGGCCACCGTTCTTAAAACTCAATCCCAAATCGATAAGATACTGGAAGACGAGCCGGACAATCGTATTCTGGAGTGCGCCTTCGATGGGGAGGCCGACGCGATTGTCACCGGAGACAAACGCCTCCTGGCGTTAAAACGATATCAAGGCATTTCAATCGTCACGCTGGCCGATTTTCTGGGGCAATTGAATGCAAAACCATAAAATAGAGACGCCCACACCCCGGTTCCCGACGCGCCGTTGTTCTATCCCTGGGAATCGCCGGATTGAGGTACCTTAACGCGCCGGGTTTGCCGCTCAACGTCCAGTTCCCCACTCTTATACATTCCTAAAAAAACGCTGCCGCCCGGGCCGCCTTAGCAACAAACGCCCGCTTCCGGCGAAGAAAAGCTCATGGACCCATCCATCGTTCGATTTCCGTTGAATTCATCGAACCCAGTCTTAATCAACCTTGAATCTTTGTTGTCCGTCGCCCCTCAGGTCGGAAAATGCCTGGTGTCGGGCGATGTCATGCGTCTCAGCTCACTTCTGTACAAGGACCTTGGACTGCCTTTCGAGCTCCACGAGGCCGCCGTGCGAGAGATCTCCGTCGGACTGTCGCTATCAAGACCACCGGGTGTCCCATACTTTGATGACACAAGGGTCGGCAGGATGACGAACAAACTTCGTCGGTTCGAGGAGAGTGCCGGTTTACAATGCGCGCAAGAAGATCTGCGAAATGCTCTTGGCTTTGAAAAGGACGTCAGCGTGCAGAGGCGGATCGTGGGCGCCCTGCACTATGTTGACGCTCGTTTGGAGCGAAAACGAGCAGCCAGACCGAAATATTTTGAAGAAATCTTGGGACACGTAAGAATGAGTCGCCCGCAGTCTTCACTGAAAGGAGCCATCGATCTCTTCGCCGCCGTCATTACTTTTTTGATCGATGACGACTGAGGGCGCAGCATTTCCGGAAGCCCGGGGTTACACAAGGCTCTTAAGAAAAACCGTCGCCGGGCAGACGCGGATGTCCTCGCCCGACACAAAGTCCTTCCTCGAGTAATTTTGACTGTTGGGAAAACCCATACGATATTTCAAGAAGTTGGCTCGTGGCAACTTTTCAACATCCACAATCATAATAGGGGATCTTGTATTCTTCCACTTCCTGGAAAAGGCCGTCTTTTTGATAAACGATCCCCCCGATGGGTATGGTTGGTTCGATGCCGAACTCTTTGAATAAGATCTCGAATTGATGATCTCCATCCAAGTCTACAATCGCTTCCGGCTTAAAGCAGACGCCGTTTTCCGGATCATTGAGTGGTTTAAATTGCGCATGGGTGGGCCCGCCGCGGATTTCCCAAATCGCCCAAAGGTTGCCCTCAAAGTCGTTGCAGCTGCCCACGCTTCTGGCGGAAACGGCGATCCAAGGGCTTTGGCCCTGTGGGAACGAAAAAAAGGAGACGATGGTCTTGCCGTCATTATAATTTTCCCACAGTCCGGTTGCCTTGCCTTCCACCGCGTTCTTTAGAAACTCCTGCTGTATTTCCTGGTAGGCGGGTAATTTCCGAAACTCTTTCAAGGCCGTCTCGCGCCAAGCGTCCGGCGCCGGTTTTGCGGGAATCAGGGTCGGGCTTGGTAAATAAGCCGCACGCGCCCAAGTGGCACCCTTGCAAATCTTCACGTCCCCCATCAGCAGGAACCCTTCCGTATCCCCCATATCCCAAATTTCCTGCGCTATTGTTGCTTTGGGAGTTCCTTCCTCCTTCCACCTATCGTAATTCCCGAAATGCGGGACAACGCGCTTCAAAAGGAAAAAGTCCGTGATCTTCGTCTCGCAAACTTCTCCCTGATTATTCATGAGCTTGAAGGATTTCCTTAGAAGATCTTTTGTTTCGGCGGGCAAGGTCTTCGGGTTTACCTTCTGGCGCACATTATGTGTGCCCGTCAACTGAAGCGGACCCGAGCCCCATTCCAGGGAAGGTTCGAAATCGAGCACGATGCCTTCTTCTACGATGTAACTGAACTTCCGGTCCTCACTCCGCTGGGCATTCATCTTATTCGAGCCGAGCATTTCCTCGCGTGCGATGCGGAGTTCCCCGTTTTTCTCTTTGGCGAGAACCATCTGCTTCGGGCCGGCGTCTTGATAGCTCGCGGACATCCAGCGTTGCTCGAATCGGACGACGGCGGTGATCCCTGCGATCGATGAATTGGTTTCATGAGCTTCGACGCGCATCGGTTTTTCGAACATCCGTTTTCGGTCCCGCATCCATCCTTCTCGGTCGAAAGAGGTCTCGCGGTGTCCGGTTCGCCGGATGCCGGTAAAGCGGTTGGCATAAAGCGATTGATAGGAGGAAAAATCGCCGTTGTTTTGGGACGCCAGCCACAGCTTCATCAAATTTTGGATCTCGTCTTGGGAAATTTCAGAAATTTTCGCCGGCGGAGGGAGAGGCGGTGGACCGTCCTTTTCTCTCGAGCAGGCGATGAGAATCGTCAAAATAAGCAGAAACAGAGTGGCCGAACGCGTTTTAACGGGCTTCATAATCCTATAATGATTCCAAAGGGCGGCCATTCCATTTTCAATCCTTCGCGGACGGCTTTTTCCGCTCCTTGTGATTCGGAGCAAAATTTCAACCAACCGGTTCCTTTGAATATGTAACTGACTTTGTACTCCACGGCCAAATCGACTTCGGCCAGTGTCTGGTTTTCATTTCTCGTCGAAAGCCGAGAGCCTTCGAGATGAACCGAAATATGATCCCTATAACGACGTCTCATCCATAAGATGAAAAAGGGGCGAAAGAAGCCGAAGAGGAGGAGGATTCCACAACCAAGGCCGACGAAAACAATCAGAATTAGTTCCATAATGATGCGTGTCGGATACACTTTCTATCAAGAAATGACGAGGCTTTGTTTGAAGCTCAAAGATCAAAAAGTCAGTGCGTAAGGTCAGTCAAAGAGGCGACCAGGGCGTAGGTGATTGCCAACCTCGTCAGAGCCGCGATTCCGAAATAAAGCTTCTCCCCATCCCATTCATATTCTTTGTCCCGTCTTCCCTCCAGTTTTTCCAAGACGTAATCGACCAGCCAATCGATTCCTCCGAACGCCAGAAACCCTCCGATCACGCCGATACCTTGAGAGGCAATCGCCGTTATCGTATCTGCAGCGACGGCCCCAATCGCGGACAAAGCCGGGTCGTCGGACTGGACATGGTGAAAGATCGAAGCGACCAAGGGAGGAGTGGCCATGGCGACGGGAACGCTGACGACTGAGGGAACCTTTATTTTGTCCTGAGCAACCTCAGTGAAACCAATGCCATACACCAAGCCCGTTACGGATACGGGATTCGCAATCGCGGCCAAGCCTTGAATGATAGAATGAGTCATCATAATTCAGATGAGAAACTTGCTAAATTTTCCGACCAACACCGCAGACGGCGGGAAAATCATAGGCCTTCTCTCCTCGTCTTCGAGATTCTTTCGTCCAAGATTTCGGCCCGCTTCAGGAAGTCGCGCGTCATGGGCGACGCCGTATTTTTAGGCCGGGCTTTCCAATCCTCCAACCAACGGGACGCAAGCTCCAACACTTCGTTTCTTAACGCGGCTCCTCCGATCGCTTCGGCGAGGGACAGGATCGTTTCCAGTTGTTTCCAGAGGGTCGTGAAATTGACGGGAAGCCCCAGTGCGACCTTGGCGAGAAACGCATCGCGTTGGGCGGCGTCGGGAATCGCCCTTCGCCCGACGTCGGGAAGCCATCGGCCCGCCTCCATGGGGTTCACGTCCGCGATGCGCCGCGCGCCCTCGTCGAGTATTCTCATTTGCCGCGCGAAACCGGCCTCCATCGAAGCGGCGAGGCGCAGGAGGCCTTCGACCGCCGGCTTGATCGCGTCGGCGTGAAGCTTGGGCTGGAGGCGCGCGAACCAGGCTTTCCACTCCACATTCAAATCCGAGTCCTTCTTGGCGCGTTCGTAAACCTCTCGGCCCCGGCTCGCCATCTCCTCGGGCCAAGGCCGGGCGAGCGCCCGTTCGAGCTTGTGAACCACTCCCAACGACTGGGTGGCCTGGCCCGTGTCCCTCTCGAAAAGGGTCAACGCGAGCGGCATGAGGCGGACCGCCGAAAATATGGGAAAGGAACCGATCGCCATCACCTCGAAGAGCGTGGGTGCGCCCATAGCCGCGAGATTCTTCCGGCAGTGCTCTGCGATCTTGCCCGCTTCCTCGGATTCGATCCCTTCGACATCCTTGAGAATGCGCGCCAGATTGTTGACGGCCCGGACCGTAGAGGAGAATTGGACGGAGTCGGCCGCATGAGCCTCCCACCTATGGGCCGCGATATTCCGGTAGTGCGGAAGCGCCTGCTCCTTCAACCCGAGGGTCTCGACGGCGTTCAGGATTTCGGAGGCGACCCAAGCGCTCGCTTCACCACGCACGTTCCAGACCGTATCGAGCAAGGGAAGCGAGAGGATTCCCAGGTTCGATCGCGCAACGGCTCGCAGAACGCCTACCTGAATTTTTTCTTCACCTTGCCGTATGATCGCCTCAAAAAGCTCCAGCTTCTCGTCATCCGAAAAACTCGCCTTCGGTATCGTCTCGGTGATGGCGTACAACTATCGAATGCGATCCC
>Ga0247727_10006482_pt1 | contig 23005 bp, 37 predicted proteins | sample WisWelCaveWW1625_FD_202498 | JGI IMG/M metagenome (GOLD analysis project Ga0247727, IMG submission 202498) | Biofilm microbial communities from Wishing Well Cave, Virginia, United States - WW16-25 | ecosystem: Environmental > Aquatic > Deep subsurface > Groundwater > Cave microbial mat | place...
TGAAGCAGCTAGAAAAGAGATTCTCACAACTGAAGCACTGCCCGAAACCATTCGCGGTCCCTACGGAACGCGTCGTAAGGCAGAACTTGAAAGTAAAGCTCGTCAAGAGCTTATGCGCTCTCTGGGGATGCTCAAGCAAAGAGCGACAGGTGCTGTTAGTGCAACAGCCTACGAAACGGCTGTTGAGCGGGAAGAACTAGCCAGAAAAATTGCCCAGCAAACTGCTTCGGGTCAGCGCGGTGGATATGATCCAGCGCTTGAACGGACTGGTATTATGGCTGAGGCGGGGCTTGGTGCCGCGATGGCAGGCAAGCTAGCGGCCGGGAGGGCTCGAGAGCAAGCTGAGGCTGAGAAAGCCTACATCGCTGGCGTAGGTGGAATGAGGGCTCAAGATCTGGCCACACTACAATTGGCCCAACAAACAAAGAATCAGGAGAGACTCTTTTTTCTAAATCGTCAAATCGCTGGCCTCCAGGCCAGGGGCCAGGGCCTGCAGGACAAGGCTACGCAACAAAACCTCGAAATGCAGAGGCAACAACTACTCAATCAAATGGAACAACTGAAACAACAGGCGGAGGCTGGCGGATTGAGGAGGGAAGAATTTGAGGAAGGAAAGGAACAGGCCGGTTTTGCGAAAGGGATGAAGATTTTTGAAGCGGTGACTGGGGCGGCGAAGGATGTTTCAGGTTATGTTTCTGGGCTTCCATCAGGCGGAGGAAAGGAAAAGAAAAAAACTGATCTCATGACTCCTTCTGAGTGGGAAGACTAGCAACCATGGCAAACGGAGAAAAAACCCTTCAGGAGAGCTTGCAGGACAGGAATGTTAGGGGCGATATCATTAATCAGCTCCTGGCTGTAGATCGTAAGACTGGCGGCTCTAGGGACCCCGAGGACGTGAATTATCTAGTCCGTGGTGCTTCTGCTGGAGAGGAAGCACCAACAAGGCTTCTCACAGCGCTCATCGCCGGCGGTAAGGTAACCATCCCCGGTCCGAAATTGCCAAAAGAGGCAGCCGAAATCATAAGGGCCAAAAGAACCCCGGAAGAAAGAGCCCCCGTGACAATGGCTCAAATCCCAGAGCCCACGACAGAGGAGACTACGGCCGGACTCCCTCCGGTGCTGGATTTAAAAACGACGGGTTATACCTCGCCAGAGATTCCTCGAAAGGAGGCTAGAGGGCTAGCTGAGGAATATCGTGGACAAAAGAAGAGAGAATCAGCCTATTGGTTACAACTGGCTGAGAATGAAAAAAGAAAAGCAGTCGCCAGTCAGGAACAAATAGAAGATGAGGGGTTGAGGACTGCGCGAACTGAGATGCAAACCCAAGCAGCTGCGCTTAAAGGGGCCCAGGAACAATTCCGAGCGGACAACTCCATAACACAGGCAAAACTAGATCTCCAGCGAGAACGCCAAGAGTTATTGGCTACAACCAGAGATCAAGATCCAGATCGATGGTGGAAGTCCAGGACGGGTTTGCAGAAAGTCACCTCATTTCTGACTGTTCTCTTCGGGGCAGGACGCCCTGATTCTGGACTGAAACTCATCCAGTCAGCTATCGATCGGGACATTGAACTTCAAAAGCAGGATTATGAACGGGCCGTCAGCGAGAAAGACAAGGCCGAAACTCTTTATGGCAGACTCATGGATCGCTACAAAGATAATGCTGAGGCGAGTTCTCGCGCCTACTCTCAGATGCTCAATCAGTTTCAGCTGGAACAAAAGATACGAGCATCGACCACGACAGATCCGCAAATGGTTAACACCTATATGGATGCATCTTTTAAGGCGGCAGATGCGGCGAACAAGGGGTACATAGAGCGCCTGGCCATGGGACAGGCGAGGGTGACTTCCGAAACAAGGCCCACTTTCTTACCCAAGCATCTCGCAGCAGCAACAGGAGGCCAAATGTCGAAGGAGGAAGAAGCGGGCTACATCAAGAATATTGAAGATTTGAAAACGGGTTTCTCTTCGCTTACTAAGGTTGAAGGATTGCTCGATCTTATTACGCCAGAGAGGGGCGTGATTGGTGACGCGCTTCGGTCCTATGGGTCTCCAGATCTATACAACTATGACAAAAAGAGGGCCTTGTTCGCCATTAATTTCTGGAAGAAATTCTATGATACCGGCCGTCTTTCAGACCAGGATGTTATTTTTGCAATAAAGACAATGACCGCATCCGGATCTATTTCCAGGGAGGCCGGGGAACAGCAATACGAAGACCTGAAGGCAGTTGTCCGAAGAGCTTCTGCTACGCGCGCAGGAACATATAAAATCTCTGGGCGCACAGCAAGTATGGCGGAAGGTTTCCGAAGCGACATGCGGCAAAGGTCTATGGCGAAATAGTGGCTGAAGCTATCCAAGAGAGAGGCAGGTTTTCCCTTGTAGACCCCCAAGGGAAACAAACACTCGTCTCCCCGGATGATGCTGCATTTCTCATCAAAGAGGGCTATCGACCAGAGACCGAGCCAGAATACCAAGCTCGTAAAAAGGATGAATCCTACGACGCCCCCTTGACCGCTGCAGCCCTAGGGATCCCCAGGGGCTTGACCTTTGGCGCCTCTGACTGGATAGCCACTCGCGCCCTCGGTGTCGAGAAAGAAACACTCCGGAAATACATAGAGAGGAATCCCCTTTCTTCTGCTGCCGGCGAGTTCGGTGGCGCCACCCTGGGAGCCCTCGTCCCCGGGGGCCTCGTAGCCCGTGCGGTTGGTAGCGCTACAAGAACCGCCATTTTAGCTAGGGCCGCCGCCGAAGGGGCAGCCATTGGCGCCGGACAGGCATCGAGCGAACTTGCCCTTACAAGCAGGGAGGTCTCCAAAGAGGAGGCCCTGGGGACCGTCGCAAGGGCAACGGGGCTTGGCACCGCTCTCGGCGCCGGCTTTGGCGCACTGGGCCTTGGCGTAGGGGCCGCAGGGAAATGGGTCAGAGGAAAGGCTACGGCGAAAGGTGCTGCAGCCGTTGCGGATGTTGAAAAGAAGATCAACAGAGCGACATCAGACCTGGCAGACATCGAGAATCAAATCGGCACCTGGAACAGAGTCGGAGAGGCACCCTCTCGGGTCGCACGACAGGCCGAGGCCGCTTATGTAGCCCAGGCCCAGGCGAGGTTCTCCAGCGAGAACATGGCTGCCAGGGCTGCGGCCGAGAGGTATGCTGAGGCCCAGAATCAGGCAGCCTTCAAGGCTGAGATGGCCCGCCAGGCGGCCAAGGGCCCCCCAGGGGCTCTAGGGGCCCCAGGGGCTCCAAGGGGGCTTGCTGACATTGCTCTCGCTGAGACCCAGATAGCCGTCCCAGGCGTTCAACCCAGACCCGTTCCCCGCGTGGCCACCCCTACCCCGGAACAGGAAGCCCTCAGGGAGGCTGTAACCCCTGTTATTGGAAGACGTGTGGCGGGTCCAGTTACCGAGCCATTGACGCCGCCGGCAGGTCCCGCGACTGAACGACTGTTTGCGCCATCTGGGACGGAGATCTTGCCGGGCATTCCTTCCGCAAGGGCGACATTGCCAGGGGCTGGAGCCGGACGACCTCCGGCCGAGGTGCCCATTCCGGCCGCCGTTGAAGCGCCACTGGTTGAGGTGCCCAGTCCAGCCGTTATTGAAGCGCCACTAGCTGAAGGATTCATCCCCCCTCCACGGATTGAGCCTGTCCTTCCCAGGGAGGTGAAGTATGAAAAGAGGCTCTTCGAACAGGTCCTTTTTGATGACATAGTTCGCGAGGCGGGGAAGAGATCTGCCGCTCAAGCAGGTTTCGATTCCATCCCGCAGCAAATCAAGTATCTAAAGTCTGAGAGGGTAAAGGCTCTTTCTAGCCTAGAAGGCCTTGTAAAGACCAAGGCACAGCTCCTGTCGGATTTGGGAAAATCCAATCGCAACTTCCTCGATGAACTTGTTAAGAAATCACTTTACTGGAAAATGGGCTTGAAATTAGGTGCCGTAGGTCTGGCTACGGGCGGCCCTGCAGGAGCTTTTCTTGGTGCGATGGCTGCAAAGCCATTTGCCCGGATGTTGAAGAATAGCTGGCTTGAGAAGGCTGTTACATCCACGGCGTCCTTCGGGGTTCGAGGGGCCATCTCCGGGGCAAGGGCCGCAGCCAAGCTCGCAAAGCCTGCGGTTCAAAGGGCGATGTCAGAGGAGCAGTTTGAGGAAATCAGAAAAGATCTCGAGGCAACAGATCGAGAGTTGATGCTCTCTATGCTGAGAGACTCTATGGAAAAGACCATTCCTCAACCATTGATGGATCAAATCATCAAGCAAAACGGAGATGTCTTCGACTACCTAAAAGAAACAATGCCCAGGCCCCCTCCGGGCTCCGGGATAGGATGGAGACCAGACAGCGTACAGCGCCAAAGATTCGCGGAACGTGCTACAACGGCGATTTATCCTGGAACTTTCTATGATTCGCTTTACCGGTTCTCTCTTTCCCCCGCTCAGATACAAACGATGAAGAGGATTTATCCCGATGAATTCAATGAGGTTCGTTCCAGGTTTACCCTTGATGACGAAGAGCTTGCGAAGCTTAGTCCGTCTGCTCAGAGGACTTTTTCGCTTCTGATCGAAGCTCCAGAGAGATTCGAGAAATCGACGACCAGACTCCAACAAAATTTTGAGGCCCCAGCTCGGGGCCCTGGGCGCCCTCCCGGTAGCAAGACAGAGCAGCGATCTCGTCTGGCCACGACACCTCTTGATCGAATGACGCAGGGGATGGGTCGATAATGCCTGAGTTCAAAACACAGGTTGCGGGGCAGCTTGTCATTAGTGGTGGTGTGGATAATTTGGGAGCCACGCTCAACTCTAAGAGCATGAACATCGAATCACGCCCACTCGTAGCTGTACATATCAAAGTGAACAATACAACAGCGCCGAGTAGTGCAACCGCTGTTGGTCGGATACGCGTACAGGTTTCTAACGATCCCTCCACGATTGGTTGGTCTGATTATCAAAGCTTGAGCATCTTGGCCAATAGCAATGTGGAGTGCGTTGTTGAGCTAGAAACAGGAACTCGATTTCTTCGGGTGCGCTATGAACGCACCAGCGGAAATGGAATTCTTGACGTCTTCGCCCATGGCAAGAGTTACGCAAACTGGTAGGAGGATTTGATGCCCGCAACTCCGATGATCTCTAGTGGTCACATTATTGACAGCAATGATGTTGACAATATGGGGGCTACCTTTAACTCAGATCGTTTGATGATCGAAAACAACGCTCGCGCTGTGAGCGTTCAGATCAAGGTGAACAATACGGTCTCCCCCAGCACGGGGACGGCTGCAGGGTCTTTACAGCTGCAGACGTCGAATAACGGGACGACCTTTATCAATGAGGGATCGTCTATTGCCGTTGTTGCAGCAACAGATTCCAACACCATAACCCATGTGACTGTGGGCAGTCGTTTCCTGAGAATCGTCTACACGCGCACTTCAGGAAATGGGATCATAGATGCCTGGGCACATTCAAATAGAGCAAACTCATGAGCCTGGACATTGCGGGGGGACAAATTGTCAATAGTGGCAGCGTTGCCAACATGTCAGCTACATTTACAAGTAGCACCCTGGATATTAGTGGGGGTGGTACAACGAGCGTTCACGTCATTGTGAGCAACACGGCTTCGGCCGTGGGGCGCGTCGAGATTCAGGTGTCAAACGATGGTACGAATTTTCCGACCTATGTGGCCGTTAGTGTCCTAGCGTCGGGAGGGGTAAACAGCCTGGTCGACTACCCTGGCGCTGCGAAGTTTCTGCGTATCAGATACACTCGCACTTCTGGCGACGGTATCTTAGATGTGCACGTGAACTCAGATCGCAACTACCCGTACTAGATCATGTCGGGCATCTACCACACCCTTCCCTTGACCGCTGGTGACCCAGCCCCCATTGTTTCTGGGGCCCCGATACGTGTTGTAGATTCTGACGGGAATGTGGTTGGCGTCATCCTGGATGGTGCGATCTATCGACTGCAAGCCCAAGCTACGATCACGGGTACGGTCCCCCTGCCCACGGGCGCTGCGACCGAAGCAACCCTTTCGGCCCTCAATGTCAATGCAGCCGATATCGAGACGATTCTTACGGCTATCAGAGACACTGCAGGAGTCAAGAAAATCACTGATGCCCTGCCCTCGGGTACAAATACCATTGGCAAGGTGGACCAGGGTGTTGCCGCGGCCCTCACGGGCGGTTGGCCCGTTCGCCTTGTTGATGGTTCTGGAAACGCCGTCGGGCTGATTCTTGACGGCAGTATCTACAGAATCCAGACCGAATCGAAGATTGTGGGAACTCTTCCGCTTCCTTCGGGCGCTGCAACGGAGGCAACACTTTCAGCGCTTAACACTAATGCCGCTGACATTGAAACCATTCTTACGGCCATCCGCGACACAGCCGGCATTAAAAAGATCACAGACGCACTCCCAGCAGGCACAAACACGATCGGGAAAGTAGACCAAGGCACGGCAGGTGCTCTGTCAAATGGATGGCCCTCTCGTCTCGTTGATGGCTCCGGAAACGCCGTTACCATCACTCTGGATGGGGGGCTCTACAAGCTCGAAACCAAGAGCACCATTTCGGGTGCAGGCATCGCAACGGAGACAACGCTGGCCGCGATTCTCGTTGACACAGGTCAAATCGAAACCATTCTCACGGCCATCAAAGATACGGCGGGCATCAAGAAAATCACAGACGCCCTTCCCACAGGAAGTAACACGATCGGAAAGGTTGATCAGGGCACCGCAGGAGCCCTCACGAACGGTTGGCCCTCTCGCCTTGTTGATGGTTCGGGCAATGCTGTCGGTATCACCCTGGACGGGGGGATTTACAAACTCGAGACCAAGAGCACCCTTTCCGGAGCGGGCATTGCGACCGAGACGACCCTTGCTGCAATCCTGGTCGATACGGGTCAGATCGAAGTAATTCTTGCAGCGATTCGAGATACGGCAGGAATTAAGAAAATCACGGACGCCTTGCCTACCGGTGACAACGTCATCGGCCGAGTGAAAATCACCGAGGGTACAAACGTCGCCGGACTCATTCTTGACGGCGCCATCTATCGATTGCAGGTCGAAACAAAGCAGGCGGCCGGCTCTGTCGTCAACACCCGGATCCAAGACGGAAACGGGACAATTCTTGCTGATGTCTCGACAGATCCTATCGACGCATTTAATCGACTCGCGGTTGAGGGCAAGGTCTCCATTAGTAATCCTATGGCCCCGGCCGGGACGACAGCGGTACAGTATGCCCCTTCTCCGCTTGGATTTATGGGGGTAGACACTGACACATTCGTGATCACGGACGGTAAGACGCTTACAATACAATCCATCTTTGCCGGTGCTGAAGGAGACCCAACAGAGAAGGGGTCTAAGGTTGAGGTTTTTTACACCCCTGACGGTGGGGCGACGGAGAAAATCATCGATCGGATCTACATTACGGGAGACACCATTAGCCTGTTCCCTGACGTGAAGAAATCGAGAGATGGCACATCGCTTTTAGGGATTGCCGTAAATCAGGGGAAGATCATTATCCGACGCACTCACTTTGGCGGGGTCTCAAAGGAGTTCGATGTTGTCGTTCGAGGATTCGAGCAATGAGCACTATCTCAGATGCGAGGTTTGTCGAAGTCGTAGGTCTTACAATTTCCCTCCACGACTTGGTCATTCCCAACGGTGAGACCTGGGAAATCCAGAGAATCTCTGCTGAAGCTTCCTACGATTCAAACGTTTCGGTGCTCTTTGTTTGGGATCGCGGTGGAGCCTCTGAGGAAATTCTCCTGGCAACACATGCGAGTTTCGTGGACTTCCGACTCAATCGTCAACTTGTGGGAAATGGAATTAAAAAGTTCGCGCTGATCTCACAGAATCTCAGCAGCTCCAGGGTGGTTATCGGTGGTTCATGGAATGGAATCAAGTCCGTGGGCACAGGTGGGCTACCCGGCGCTACAAACTCTACTGTAACGAAGACAAGGGTTGACAAAGTTATCGACTCGAACGTTGCGGCTAGCACAACAGATTTTAATGAGCTCGGGACGCCCATTCCTAGCGGTGAGACATGGAGGGTCCACAAATTTGGCGGGGCAGACATTGGGGCGGGAGATGCTAAGGCCGCCGAAGTCGGATTTCAATTTGCAAACGATGGCGTCACCTGGGTCACCATCCGGAGCTTTGGCCTCGTTTCAGGCTCTTTCGAGTCTACCCTTGATCGAGAGTTTGTTGGAGACGGGGTGCGGAAACTAAGGGTTGTCAGACGGAACAATTCGCTTCTCTCGAAAAAACTGGTTGCATGGTTGAGTGGAACGAAGATATGAAAATCATATCTGGACTGTTTGTCTCATTTCTTCTTTGTTCCTGTTTTACAACAGGACTCCTTGAGGTCCGCCCCACCCTGGGTCCTACCACATGCACCCTTCGTTGTGCCCACGTGGTAGATCTCGTTTACGGCATGGTGGTCTACGAGGCCCAAGAGGCCGGGGTGCTCAAAGAGTATCCCGTCAAAACCAAAACACGCGTCTGCCTTGAGGACGCCCCTTTCACAAAGTGCGGCTCCTTCGGGAACGGCCTAGCCGGCTGTGCTCTGGATGCTGGAGCGGTATTCGTTGCCATGCGCTACCCTAAAGCCGACTGGCGGATGACCCTAGCCCATGAGCTTGTGGGGCGCTTTGTGCTCGATCTCATCATCGACTTTGGGACCCATCCCTGGGATGAGCGCGCCTGGACCAAGACCCCCGCGTACCGACAGATCTTGGCGGGCGTCCAAAGGAGACTGGGCGATGAGTGCCGTAGCGGGACCTGATTTGATTCTCGTCATTTTAGGGTGCATTCTAAGCGGCGTAGGAGCCCTATGGCTTCGGGTGCATTCAGTGCAGCAAAAGGCGATTGAGCGTCTCGAGGGCAAGGTAGATGCTCTGATCGAACGAATTGTGCGCCTTGAGGAGTTTTTGGGCGCAAGAAAGGTATGAACATGCGCTGGCTCGTAGAACACAAAGAGGCGCTCCTCGTCGCTGCCGTAGCCCTCCTTTCCGGCCTCAACGCTCTGACGCCTCATTGGAGCAAGTTAGCTCCGGGTCCGCGGAAGGCCATCGCGCTGCTGGTTGAGCTCTTGAGTGTAGTGGTCTCCCGTGGCGTACGCCCAAAGTCCGGCCTGGTCGGCCAGTTAAAGTTCCCTTTAACAAGCGTGTCCAAGTAACGTTTTCCTACCTAAGGTGCTGCCATGAGAACGACTTCGTTGCTGTTGGTCTTTCTGGCTGCCAGCTGCGCGACAGGCTGGAGAGAGCACGCCCTCCGCGGGGCCGACATTGCCCTTGGGGCCCTGAAGGCCGCAGATGCTATTGCGGCCCCCATCGTCCGCACGCGCTGTGTGGTCGTCTCCGAGCGGTGTGCGGGTATCCCATGCCCGGCCCTGGACGACTGCCACCGGTTGGAGAACCGCCTACTTGCCATCATCAGGGCTTGTACCGAGTCGCTCAACGTCGTATTCTTAGCCATCAAGGTCAACGATGAGGCTGGTGCGGTGTCGGCGTTGATGACGGCAGGCGCCCATGTCAAGGAGCTCCAGAGGCTCGTGGGGGAGATTGTCCACTGATCGACCTGATCGCCAACGTCCTGACCGTACTCTACCGGGAGGCCGCCAAGGTTCTCTCAGAGCATGATTACTCCGTGCTCGTAGCCCGTGTCGAGAACATCCAACGGGAGGCCCGAGAGCTTCTGCAGGCCAGGCAGGCTGCTGTTTTCAAGGGGCAAGCCGATGACCGAGAAAGAGCTCGTAAGCGTAAGTCTTGAGCAGCGCTTTGGTATGTTTGTTGTGGAGAACTCGCCCACCTCGAGGTTTGTCAAGATCGCGGCCCAGGTTGTAGACCTCCTCCGCCGGGACTTGAACACACTGTACGAGCTTGTAGGTACATATAACCGAAGGTGGCACTCTTCCCTATCCCTCGCTGAGGGCGTCCTCAAGTCACATGATTCTCGACTTACGGCCTTAGAGGCCCTAATATCAGAAGAAAGGACACCTACACAGAAGGGGACCAATTGAACCAGATCGTGACGGTTCTTGCGGCAGCACTCTCCCTTCAGCCCATCGCGCCGTGTGGGTCTACCATGGCGCGGCACGTGGCTCAAGCCAGCCTTTCGGCTGAGTACCACACCGGAGTATCAGCCCTCCTCTTGGCTTCGATCGCAGCCGTAGAATCTTCCTGTTGGCCGGCCGTGGGTAGCAGGCGGGGATCGGGTGGGATCGGGTGTGTTTGCGGGCCATGGCAGATCATGGTGTACCCGTGCGAGCCCGCAGAGTGCGGCAATCTGCTGCGCTACTCGTATGCCGCCCGAAGGGCGGGCCGGCTGCTTTCGACCTGGAGCTCGATCTATTGTCCTGGCGGCGGGGTGTGTGGTCGAGCGCTACTACGCTACAACAACAGCGAGATCTGGTTGGTGAAGGTCCGCAACGTTTACTCAGCCCTTGTGGCCTTCGTCAAGTTGACGATGGAGAAACCTCCGAAACAGATACCGGTGGCCTTTGACGCTAAGCCTCGGTGACGCGCGGCGCGTTCTAACCAGGTGGCGGCGTCGGCTTCAGATCGATCCCTTGTGGAAAATTGAAATCAAGGATGCCGATCCGATCATGGCTGAAGGGTATGGGGAGATTGTGGTTTCAGAGGAATACTTCCAGGCTACGATATCCCTCACTCCAAAGGCCCTGTACAGCAAGCAAAACTTGAACGCCACTATCTGCCACGAGCTTTTGCATTTGCTTACGGCCCCCTTGGCCTCCTTTTCTGTATCTCTGGGCCCCCGCTTCTCAGATGACATCGAGAAGTTAGAAGAGCAGCTGATCACCCGGTTGGAAAAAATCCTTAGCGGTTAGCGCATGGACGGCCCGCCAGGCGTTGTCTGGTGCCACGGTTGCCGTCGCGGGAAACCGCCATCTGAATTCCGCAAAGACGCTGCCAGGCCGAGGGGGTTACGGGGGAAGTGTAGGCAATGCGAAGTTGTTGCTCATGATCCTGTACGACATAGGGAGCGGACGATTTGGCGACGATACGGTATCACTCAGGAAACCTACCTGAAGATGGTGGCAGCCCAAAACGGGGAATGCCTCATTTGCTACAATAAACCCATCAGGCTCGTGATCGATCACAACCACAAGTCGGGACAGATACGGGGTCTGCTGTGCAACGCCTGTAACCGCGGGATCGGATTCTTCATGGAGAACCCACAGAGCCTAAGAAGGGCTGCTGAGTTTTTGGAAAGGGCAGGCTGCTGAGTTTTTGGAAAGGGCAGCGGCACCCGGGTGGTATTATCGGCCCGGGATCTCCCCGGCGGTGGGGGCTCTACGCCTTGAGCTATGCCGCCGCTCTAGTTAGAACAGAAATCCAATCTTCCTGTGGTTCTTGTCGTAGATGTAGGTAGGCGCCTCGTTCTCGATGCCCCTATCTACAGAAACGGCCCCCTTCCGCCGGCTCCAGGCCCGTTTCTTGTAGGGTCTCTTCCCGGTAGTCGGCGTACCAGGATTGGCGCCGATCGGAAAGTCAGCCTGCGCGGAGGTTACCACTCCTTCGTTGTCGTTCTTTTTCTTTCTAGGCATTGTCACTCCTTGTATGTGTTGTCCCGGGCGTTGAAGCTCCAGGGTCCGTTGATGTTCCGAGAACCCCGCTGATGTATTTCTCCACTTCTTGCCGGGTCTCCCGGAACTGCTCAACTTCGTCTAATAGGCGGAGTTCATCTCCAGCCCTTCTGAGTCTTGCTGCGCTCTCTTGGGGGATGTTGTATTTTTTGACCAGCTCTCGCCAGAGAGCAACATCGACAGTTCTGTTATTTTCCCATTGGTGGATCACAGTCCGTACTATTTCATGGCACGCCTGCTTGCAAGCTTCGACCTTATCGAAGAGCTCTATCTCTAGGGGATCGAGATGTGCGATGACCTTCATTTGGCCCCTCTTAGTACTTCTGGGTTGGCTTCTTTGGGATCTTGTGGCCCGCCCTTCTGGCCTTGGACAGCTTGATGGCCGCCTCTTGCCTTTTCGCGGCAGCTCTCGAGGAATGCTTCCCGAGTACCTTGCCGCCAGTTTTCGATTTCAGAATGTACTGGTTCCCCTCTTTCTCGATCATGTTCAACTTTCCTTTCTTTGGTTTCCATCGATCTTACCTCGGCCTCTGTCCCCAGCGCCGGTGTCCGAGCGGGCTGTAGGCCCCAATGTGAATTGTCAGCCCACCATATAGCCCCAGGCTCAAGTTGAAAAGTCCAGTCTCATATAGGTGCTCTAACCACGACAGCCCGGCATCATAACTTCTCCATGAAGGGAACCCAAGATCAAGGGCAGAGCAGGTAAGGTGATCGGATTGATCGGCCCCGCCGGCGGCCTTGTTGAGCCCAATTGGCCGCCAGGCCCAGTGGACATCTATGGGCCCTTCGACGAACTTTCTCACTCTGTCGGCAAGCAACGCAAGGATGCCCAGTTTAACCCAGTGCTCCTCAGGAGGGACGAGGATCTTGTAGCCCCGGTGGTTCATGAGGTCCCGGCGCAGCCGACCGGCTGGTAAACAGAACTCTTTGGCCGTGAAGTGTTCAACACCACAGGAGCTCAACAACTGATCGATGGCCACAAGCGATTCTTCGTCGGTTTCGTTCCCTGTTCGATAGGTCCATGTTCGTCCACCCGCCAGCACTGTCAAGGCAGATACCATTTCCTGCTCTAGGATCGATTTGGTTTTGCCCTTACTGCGCTTACTCATCGGGCTGCTCTCTTTCTTCTCCACCGGGACGGATGACGACAAGGCCAGCCATTCTCTCAACGATGTAGTAGCGAGCCAGCTCGGTAACGGTTATTCCGGTCGCCTTGGACCGCCGCAAGAGCTGACGATAGATCGTGTCGGGAATTCGGAGACCAAGCTGATGCCCGTTGGGTTTTCTGTTCATAACCGCCATGGTAGCAGTCGCTGTTTCATAAGTCACTACCATGATCCATACTCTGGACAAAGAAAAACGGTCCCGATCTTTCTCGCCAGACAAATCATAGAGAACCGGCGTGGCGATGGCCCCAAGTAGAACAGTGCCTGTCCCTGACGGGCCTCCCTCACCGCCCCCCGCACTGGCAAATGGAAAGAGAGTCGGCCGGCGATCAGACATACGGGATACCTGAGCAATGGCTGAAACCATTTCGTTTCAGTTGCATTGTTGACCAAAATCATGATCACTATCCCCGCGCCGTCTGTGCACCCCTTTTTGTATTCCTCAAGAGCGCGAAAAATGAACTGCGAACACAGCGGCCGTGAACAGGGTGGGTTGAGCCAGATCCGCCCACGCCAGGGATGCCGGGGGGAATTACGGGGTCCAGATCCGTGGCCCTTCTTTCCGATCCAAGTTGTCGCCTTTACGATCTTGTTCGCCTCAGCACTACTCGCGGGGTCTAAATCGATTCCACCGCCCATAACCTCTCGCGCAATCTGGATGACATGCGGTGGCGTGATCCGATCATCGTTGGTCCAGCCTGGCGGTCGGTCTGATCTACTCAAAATCGCCCCCCCTACACTCCCAGTTGAGCCAGGATTGAGCCATTTGCTCCCAATCGTAGTAGTGCATGATAACCAGCCCTTCTAGATCTCCGTCTTCTTTTGCGAACACGACAGGGGTCTGGCGGCTTGAGCTTGAAGCCTCGGCGGCCTGCCTCATGGCCGCCCAGATGTTTGGCTTTACTCCCGACTTGCACTCGATCCATAAATGCGGTGTCACAACATCTGGCTCGTCAGCCCCCTGACGTGCCTGACATCCACGACGAATTGTACCAGTCTGAAGGTGCCCGGCATCCCCATAGAGACCCCTCATCCGCCGGGCAACCTCCTGCTCCCAGCGTATCCCTTTACTTCGCTGATATTTCCCCATTGCCCAATGCCTTTGCGAAGACCTTGAGTCGTTCGCACCGAAGCCATACCATGTACGCGTAGTTATGGATGTCCTCGCATTCGAATTGAAGCTGGCTCAGTTGTTCGACCATGGAACCCTCGAGGGTTCGATTCCCATACTGGGTCTCGCCTTGTACCATCCTCTCGGCGGCGCGTTCGCAAAAAACCCCCCAATCGTCCCTCCAGTCTTTCATGGTACAAACAGCCCCCTTTCCTGGATCTCGGTATAAATGAACTTGCGCACGAGCTCGAGATCTTTCGGCGAGTCGTCGCCGTATTTGATTATCTTTCTGATCTCCTCAAGTGTGGACACGACCACCCCTTTCCAGTCCTCGGCTTGTAGCGCGCACAGAAGACGGTCCTCATCTCCTGCATCCTTGTCTTCGTCGCATTCAAACGACAGTATTTTCTTCACCTCTCTGCCTCTTTCTTTTCCCGATCAGGATGCCCCGGGCCGAGAATGCAGGTATGTGGAAAGTACCGAGCTTCCTTGGTGCCCGACCTCGCGAAATGAAACACGCCGTCAACCACAATGACATAGCCACTGTCAGATGGATCGGCATCTATACTGACAGGGCGGCCCGTAGGGGACTTTACCCAGAACACCTCCCTGTTACAGCCCAGGCAGCGCGTCTTGATCATCAGCCATACCACGCCTTCAGGAAGGGCCATACCATGGCAAAGGCCATGGTGACACCCATAACGAGTCCGAGGATGATCGCATTTGAAATCACCTTGCCTATAGTAGCGGCCAATTTCCCTTTCTCCTTTCTTTTCCGAGCAAGCTCCCGATGGTAGAGTTCTGAGCAGTCTCTAAGACGAATGGAACAAAATCGCCGACGGCGACGCGTCGTAGCAAACTCCTCACCACAGTAAGCACATTTGATCCACCGCAATGGAGCGCCGCTTGCCATTAGGTTAGTCCCCTCTCTTTCTTGACTTGTTCTAACAGCCGAAGGGCATCTTGGAATACGGGCCAACAGGTTTCGTTTAATACAGACATCCACCTCACACACGTGTTGTAGCCGCCCGTATCAGGCTGACTTAGCCAAATGATCCCCTGCACAGGCTCTTCCTTCTCCTGCTCAAACCATAAGTGCGCATAGGCGGCCAGCTGGCGTAGGTGGTTGATATCAACCTTCTTAGATGTCTTCAGGTCAATGACTGTCAGCTTGCCAAAGACTCGGCAAACGATATCGCTCGTTCCGCCGAATTTGTGCATCTCAGAAACAATAGGGCGTTCTGTCGCCAGGGTCTCAATCTTCCCCTGCTGCGCCCAATCCTTGAATGCCTCGAACACCTGCACCGAATGCTTAACCTCCCTCGGGCTATACTCTTCGAGATCTGTCTCAACGCCTTCAAGCCAGTCCGTCACAAGGGCGTGCGTGCACTCTCCAACTCGACCCGCCCGACTGCGCTCTTGGCTCCAGTCCTTTCCCTCTTGGGTCAATCGCTGCACCCAGTAGCAAAGGCCGTCGGTTTTCCCCTTGTCCCCGATGATTGAGTTAATTTGCGTGACTGACGGTACAACTTCTCCGGACTTTGTCTTGTATCCGCGCGGGCGCCCACGTGGCTTAGTCGGCGTTGTCACTCAAAGTCCTCCTCTCGTTCTATATCAGCGACCTCCAAAAGCAGGCCCTTTCGAGGGGTTATGCCTACGGGCCGGGGCTCTTCGGTCTCAAGTCCGGGTAGCTCCGCCTGAGTTGGCTCAGGGCCCTTGAGAGCATCAGACTCCCTTGGGGGCTCAGGGCTCAAGGGCCCTGAGGGCCCCGAGGGCTCTAGGGGCTCTGCAGGCTTCTCTCGTTCCGCCTTCATTTTCTTGTCGTGGTTGGCGGCAGCCATTGTCAAAAACCCCTGCATCTTTTTGATCGTCAAGTCCGCACAGGGCGGGCACAGCACAGTAGATGTAATACCCTGAATGTTGTAGGCCCGTCCTGTTTCCGGGTCTAAGCCCATGGCCCCATGCATGACGCTAACGGCCCACATGGTGGGCGTGCGGCAGATGCGGCATGCGAATTTCTCCACTACACATCAACCTTCGTCATCGTTTCCGAATGGGATCTCTTCGTCTGTCAGTGGCGCATCATTGTCGACGAAGGCGGTCTTCTTGCTGCCGGCGTCCAGCCAATTCCTGCAAATGCTCTTGAGGTCATAAGGGGTCTCGGACTTGAGCCGACGTGTCTCGTCTGGTGTCAATGAGCGCTCCACCCACGCGCGGTAGTTTTTCTCGCGCCTGTCATATTCTGCACCGAGAAGGGTTGATTCCTGGTCGCCCTGTTTACCCCGTGTGTCCACATGGCCCTTGAGGGCCTTAGCGAGCGCTTTGTAGAGTCGCCAGGAACCCTGCAACAAGTGGTATCCCCCATCGGGCACCCACCAGTTCGCAGCAAACTGAAATTTGCCGCCGTCGTCACGCGCAAGAGGCACGTGCGGAAAAACATCAGGGTCGACGTTGCCGTGCACATCGTCGCCGACGATCACGCCATAAAATGGCCCCGCGTCTTTCTTGATCCGTTTGATATCTGTCAATGCAGCGCCCGATCCAAATGCCATGTCCTTGTCCTCCCATTCGTCATCACGACGAGTTTTGGTTGTGGCCTGTGAGCCGTTGGTTTGTTTCAGGCGGTATCGCCTGCCGTGTGGTTCGATCTTCCCGGCAGAAACAAGCCGGTTGAGGGCTCCGTTGATTCGGTGGGTCGGCAGCCTGAGCGCGTCGCAGATCTCTTTGGCGTTCCAGATGTATCCCGTCTCATGAGCGCACTTGAGAATCTCGCTCTCGACCTGTGCGTCCGGGACGGCTCGGGCTATCCCGGGAACTTCATCAATAGAGATCTCTCTGAACTTTCCCGCCACACCATCGAACGCGAAACCGAAGACACCCGGCTCGCCCGCGAAACGCGTTTTCGGAACGACGACTAAGCCCCTGCGCGATTGCCCGGGCACACTATCGCCCTTCGCATAGGCGAGCGCAAGCACACAAGCCGCTTGGGCCTCGAGCACTGAAGTCTCTGAGGCCAGACTCATGGCCCAGCCGAGTACCTTGGTTTCATCTGAGAACGGCGGAGTCTCGTAACCCATGCGCGACGCCGAGCTGATGGCCAGAATGGCGACGCCGTAGTATTTAGCTGCGCGCTTGATGTCACGCACAAAGGCCACGGCTTCAAGCCGTAGGTCGTTCCCGCCACCAATCAGGAGGGCCTGCACATAGTCGATAACGATGAAGGGGGGCGCCACGACCTGGCCGCTCTTTCTATCTCTCCATTCGCCTGCAGCGAATTCGCTCGAGATGTGGGCGCCCGAAATAAGGCTCATGATCGCGTCCATTTGCCGTGTATCCTCTTTGGCGCTTCTCAGGCGATCGAGCTCCTGCCGCACATCATCCTCGTCAACAATGTCCAGGTCCCATTTGTCCCGCATGTCCCGTAACGGTTTGATGCATTCGCTGGCCAGTTCCCCGCGACGGATTCTCATGCGACTGCGGCCCATATAATGGGAGAGGAAAAGCACCTGAGCATCCTCGAGCGGGAGTTCAATGCTTAGGTAAATGGCACTGCCACCGGCCCGGCAATGATCTGAAACCATTTGCACGGCGAGCGCTGATTTGCCGCGGCCCGGCGGCGCCACAAGTAGGGTGTAGTATCCTCTGGGAATCCCACCTTCGAGGGCCAGGTCAAGGGAGGGTAGGCCGATGGGAACCGAAGCGTAACCGGATATCTTGCGCTCGCACAAGATTTTGAACAGGCGGTCCCATCGCTCGTTTCGCTCCTCTAGCCAGGCTTGCACGGCAAGAGGTAATGAGAGCGGGATAGAAGTATCGGGCACGAAAGATTACGCAATCAAAAAAACCCCACACATCCACCAATGAAGGTCCTGGGAGACGCTAAGGAGGTGGATGCATGGGGCTCGGTGGGTCAATGAGGTCTCCCAGAACGGGAGGTGTCATACCCCAGGTGGGTTTATGATGTCAACAGAAAAACGTTCTAACGATCAGACCATCCCCCTTTCCACCCTTCCGGCGCTCCTCCCCCTCGCCCCCCTCGGCCTGTCACGATCAAACCTCAATCCACTCTCCGGGTCCAGACGACCAGAGAGAGAATTCCATAGTGATCAGGGCTGCTCGACCAAACGCGCGACCGCGCGCATGAGACATCGAACGCGGGCATCGACGCAGAATACGGGCAAGCCAGTCCTTGAGGACTTTAGGCTCGATGTAGTCTCTGGTCGGGGCAGAGAACTCCCAAGTCAGGCGGGTCCCTGGCATGAGGGCTTCATAGCAACCTATGCCTGCTCCCGTGTTTCGCTGTTCATCCCTCTGGATTGGTAGATTAACAAGGCCGGGGCGGGTCGGGAGGTTGAGAGCGTTGAGCCCACTCTCAGATCTATCCGGCTTGTAAATGATCGATTCGAGCTGAAAGTACTTGGCAATTGAATAGGGGCTTCGTTTCTCTATGGGACGGCCGCCTTCCCATGAGCCCCTTAACCACCCGGCAATTGCATGGGGGTGTGTGACCTCAATTTCGCCGTATCCCATGCGGCCAAAAAGGGAGAAAGATGCCTGTTCGTCCTGGAACCTTTCAAGCAGCACCGGCTTACCGTCCTCTAATAGGAGATCCCCATGCTCATCCGTTTTGTGAAAGGTATAATAGGGCCCGTTGAAATAGAGCGCCTGCAACGTATCGTTCCCCTTCCACGTGTTCCCGCCTAACATGGGCTGCAAAAGCTCAAACACCACTTTGTAATCTGCCGGCTCGGATGGATACCGTTCCTTGTCCAAGCCCTTGCTGAATTCCTGAACAATCAAAGCCCCGGCGGTATCCAATTGGAGGGCCGACACAAGGGGCTGGGGCCCCTGCGCGATTTCAACAGAACAGTTGAACTTGTGCCGCTTCATCGAGTAGACAGCAATGGCCTCAGCGTTGTAAGCGCAAGCAACTATTTCTTTTTTCTTTAGAGCCTCAAGGGCCTCAGAGACCGTACGCTGCTGGACCTTAATTCCGAGCACAGACGACAGGTCGTGAAAAACTTCTGCCGCGCTACATTGACCTTTGCATTGTACCGAATAGGCAGTGACCAACAAAAGATTGACCCAGCCCTCCTTCTTGTTGAAGGGTACTTTCTCGACGATAACCCCCTCGTTCCCTTCGAGCCCCCGAGGGCGCTTTGACCTCCTTGTGCCATCGGGTCTTGTCCCATTGTCTCCCGGTAGTTGTTCCTGATGTTCCATTTTGCGTCTCCCTTTGTTATTGAACCTACTAACTCTCGGTTGTTCCGATGAACGACCGGTCCCACTGGCCCTCCCACGAGCGACCCGCCGGGCGGCCCATCCCCCGGACAGACACACGCATCGCCGTCCTGTCGTTCTTCCTGTCATCCAAACCCACAGGCAGACACCCCCCCCTCCAGCCCTCCTCGCCGGCCGCACCTCGCTCGCACTCAACCGCGCGCGCTGCCCGCCCATCCACCTGTTGTCCAAACTCACAGGGTGGCCGATGTACTCTCAAACCGCTGGGCGCCCTATCACTCCGCCCATTCCGCCGCCTGACGCACCCACTCCCGTACTACCCTTCCGCCGGATCGTCCATCTCACCGTCTCGCGCGCCGTCCATCAGACTCCCGCTCTCCCCCGCCGGCGCCCAGACATCCCGCCAGGGCCCGAAGAGCCCCTAGGGCCTGCCGACCCCAAGGGCTCTAAGGACTCAGGCCCGATGGACAGGAACCGTCAACACATACGTGCTGAGATCAATTTTCATCCCCTTTCTATGTCGATTAACCTTGACACGAAGCCCACAATCCCCCCTTATGAATCCCCTATCTTCCCAATCAAAAATCCCTACCTCCGGGACGGTGGCTGACGCCAGGCGTAAACAGCCGATCCCCGCAGGGGGGCGAAGCCAGGCTGTTTTTCGCCTGGCGTCGTGCTACCCGTCCCCGGGGAAGAGCATGGGAATAAAAGAAGCTTCTTGCTGCTAAGTGTATGTGCCCTACGGGGCCCATCATGCTCTATAGGGCCCCTTTAAATTCCTGTTTTCGTTTCACTTTCCTCAAAACAATGGGGAACCCTCCTAAAACACACACAGCCACACACACAGGCTCGAAAAAAACCTTGCTTCGCAGTCCTTCGGACACCGGTTTTTACGAGCCTGTGTGTGTCTATGTGTGTTAGTTGGATACCTCCCCTACCTTAGTGGCTTGTACTGAGAAAAGTCTTCTGCTACATCTCCTCATATGGGAGAGCACCAGTCCGGCAAGCCCGCCTGGCCCTCGCGGGCGCTCGAGCAGCGGGTGCGTCCTGCCCGACCGCCGGCTCCGTGGCGGGGCCTTCGGCTCACAGAGCTCCAGGTTGAGGTGCTTCAGCAGTTTGCTGCTCAGGGGTGTTCTGCTAACTCTGAGCGCCCCCAGACCCCCTTGGGCCTTGAGGGCTCAAGAGGGTCTGAGCGGTGTTATGTGTGTGGTGGTGACATCAGCGAGTGTGGAACCTGTGGGGGCTGTGCCTGCTGTTGCTCGTGTGAGCAGTGGTGGTGCCCAGACTGTAAGGAGAGCGGGTTCCAGGGTGAGTCCTGTCGTTGTCGATAGCCCGGCCTTGCTGGCAGCTACGGTTGTCGGTTTTCACTCCCCCGCTCGCAGCCAGGCGACGATGGCCCATTTCTGGTAATCTGACAGCTGGACCCCCCTACCGTGTGACAACCTGGCTGCGGCAAGCAGCAGGGTCTCAATGGCCCTAAGGGAGTCTGAGGGCGCCAGGGCTCCTATGAGCATCCGGACGTCTTGTTCCCCTTTCTGATCAACTTCCACTTCCTCCTTCACGTTTGTTTGTGAGGGTCTATCCCGCCTACGTGGTAACATGCTACGTCTCCCTTGCGTTCATTTGTTGATATAGGATGGTTTTGATTTTTGATTTTATGAGGTCGGTTGCTGCCTCAATTGCTCCAGTCCGTAGGTCTACGTACGTTTTTGTAGAACCGATGTTCCTCAAAATTCGACGCGCCTCTGAATTACTCACCTTTTTCCCGTCCAATGTAGCACAGCTCACGTTGCCGGTTTTGTAATATCCGACGCTCAGTCCTGTCATGGCCGCACAGGCGTCTAAATTGAAATAGACGCGATGTTGATTGACGGCCTTCCATTCCCTGCCACCGAGTGCAACCAGGGCTGACACCGTTTCTGCTGAGTAATTTCCCGTCATTCCGGTTCCTCCATCTTTGGTATAGGCCATTTTGCTAGATGAACCCTTGGCGCGTTGATGGCCGCCTGTGTTCTCGTATCCCGCGGTCGGCAAGTTCTTGTACTAGCGCTCGTCTGTATGCGCGCGTCTCGTAGTCCTGCGTTGCCAGTTTCTCGAGTCGTTTAACCTCTGAGATGAGCTCGAAGGTCTGGCGGGGTTTCCGTTGTCCTAGGGGCCCTGTGGGCCCTGAGGGCCCTGAGGGCACTAGGTACAGCGAGGCCATGAGCTGAAACTGCTGGGCTAGTACCTGGCACATGATCGCTGTTCGTTGGGGCGACATCTGCTCTCTGTTGTTCATACTATCCATGATAGCATACGCTACCATTAGGTCAATAGGGTGGTGATTTTGAAGTTGCCGCGGCCAAACACTCTGATGTCGCCTGAGAAGCCGAGCTCTCTAAGACGCTGCATAGTCTCGACGACCAGGTACTTGGCCTCCGCCTCCGCCTCCGCCTCAGCTTCTGCCTCAGCTTTTGCCTCAGCTTTTGCCTCAGCTTTTGCCTCAGCTTTTGCCATGAGCCCACGGATTTCTGCGTTCACTCTTTCTGTGAATTGGCCGCGTGTCATTGGTGCCCTCTCTTCGTGTTTCATATCATGATAGCATATGCTACCATTGGGTCAATACCGTATCGCTATTCAGCGGTCGAGATCACTTTCGGCCGATCCACAGCTCGGTCGCACCAACTGGGGGAGTCCTAGATAGGTCGAGCTCGTTGGAGGTGCTCGTTCCGCCGAAATCGAACTGAGTTGTGACTTGCTCAGCGGGGATTGACGGCAGATCAGGAAGATCGGCCGCAACACGTTTGGCAGCCTCGATCAACTCATCTGACCAACCGAGGGTCCTGAGGAGATTAAGATCATTCGTCACTTGTGAGCCTCCATTGCAATTATGCGGCCTATAACCATCAATTGCCCAGCCTTCGCGGATACATCGCGCGATTTCTTTCATACCAATCCGCATCGACCTCTACTCTCGAGTTCAGTGTGTTCGTGTAAGCTTGAAGCGCCTCGGCAATTACCCGTCTGCTTGGTGCGCGGCCTGTCAATGTGCTAAGGCGAGCTTCTCCGCCTATGAAATCTGCGGCAAAATAAAAACCGCGGCAGACAACCACTGCGGGAGCTCCAGACCCGTTGGTGTAAACCTTATCGATGGTTACGATCGCTTTCATATTCCCTCCGTTGTTCATACTATCCATGATAGCATACGCTACCATTAGGTCAATAGGGTGGTGATTTTGAAGTTGCCGCGGCGATTGTCGCGGAGATCTCTCGCGAGAGAGAGTCCTGAGGGTCCTGAGGGCCCCTCAGAGCCCTCAGAGCCCCCAGAGCCCTCAGAGCCTCTTTTACAAGATGGGCATAGAACATTGTTTCATCAGGCTGAGACCAGAGGTGGCGATAGGTCTTTTCAGCCAAATCCCTCTCTCCTGGTGTCATTTTCAAAGCGTCGAAAACATCCTCGAAGTAACCTTTAATTTGCCCACGGATTTCTGCGTTCATTCTTTCTGTGAATTTGTCGTGTGTCATGCTAGCTATCCCCTCTCTCTGAGCAACTTTTGCGAGAGCTCCGCTTGCAACTTCCAATGGTCGCGATTGTCGCGGAGATCTCTCGCGGCTGTACGGCAGCGATGGCATTGTTTACATGTCGGGTTCATTCGTCCTCCTCCAGCATCAGTTGTTCATATAGCAATGATAGCACACGCTACCATTGAGTCAATAGGGAAAGTAGATCTTGCGTTGCTCTGAGACCTCGAGCCCCACCCATGAGGTGTTGAGCCCCACCGCGGGGTGCCGAGTCCCACCACTTGGTTGAGCAAGTCTTGCAGTAACAACATCGGTCCCACCACCTGGTTGAGCAAGTCTTGCAGTAACAATATTAGGGACTTAAACCGGCTAGGGGGGGGGTGGGCAACTTTTGCG
>Ga0247727_10006483_pt1 | contig 23001 bp, 23 predicted proteins | sample WisWelCaveWW1625_FD_202498 | JGI IMG/M metagenome (GOLD analysis project Ga0247727, IMG submission 202498) | Biofilm microbial communities from Wishing Well Cave, Virginia, United States - WW16-25 | ecosystem: Environmental > Aquatic > Deep subsurface > Groundwater > Cave microbial mat | place...
TTTCGGCTTGCGAGACATCCCCCGCTTGCACGCGCGCGAGGACCCGTTCGCGGAGATCAAGAGAATAGGCTTTCATGTTCCAATATATCCCACCGAATTACCCTAAATCAAAATGGAAACCGATCTAAGCTAATCAAAAATCCCATTTCAAAATTCTCTGAATTTTGAAATGGGATTTTTGATTGGGTCAATCTGAAATCTGAAATCTAAAATCTAAAATATTTGATGCGTCATCACCCCCCCGTCCACCAACAAACTCGCGCCTGTAATCCAACGCGCAGCATCCGACGCAAAAAACAAACACGCGTCCGCCACATCTTCGGGCATCCCCAAACGTTTTAATGGCGCGGTTTTTTCCCAACGCTCCACCCCCTCACGCCAATTCTCCTCAAGCATCTCACTCCAAATCAAACCGGGCGCAACCGCGTTAACGCGAATGTTGTGCGGTGCAAGTTCAAACGCCGTCGCGCGCGTCAACATCAGCATCCCCCCCTTCGCCGCGTTGTAGTGCGCGTGCAGCAGCGCGGGATTTTCCGCTTCAATACTCGTAATGTTCACAATCGCGCCTCTTGAACCTGTTGACGGAGTACGCTGCGCGAGAATCTGTCGCGCAAATGCCTGTGTGCACAAAAACGCGCTTTTCAGATTCGCGTCCACCACCTCATCCCACTGTGCGCCTGTCATTTCCAAAAAATTGTGTAACGGATAAATGCCCGCGTTATTGATCAAAACATCCACGCGTCCAAACGCGTTCACCGTCTCGGAGATCAAACGCGCCACATCCTCCTCGCGCGTCAAATCACCTTGCACTCCCCGCGCGTCTCGTCCCGTCGCGCGAATTTCCGACACAACACGCGCCGCCCCTTCCGCGCTTTTGTGATAATGCACCACCACCCGCGCGCCCGCTTCCGCGAACCGTTTCGCAATCCCGCGCCCCAACCCACTCCCACTCCCTGTCACAATCACCACGCGTGACGAAAAATCCAACAACGCTGCAACTTGAGGAATCTCCATTTTATTCTTTACGTTTCTCGCCTCTCGTTTCACGTTTCACGTTTCACGTTTCACGTTTCGCGTTGGTTCGCCCGCGCGCCCTGTTCCAATTTCAACAACGCGCGTTTATCCGCGCGCCGCGCCATCGTCACCGCCTGACGAATCAAATTCACAAAATCCTTTTTGCGAAGCTCCGACGCACGGCGAATCGTCACATACCGCACTTGCGTTCCCTTGCCTTCCAACAAATTTTTCGGATCCTCCAATAAAATCCCGTACTCGAATCCCAAATGCGCGTGATCGCCATCTGCGCCAATCCAACCCCAATACACACTTACTTTGCCCAACGGCACACGGTACGCCAACAAACCCCACCCCGCGTTCACATTTTCAATCGCATCGGGCACCGTGGCGCGCACCAACGCGCGCAACGCGTTCGTCAATTCTTGCAGCGGCGGCGGGTAGTTTTGCACAAATTCTTCGGGCGTCATCTTGTTCGCCAAATCCCTGGCTGCGCGCGGCGCATTTCAGGTTTGCTCAACTTGAAATTCTGCTCCGAATTCCCATTCGCTTGCACGCGCGAACCCGCGCATCTGCCTTTCAGACTCGTCTTATCGCCCACCCGTTCATATTTCAACTCGCACGTCTGATACCCCGTCACGTCCACTTTCAGTTGAAAACGATCTTGGACGAAATCGTAATCGCCCGTCCCCGTCATTTCAAACCCATCTGTGAACGCGCACTCCTTGAGCGAAAATTTGATCAGATCATGATCGGGCGCAAACTGCAGCGTCCCCTTTTCACCGCATCCCACGCGCGTCAACGTCGCATAATCCCAATAATAAAATTCGGGCAGATAATTGATTTCCGTTTCCATCGCTTGCATTGCCTCAAGTGGCGACGAGAACGCGCGCGCATCTGCTGGCGCAAGCGGCACATACTCCGTCATCACCACCCCAGGACATTCACGTTCGCGCGGCGACGGCAAAACATCCTCCACCAAAAACGCGATCACCGGATCATCAATGCACGCAATCCCGCGTTCAAAAATGACATGCGGTCCACCGCGCTGTGTGATCAAGTAGCCATCGTCAAGATAATCATACACCGCCCGCGCGCTGCCAATCGGCGTAATCGGATCGGCGAGCGCATTCATTACTATCGTCGGAATCCCCGCTGCGTTCCAATGTGGCGGACGTGTCGTGTCTTGCAGTGAATCGCGCCAATACACGCACGGCAAATCGCCCCAGATCACTTCACCCAAACGAATCGGACTCAAATCCACAGCCAGCGCCTGCGCGATGTACTGGTCCGCGCGCGCCTCATTCGTCCCCATAAAATATCCATAGTCCTGACATTCGACGCCATAATAGTACGCGTCCGACCAAGTGGGATCAAAAGAGGGTTTGAGTGTCGTTTCATCAATCCCAAGATTCAAATACAGCAAACGCGCCAACGGAATGAGATCGGCATCACGCGCGTATTTTGCCAGCGCGCGCACAAACATCATGCGTCCGCCCTCGCCGTACATATGCCCAACCCCAATGGTTTCCAAATCCCCAAAACCAAATTTGCGCGAGGGGCGCGCCCCATTGCCCAATGGAAAATTGACCGTTTGTTTTTTCACCGCCAACATTTTCGCCAACTGGTCATACCCGCGTAGTGGCTTGATGCCAAAATCCCCCGCGCAATTCTCATCCGCTTCGCACTGCGCCAATGACGCGACCAGCGTATCATTAAACGACTGCGCCGCGTCCGCATAATACGCAATCCCATCGGGCGTCAGATCCACCACCCCATCGAGAATCATTCCTGCCAAGTGATCAGGATGCGCGTGCGCGTAGGTTTGCGCGTACTGCGTCCCATAACTTTCGCCGTACAACCAAAATTTTTCGTCACCGATCATTTGCCGAAACAATTCCAAATCTTCCACCGCTTGCGTCGTACCCAGATACGGCAAAATTTCAGGATGCCCCATTTCCGCATCACAATCGTCCGCAAATGTTTGCGCGGCGTTTTTCAATTTCTGTCCACGCGCGGGCGTATCTGCGCGCAAATCCGCTTGATAAAATTGCGATGCGGCGTGAAAACAATCCAACCCGCCCGACAACCCCACGCCGCGTTGATCAAAAAAAACAATATCCATCACGTCCGTCAAATTACTTGGGAAAAAACTCGTGTAATAGTCCGCGCAACAACCTATGCCCGCGCTGCCGGGTCCGCCCGTCGCCGTCACAAACATTCCCTTGCGCTCGCCCGTCGTCGGTAAAATTGCAAAGACCACATCCATCGTGCGCGTGTCCAGCGCGTTAAAATGATCGAGCGGCACCGTCAGCGTGACACAAGTGAACGCGCTATTGGGACACGGCGCGCCGCCCAATTCTTTTAATCGCTCACGTACATCAGGACGCGCGGCAAATGTTGTCGGTGTTAACATCCCCAACAAAACCACCGCCGCAAAAATCAAAATACTGCCTCGCAAAATTTTTATCATGCTCTCCTCGCCATCGTAGGACAAATTTGCAATTTGTCCATGTTCTCTCTGTCCAAAATAGATTGTCGTGTCTCACGTCAACCGCTCGATCCATTCGCGCGCGCTCGGATATTTTTCAATCAAAGCTGCGCGTTCGCCTAATTCAAAATCATCGTCATCATACGCGGGTGCCATCGTCGCGCCCAGCAATGCCCACGCACCGCCCTCTAACAAACACGACCCTTGCATCACCCCGCGCGGCACAACAAAAAATGGCAGATGCCCCGCGGCGTAATCTCGTCCCAACGTCACAACTTGATACGAACCCTCAGGATGCAACATCACGAGCGCGACAGGATCGCCATTGTAAAAATGATAAATCTCATCCGTTTTCAAGCAATGCAGCAGCGAGCGCGTCTGCGGTGTGTGCATATAACAAATCGCGCTGCCCAATAATTTCGCGCGCGCGTAACGCGATGGCAACGCATCACGCGCGATAGATTCATCCGCCGCGTAAAAGCGTCGAAACAATCCGCCTTCGATAGGCAGCGGTTCAAGTTGAAATTTTTCGATAACAAATTCGGGCGTCATTTATTGGCACTGTCATTTCGAGCGGAGCGAGAAATCTCGGTCTGGCAAAAAGAGATTTCTCGCTCCGATGTAATCATCGGCGCGCTCGAAATGACATTTTCCAAATGGTGTCACAATTTCAACAACGCCTCCAACGCAATCTCGATCATCTTGCCTTTCGCTTCTTCGACCACGTTGCGATGCGGATCATAGTCACTCATGTTTTCCGTTTCGGCTTGATTCGGATTTCCATCCGCGACAAAAATTCCGCCTGCGCGGATTCTTTTCAACGATGCAATGATCAGCAGCGTAGCTAGTTCCATCTCGACACCCACCGCGCCCGCGTCCGCCCAGTACTGATGTGGATTTGGAGTCAAACCGTGATAAAACGCCGCGTCACTTCGCAGCACACCCAACGCGAATTTCACATCGCCGCACGCCCGCGCCGCTTCGCGCAGCGCGTTCGTCACATCCAAATCAGAGACAGCTGGATACGCCACATCCACCAAGATATTGGACGTGCCATCTTCGCGCGTCGCCCCCGTGCCAATCAACAGATCGCCCGAACGAATATCACTCAGGTACGAGCCGCATGTGCCAACCCGAATGATCGTCTGCGCGCCGAGGCGGATCAATTCTTCAAAACAGATCGCCGCCCCTGCGCCTCCGACACCATGCGAAATCGCCGTCACGCGCAATCCTTTGTAATCGCCCGTGTACGTGTGATACTCGCGCCACGCGCCCACCTGTTTCGCATCGGTGAGATACTCTGCAATATGTTTTGCGCGCGCGGGATCGCCACATGTGAGAATCAACGGCGAGATGTCGGAAGGTTCGAGACGAAGATGAGGAGAGTTTGTGCTCATGCACGGATTATAGCGAATCGAGCAAGGACGCGCAACGGGGTTGTCACTCGTTCAATCTCGATTACAATACTCGTGCCGCGCGTACGACAAATTTGAAATTTGTCGTACATGGTCCGAGGAAAAAGATGAGCAACGCCTATCAAGCCATGTCCACCGCAGATTTGTTACACGCACTAGAAACAGCAGACCGCCTCCCCAGTGTGAATCTCTTGCGCGCGTGTTTAGAACATCGCGCGGAAATGACGCCCACCCTTTTGGAATGGTTAGCTTTGGGAGACGACCCAGATTGGGATGATGACGACCCGCGCATCTATCGCCAAATTCACGCGGGACATCTCTTGCTCCACTATCGTGAACCGCAAGCCATTCCTGTTTTTATGAATCGGTTGCGCGCGCAAATCAACGAAACGATTTTGGAATGGTTTGAAACCGAGCTCGCGTCATTCGGTCTGCCCATTCTCGAACCCGCGCTCGAATTACTCGCCGATGAAAACGCGTCCGATTGGGGACGCATCGCCGCGAGTGAAATTCTCACCACGCTCGCGAAAAAATTTCCCGATGAACGCGCGCGGATTCTTGCAGCTACGTACCAAATTCTCCCCGCGCTGGATGGGAGTAACAACTTGATCCTTCCACCAAATATGGATGACGAACCGCCCGACCTGTGGTCTTTCCTTGCGACGAATTTGGCAAAGCTGCATGACCTCGACAGTCGCCCCTTGATCAAACAACTCTATCAAGCTGAATTGATAGACGAGAGGGTGATGGGCAACTATGACGACTATTTAAAGTATGTGACAGGCAAAGAAAAGCTCCCCGAACACACCCAAGAATTTGATATCCTGATCAAGTACGAACAAATGCACCAAGAGCAGCAGCGCATCGCCGAAATGCGCGCGAGCGGCACACCCAGCGGCAAGGACTTAATAAAATTTTTGCAAGGGAGTCCCGCGCTTCCTGATCCATTGCAACCCCTCGCGCCCCAAGTTCCATTTCTGCGCGCAGGACCGAAAATCGGACGCAACGATCCGTGTCATTGCGGCAGTGGGCGCAAATACAAACACTGTCACGGAAAAAATTAACTGAACGGCGCGGAGAGAGCAGGAAATTATGCGTGTGAGCAAGTATTTGAATCTTGTCGAACAACTGCCCGCAGTCGGAGCAGTGTTCCCTGCGTTGCGCGCATCGGCGCGCGCGACCAAGTTCGCGTTAGAACATGAAATTGCGTTTCGGAAGTGGGTTTGGTCAGTCCGCGCTGCGCCTAGCGTATCCATCACGCGCCACGAAAAATGCGTCGCCATCATTCCCAGCTACAATGCCAAACGGACGCGCAATCTCGAACCACTCGTGCGCTCTTTTCTCCACTGCAATTTTATTTCCAAAATGATCGTCTCAAATCACAATCCCGCCCTGCGCGTTCAAGATTGGGTACAGACAAATGATTCACGCCTTGTTCTCATCAATCAACCTGCGCGGCGCGGGCATGGCTATGCGTTCGAGTTGGCGCGGGCTGAGAGTTGTGATTATTTCATTGTCCTTGATGATGATTTTTTGATCGCGCCAAAACAAATTGCGACCTTGTTCGAACATTTACTGGACGAACCACAAATCCCACACGGCTTGGCAGGAATTTTAGGATCAAAGCTCTTTTCAAGTATCGAATCGGAAGTGGACTGTTTGTTTCATGTGTTTGCAGGAACGCGCGCGCACGCCCTCGCCTATCTCGATTATGCCGAACGCCTCGCGCAGCTTGGCGAGGTACGCCTGAACGAAATTGAATACTTTGCGGATGATATTGTATATAGTCGTGTGGGTCCAACCAAAGCAAAAATTCATGCAGTAGGCGCGCTCTTGCGCTGCAAGACCAGCGCGCAAGCCGACATTGCGTTTCACATGTCCCCGGGCTTTTGGGAACCGCGCAATCGAGTGACCACCGAACTCGAAAAACTCCTCGTACACGCGCGCGCATACCAAGTGCAAGCACAAAAATAGCGCGGCATGATTGTCATTGCGAGGAGCGCGGCGATGTAGGTCATCGCATGCGACGAAGCAATCTTTGCGCGACTCAACAAGACTCTTGTGGTTGTGCCTAGAAAATAGAGATTGGAGATTCGAGATTGGAGTATTCGGGCGAGCGATTTGTTGCGGTCTATCAACTCACTGGCGACGAAACCTCTGCGCGCCTCAAGGCGAATGATCTTTGCTTGGAACAAACGGTAGAGTTGCCCGACGCGCTGGTGACGGATGAAAAAATTCGCGCGCATGTTTTCGGACGCGTCGAAACATTGACGTTGCGCGAAACCGATTTGTACGAGGCGCGCATTTCGTTCGCGGTCGAAATTGTTGGCGGCGAATTGACGCAACTCGTCAATGTGTTGTTTGGAAACATCAGCATCAAGCCGGGGATTCGTTTGGAGCGAATCGAGCTCCCCCCCGCGCTCGCGCAAAAATTTCGCGGTCCGCGTTTTGGGAAAAAAGGATTGCGCGAATTTTTGGGCGTGCGCGCACGCCCACTCCTCTGCACCGCATTAAAACCGATGGGCTTGAACGCGAGCGAACTCGCGGACCTCGCCTACCAACTCGCGCTCGGCAGCATTGACATTATCAAAGACGATCATGGACTCGCTAATCAAACGTTCGCGCCTTTCGCGGAACGCGTTGCGCGTTGCGCGGAAGCCGTGGCGCGCGCAAATGAGGAAACGCGCGGACGCAGTGTGTATGCGCCCAATGTGACCGCGCCCGCGCCGTTTGTACACGAGCGCGCGTTGTTTGCGAAACGGCATGGCGCAGGCGCACTCTTGATTTGTCCGGGGATAACGGGGTTGGATACGATGCGCGCGCTGACGGACGATGATCGCATTGCGTTACCCATTCTCTCACATCCTGCCACGCAAGGCAGTTATATCGCGGATCGCACAAGCGGCATTTCCCATTCTTGTTTGTTCGGACAATTGAATCGGCTCGCGGGCGCGGACGCGGCAATTTTTCCAAATGCAGGCGGACGTTTCTTTTTCACAAAGGACGATTGCCGCGCATTGGCGGATGGCTGTAATGTCCCAATGGAAAACATCGCGCCGATTTTTCCGACGCCCGCGGGCGGCATGAGTTTGGAACGCGTGCCCGAAATGCGCGCCATGTACGGGCGCGATGTGATGCTGCTCATCGGCGGCGGCTTGCGCTCCCATTCGCCCGATTTGGTGGAAAATTGCCACTATTTTCGTGAACTGTCGGAAACGATTTAACCGCGAATCCCTCAATTCTTCGGGACAAGTTCTACGCGAATCTACGCGAATCTACGCGAATTTTTCTTTTTATTCGCGCAGATTCGCGGTTTCCAACTCTTGCAAAAAACTGTGATTGACAACGCCGACGCGTGGAACCACGCGCTCGCGTCCTTTCCCAACGCGCATGTGCTTCAAACGTGGGCATGGGGCGAAATCAAGGCGCGGCATGGGTGGACGCCGACGCGCGTTTTGTTTTCGGAAAACAACGCGCCTATCGCCGCCGCGCAAATTTTGCATCGCCCCTTGCCGCGCACGCCGTTCGGTGTGATGTATGTGCCAAAAGGACCTGCGCTGAATTTTGAAAGCGCGGAATTGTTTGCGCGGGTGTTGAGTGAATTGGAAAATTTTGCGCGACAATCGCGCGCGATATTTATCAAGGTTGATCCTGATGTGCAAGTGAATCAATCCGCCGCGTCCGTTTTGCTTCAGCGCGGCTGGCGCGTGTCGGACGAACAAATTCAATTTCACAATACCGTGACACTCGATCTCGCGCGCAATGAAACGGACATTCTCGCGGCGATGAAACCGAAATGGCGTTACAACATTCGATTGGCGGAGAAAAAGGGAGTGAAGGTTGAAGCGGGAACGCAAGACACGCTAAACACTATTTATGAGATGTATGCAGAGACGAGCGCGCGCGATGGATTTTTGATTCGTCTCCTTTCGTACTATCGCGAGGTTTGGGAAACGATGCTGCGCGCGGAACAAGCAAAAATTTTTCTCGCGCGCGTAGGCGATGAAACTGTAGCAGGGTTGATTTTATTTTTGTTTGGCAAACGCGCGTGGTACTTTTACGGCGCGTCGCGCAACACACATCGCGATCTGATGCCGAATCATCTATTGCAGTGGGAAGCAATGCGGTGGGCAAAACAGCAGGGCTGCACCGAATACGATTTCTGGGGCGCGCCGGATGTGCTGGAAGAGCGCGCGTCAATGTACGGCGTCTATAAATTCAAAATGGGATTCGGCGGTGAATTTGTGGAACGGATTCCCGCGCATGATTTCGTGGTGAACCGCGCGTTGTATTGGCTGTACGCGGTGGCGCGCCCGCGCTATTTGGCGCGGGCGCGAAATCGAAATAATCTTGTGGACAATCAATAAAGGTCATGTTATACTCGACATCCATTCCGTATTGAGGACTCGATATGCCAAGAAAAATGAAAGAGCATGGGGCAGAATTTGTCACCAATCCCATACAAAAATTTCTAAATCAAATTATCTGTGGTGACAATTTAGAGCTGATCAGGCAGTTGCCCGACAAGTCAGTACACTTGGTCATTACCTCGCCGCCGTACTATCAGCAGCGCGATTATGGCGCGGGAATGGGCAATGAAAAAACACTCGACGAGTACTTGGAAACTCTTTGTCAGTTATTTCGTGAATGTGTGCGCGTTGTCACGGATGACGGCAGCATTGTTTTCAACGTGGGCGACAAGTACGAAGAGTCAAGTCTCTTGCTTGTGCCGTATCGTTTCGCCATGGCGGTCTTGCAAAGAGAAGCGGTGAAACTTGCAAACAACATCACTTGGGTAAAGACAAACCCAACGCCGCGTCAATTCAAACGGCGGCTCGTCAGCAGCACCGAACCGTTTTTTCATTTCGTAAAGAATGACAATTATTATTATGATTTGGATAGCTTTATGAAACGTGCAGAGTCCGACAAAAAGAAAGGGAATGGCGCGGGCACAAAGCTCGGACTCTCCTATTTTGAATTGATCAACAAATCATCGCTTACTCTGCAACAAAAAGAAATGGCGCGGCGAGAGTTGACACAAGTGATTCAAGAAGTAAAAGTGGGCACGATTGAAGGATTTCGGATGAAGATTCGCGGCCTTCACGCAGAGCCGTTTGGGGGACAAGAAGGCGGCAGACAAATTCAACTTCGCAAAAAGGGATTCACGATCATTCGCATCAACGGCGAACGCTTGAAACGCGATGTGATTGAATCTCCCGTCGAATCGTTGAAAGCATCGAATCATCCCGCCATTTACCCTTCGTCCATTATTCAAGAATTTTTGAACTTGTTGACACGACGCGGCGATGTGGTGTTGGATCCATTCATGGGTTCGGGCAGCACCGCTGAGGCGTGTAAGCGCACAGGGCGGAATTATATTGGCTTTGACATTAACCTGACGTATTGTGCCTTTGCGCGAGAACGCCTTGCAAAGCTCGCCCTTCAACCTGAACTGGGAGGGATATACGATGCCATCCGTATCTAACCCGCGCGATATTTTGGAAACGAATTACTTTGCAGCAACCGCAGCGGTAAAACAGGATGGAGGGCGCGAAATGATTGCCCAATTGAATCAACAGCAAAATGCTTGGCTGCAAACTATTGTCTCGAATCGCGAAACTCTCAAAGCGGTTCTCACGGTACTAATAACCTGCCTTGCCAAAAAAATCGAAAATCCATCCCAAGACATTCGACTTCACAAAGAAGAATTTGAGGGCGGCTATTCGGGGAGAAGTTTCGATACCAAATTTGTAACACCATTTATGAAAGCACATTTTCGCAGACTCGCAATGCAAGAAAGCGGGTGGCTGACGCGTTCGATTGAACAACCGCATGCTTTCACACGCGACTTTCCAGGCAAGATTCGTATTGAGGCAGTAAAAGTAGCTTTACTCGAGATTCTTGACGATGTTCAAGTCAACGCCGCCAGCGCGGAGCATTACCTTATCGCGCTTTTTGTGCTGCTTGTTCAATATGCGCCGCAAAAATCATTTCTACATGATTTGCCTCCAACATCGCGCGAAATTACGATTGAGCGCATCGTGGGAGGTTTAGAAGAACATTTTTACTCCAAGTATCGCGTATCTGGCGCATCACGCCTACCTGTGATTGCGATTTATTCGATCTACCAGACATTATTTGCTCCACCCATTCCGCGCTTTCTTGGAAAAAATTTGTTGCCCTTACGCAGCCACACCACCTCTGACCTACGCGCACACGGCGTCGGCGATATTGAAATCGTTGATGACGCGGGCGAATTTTTTGAAGCGCTCGAAATCAAACATCAAATTCAAATCACGCCTTTGCTGGTTGAGGACGCGTTCGAAAAATTTTCACATACTCCCATTGCAAGATACTATTTGCTCACCACAGCAGCTCCGCATTACGATCCTGATGATGCTCAAAAAATCGCGAGTGTCGTGCAGCACATTCGCCTCCAACATGGCGCGGAAGTCATCGTCAATGGCATCGTGCCATCGCTCAAATACTATTTGCGCTTGGTAAATTCACCCGTTGATTTTTTGCGACAATATTCACAGAACCTTGAAAACGAATTTGCGGCGACAACAGATATCAAAGAAGACCATTTGAAAAAATGGAAAGCGATTCGCGAACAGAGCATCGCGTATTGATTCACACTCCTCATGTCCCCTCTCGAACACTTTCAAGAACGCGGCGCAGGTCGCCTCCCCGGTTTTCTCGGTCTCGAATTTATCGAGGTCGTGCCCAACCGCGCGCGGGGGCGTCTCGTGCTGCGAAATGAACATCTCGCGCCGAATGGGTTTTTGCACGCGGCAACAATTATTGCCCTAGCGGATACTGCGTGCGGTTACGGCTGCGTCGCGTCCTTGCCTGAAGGCGCAAACAATTTCACGACGATTGAATTGAAAACAAATTTTATGGGGACGGCGCGCGAGGGCGCGATTTGTGTCGAGGCAAATCTCGTGCATGGCGGGCGCACGACGCAGGTGTGGGATGCGACGGTGCGCGATGAAGCGAGTAAGAGAGTCATTGCGCTGTTTCGATGCACGGAACTGATCCTTTACCCCAAATAAAATTCAAAACCCGTTTTCTGTACGAAAACGGGTTTTGAATTTTATTTAGTTTCGCCAAAAAACGGGGTTCTTTTTTATTTTAGCCCCTCCCGCACAAACACCACCGCCGCACGCAACTTTTTTTCCACGCGCCATGGCGTCAGCGCGTTCACCGCAAGCGGCGAAAGCTCATAGGTGATCGGTCCTTGATACCCGCGCGCTTTCAAATCGCGCAGCAGTTCACGCAAGGGCAAAGTGCCTGTGCCGGGAAATTGATGTTGGCGATAGTAACTGTGCAGACGCGGTTGGTTCATCAACCAGTGCGGCACATCACGCAAATCGGAAAGATGAACGTTCGCGACGCGTCCATCGAAAAATTCCAGCGAATCCAACAAATCCAATTCAAATGTGCCAATATGCGAGGTATCGAGCGTCATAGCAAAATCGTGTTTGTCCGCAAATTCGCGGAGCTCGGGTAACGCACGCAAAATGTAATTGTTGTCGCGGTCCGAAAATTTCGCGCCGTTTTCCAAACCGAGCAGCGTACCGTGACCGTTGATGGCGTTGCGGGACGCGACAACCTGCTGCACAAATTCTTTGCCCGTCCCTTTTTCGTAACGGCGCGCGCGCGGCGGATGCACCACCATCAAACGCGCCCCTACCGCGTCAGTGAGCGCAACCGCTTTTTCCATGTAGGGCGCGTAGGTGATATTAATATCCTCCCAGCCGCGAAAGCCGTAGAGAGGGGGGTGTACGGTGAGGATGGGAAGTTGAAATTCGTGCGAAAGTTTTTTGACGTACTCTGCGCCGCGCCAATCTACTTCGGGTCCGATCACCAATTCCACTCCATCAAAACCCGCCCGTTTTGCCAAGGCAAACGTCCAGCGTAACGGATAAAGGTAGAGTGATCCTGTCGAGAGGGAAACCAACATGCGTGATGTAAAGACGTGCGACCTGTCATTTCTCGCTCCGCTCGAAATGACAACTACAGCCAATTCTCCATTTCTGAAATTCCCAACAGTACTGCTTTTTCCAAAATCATTTGACCCAATTTCGCATCCGCGCGCGAAGGATCGAGGCCCATTACACCGTCAGGATATTTTTCGCGAAAGCGCGTGGGGCTGTCCATTTCGCGCGAAAGGTTTACAGGCGCGTCGCGTTTTGCGATGCGTTCCGTGTGAACGGCGTGCGGCGCAATTGCCCACATCAGCGCGGTCTCGTGAGACGATGCGTGCGTGCCTTGCTGCGCGCCGAGGGTTTCATCTACCATACGCGTGATTTCGGATTCGAGCCACCATTGAAACAACTTGACGCGCAAATCAGGAAATTGATTTTGGAGGATCGTGGACGCGGATTGCAGCGCGGGTTGATTGCCCCCGTGTCCATTCACTACCAACACGCGGCGAAAACCGTGGCGATAGAGCGACTGAAAAATATCTTGCAGTACCGCGCTCAACGTCGTCGGGGACAAAGAAAGCGTCCCTGCAAAGTCCAAATGCTGATGCGACATGCCGTAATTCAATGTGGGCGCGACGAGGATGTTCGTTTGCGCGCCGATGCGCTGCGCGATTTCCTGCGCGATGAGGTAATCCGCGCCAACGCCGAGATGCCGCCCATGTTGTTCCGTTGCGCCGATCGGCAAAATCACGCGATTGTCGTGTGCGAGATATTCCGCGCATTGCTCCCAAGAAAGGTCTGCAAGTTGCATATTGGATGTAGAGACGGTTTCGGTGAAACGTCTCGTGCAAGTTGGATGTAGAGACGGTTTCGGTGAAACGTCTCGTGGATGTTGGAGGTTGGATGTTGGGAATTTGCGATTTGCGATTTGCGATACGCGATACGCGATACGCTATTCGCCATTCGCGTAAAGATGATGCGATTCGATATAGTCGGCGACGGAAGGCGGAACGAGTTCGCGGATGGATTCACCGCGCCGCACGCGTTCGCGAATTTCGCTAGAGGAGATGTTGATTTCGGGCGCGCGAATCATCACGACCCTTTTTTTTACACCGTTCACCTGCTTTTCCAACGCGTCAAGGTCAACCTCATAGCCCGGACGCTGCAAGACGGCGAGTTTGCACAGCTTTACAATTTCTTGGGGCTGATGCCACATTGGAAAATTGACGAGCGAATCTTCGCCCATGATGAAAAAAATTTCCGCGTGGGGCACCAGTTCACGGCGTAATTCGCGCAAAGTGTCCACCGTGTACGATACTCCTCTGCGTCGCGCTTCAAGCATCGAAATCTCTAACCTTGGATGATGTTGAACCGCGCGTTTCAACATCGCAACGCGCGTCCGCAGCGGACTCACGGGCTCATCGAGTTTGTGCGGCGGCTGCTTTGCGGGAATGAAAAGGATTCGTTCGAGCTGCAAGGCGCGCTGCACCGCGTCCGCAATGTGCAAGTGTCCGTTGTGCGGCGGATCGAACGTGCCGCCGAGAATCCCCAGCTTCATTGTTCCTCTCGCCCACCCAGAGACGTTTCACCGAAACGTCTCTACATGATGACATCGCCCCACTCAACCTCAACGTCCCCGATGCGAACAAAATCGCCTTCTCGCACACCCGCCGCGCGCAACGCATCATTCACGCCCAATGCTTGCAAAACGCGATGTGTGCGCTGCACGCCTTCTTCCTGATCCCAATTCGTCATTTGTGCGACGCGTTCCACTTTGACCCCACGCACGCGAAAAATTTGGGTGTCATCGTCCTGACCTTCGCGCTCGACGGTGAACGCGTCTTCAGTGGGCGCGGGGCGAAAGACGGGCATCGTTTCGATTGGCACAATTTTTTCTTCGAGAGGCAGCGCGTCGAGAATTGCAAGCGCGCCGCGCAACAATTCGCGCACGCCTTCGCCTGTTACAGCTGAAATGGGGATCACGCGCAGCGAGGGAACGTTGCGAGAGGGAACGCTGCGAGTGGGAACGCTGCGAGTGGGAACGTTGCGGCGAACGTTCCCTACGAATTTTTTTAGATTTTCTTGCGCGTCGGGCAGATCCATTTTGTTAAAGCCGATGATCTGCGGTTTGTCCGCCAGCGTGGAATTGTATTGTTGCAGTTCTTGATTGATTGCATCAAAATCTGCGAGCGGATCAGGTAAAGAACCATCGAGCAGATGAATCAAAACGCGCGTGCGCTCGATGTGCTTGAGAAAGCGATCACCAAGACCCGCGCCTGCGTGCGCGCCTTCAATCAAGCCGGGAATATCCGCGAGAATGACGCTGCGTTCGTCAATGTCGGCAACACCCAGATTGGGAATGAGCGTGGTGAAGGGATAGTCCGCGATTTTTGGACGCGCGGCGGTGACGGACGCGAGAAAGGTGCTTTTGCCCGCGTTCGGTTTTCCGATGACACCGATGTCAGCAATGAGCTTGAGTTCGAGACGCAGACGCCGTTCCTGTCCCGTTTCGCCTTTTTCGGCAAAGTGCGGCGCGCGATTGGTGGGTGAAGTGAACGCAGCATTGCCGCGCCCACCGCGTCCGCCGGTCGCAACGATGATCTCTTGATCAGGCGCGAGGAGATCAACCAGAAATGCGCCCGTGTCCGCGTCGCGCACAACCGTGCCGGGGGGAACGCGAATAAGTTTGTCTTGGCCATACGCGCCATTTTGATCTTTGCCACTGCCATTCTTGCCCTTGTCCGCCTTAAAATGTTTGGCGCGGCGAAAGGGCTGTAGCGTATTCAAGCGTTTGTCCACGCGCAGCAATACATCGCCGCCGCGTCCCCCCGCGCCACCGTTGGGTCCGCCCTTTGGAATGTACGCCTCGCGGCGAAACGCCACCGCGCCATTGCCGCCATCGCCCGCTTGGACGTTGATGGTTACCTCGTCAAATAAAAATTCGTCAGAACGTTCTGGCATTTTCGATTCGTTTCCTCCAAAATTCAATGTCCATTATAGTCATGGACGCGCGCACACACCAATTTCCCGTTTGACCGTTTGATAAGCTCTTTGTACAATTCTGCGCGAAAGGATGGAACGAATAACATGTATTACAAACTTTTTTTGATCGCCGTGTGCGGCTTGTTGCTCGGCTGTGCGGCAACACCCATAACGATTCGCCCAACGCGCCCAAGTCTGCCGACGGCGCCCGCCCTCGCCAATGACAAGTTGGCAATCTATCGCAAGAGCGGCGGCATCGCAGGCATTGATGAAACCTTGGTGGTCTATCAAGACGGACTTTTGGACTTGACGATGCGCGGTGGCAATCCTCAGACTATCAGGGTGAATGAGCCGACGATTCAACCGCTGCGCCGCATGTTGGAGCAAAAAGAGTTTGCCGACCTCGCGCCGCTGTACGAAGCAGTGGGCGCGGACTTGTTCACGTACACAATCACCGCGCGCGTGGTGAACGGCAGCACGAAGCGAGTGACGGCGACGGATGCGGCAAAGTATCCCGCGTATCTCGGACAATTGATCGCCATGTTTGAACAATTGCGCGCGCAAGTGAAATAAGAATGAGACTCACCAACCTAATTCACGCAATAGATTTACATGCAGCTGGAGAACATGGACGCGTCATTGTTGGCGGCGTTCTCGATGTGCCGGGCAAAACGATGTTTGAAAAGATGCAGTACTTTCAAACGCACCGCGACGATTTGCGTTTGCGAATGTTGCGCGAACCGCGCGGCTATCCAGCTGCGAATTGCAATTTGATTTTGCCGCCGACGGATCCACGCGCCGACGCAGGTTTCATTATCATGGAACAGACGGAATATGTGCCAATGTCGGGAACGAATACGATTTGCACAACCACCGCGCTTTTGGAAACGGGGATGCTGCTGATGCGCGAGCCGTACACCGATCTCGTCCTCGAAGCGCCTGCGGGACTTGTGCCCGTGCGCGCGCATTGCGCGAATGGCAAAGTGACGGGGGTGACGTTCACAAATGTTCCCGCGTTCGCCGTGCATCTCGATACGCCAATCGAAGTGCCGCACCTCGGTACGGTAAACGTGGATGTGGCGTGGGGCGGCATGTTTTATTTTGTGGCGGAAGCGGCGCAGTTCGGTTTGAAAATTTCACCCGATGAGGGCAAAGACATTGTGCGGATCGGCGAAATGATTAAGGCAGCAGTGCGTGAACAATTGCCCGTAGCGCACCCCGATAATCCCGCAATTAAAGATGTGACGATTGGCATTTTGTCCGCGCCGCCCACTTCGCCCAACGCGGATTCAAAAAACGCGGCGATTGTTTCGACAAACATTTTGGATTGGAACAAACCCGCAACGTGGACGGGCGCAATTGATCGCTCGCCGTGCGGCACAGGCACATGCGCGAAAATGGCGACGCTTTATGCAAAGGGAAAATTGAAATTGAATGAGGATTTTCGACATGAAGGGATTTTGGGGACGGTGTTCACAGGGCGCTTGATCGAGGAAACGCGCGTCGGCAATTTCCGCGCGGTGGTGCCGACGATTACGGGAACCGCGTGGATTACAGGTCTCGCAACCTACGGCATTGATCCCGACGATCCATTTCCCAATGGTTTTACGGTGGGTGATATTTGGGGCGCAACGCCATGAATCGCCCATTGCGCTTTTGCATGATCACAACTTTTTATCCGCCGTACTCGTTCGGCGGAGATGCGATGTATGTGTATCAATTGTCCAATGAACTCGCGGCGCGCGGGCATCATGTCGAGATCATTCATTGCATAGACTCCTACCGCGTCGTCGCGCGCGGCGAAACACTGCGCGCGGCAAATGATCATCCCAACATTATTGTGCATCGCCTCGAAAGTGGTTGGGGCGCGCTCTCTCCGTTAGTGACACATCAAACGGGCTATCCGTTATTCAAAACGAAAGCGATCCAAAAAATTTTGGCGTGCGGCTTTGATGTGATTCATTACCACAATATTTCGCTCGTCGGCGGACCGAAAGTCTTGGAGATGGGTGACGCCGTAAAATTGTACACGACGCACGAGTATTGGCTGGTGTGTCCGACGAATGTGTTGTTTCGCTACGATGGCGTCGCGTGTGAGGAAAAAAAATGTTTGCGCTGCACCCTCGCGTATCATCGTCCGCCACAGTGGTGGCGCTATACGCCGATGGTTCAAGACGCGGTAAAGCATTTGGACATGCTGCTGCATCCCAGTCAATTCTGTATGGAAAAACATCGCGCGATGGGTGTGCGCGCCCCCGCGACGGTGCTGCCCTATTTTCACACAACACCCGAAAAATTCTCCGAGCCGCCGCCGCGACACAACGGCGCGCCGTACTTTATATTTGTAGGGCGCTTGGAACTCCTCAAAGGCGCGCATACGCTCATACCCTTGTTTCGCAACTATCCGCGCGCGCGTCTCGTGATTGTTGGGGAAGGGAGTCAATTGCCTCATTTGAAAGAACTCGCCGCGGGGAGCCGCAACATTGAATTTAGGGGTTGGCTTGAACATTCACAACTCTCTTCCTTGTATCGAAATGCGACCGCGTTGCTTGTGCCATCCCTGTGTTATGAAAGCGGACCTCTGGTGATCGTGGAAGCGTATTGTAATCGCACGCCGATCATCGGACGTTCGCTTGGTTCGATTCCCCAGCTCTTGCAAGAAACCGGTGGTGGCATCACCTACACCAACGACGCCTCCTTGCGCGCGGCGATGGATGAATTGCTGGACAATCCAACGCAGCGCGATGAAATGGGAGAGCGCGGCTATGAAGCATCGCAGCGCCTCTTTACACCCGACGCGCATCTGGCGCGTTACTTTGAAATTATTGAAACGGTGATGGAGAAAAAAACCAAGACCCTAAGGGTTTTTGGAAACCCTTAGGGTCTTGGTGGGACATCGTTGGAAAAAGGCACTTGATTTTTCAGCGGCTTACAAGTATGATTGTTTTGTCACAAGCTCATCACAACCGTTTCACAAACACTTGAGACCTTACAGCTTTTTCACATTTCAACCCACATTGCCGCTTCCAAAACTGTTAGGTCATTCTCTGGAATGTCCAACTCAAACCAGCACGTTCCCGCGATTGTTATCGGACGCTTGCCGCTCTATTTGCGCGCGCTGACGCAACTTTCGAGCGAGGGTCGCCGCGTCACTTCGTCGCAAGAACTTTCCGAAAAACTGGGGTTCTCGTCCGCGCAAATTCGCAAAGACCTTTCGTACTTTGGCGAATTTGGCAAACAGGGCACGGGCTACGAAATCGAATTTCTGGAAAAATCGCTGCGCGAAATTCTCAAGGTGCATCACGTTTGGGATATGGTACTCGTGGGCGCGGGCGATTTGGGGCACGCGCTTGCCAATTACGGCGGCTTTGAAACGCGCGGTTTTAGCATCGTCGCCATTTTTGACGCGAACCCCATCAAAATCGGTACGCGGCTGGGCGATTGGCGCGTGCAGCCGATGGAAGAAATCCGCGTGACCTTACGCGACAAGAAAATTCAAGTTGCGATCATCGCCGTCCCCGCCGCCGCCGCGCAAACTGTCGCAGACGAATTAGTGGAAGGTGGCGTGCGCGCGATTTTGAATTACGCGCCGACAACCTTGAGCGTGCCGCCCCGCGTCAAGGTGTATCACATTGATCCGGTGGCGGGATTGCAGAGCATGACGTATTATCTTTAGCAGACCCCGCCCTCCAGAGGATTGGAATCGTCAAAACTTTCTTGCTTATCGGAGAGACTCGACAACTTGCGCACTCGCACGACCCAGGTCTCACCGAGCTGGGTCGTCTTGCTTCGTGGGCGGATACTTTGCGAACAGAGTAAGAATCCAAATTCTTCCAGATGCAATTTGACCTTGGCGCGTCGAGCAAAAGCAACAATTCGATTCAGCCGAATGAAGAAGGAGGACGACATGAAACTCTGTTGGAGTGCGGTGCTCTTGACGATAGTGGCGCTCGTCGCAAGTGGCTGCCAATCTACTCCCCAGTTGCTGGTCACCGGCATCGTTTGGCATGACGAGAACAAGGACGGCATCCGGCAGGAGGACGAAAAGCGCATCGCCAACGCGACCGTGCGATTGACCAGGTCCGGGGGGGATGAACCTTTAACAACGACGACCGATCCATTGGGCATCTACACATTTAATTCTTCCCCGACAAATCGAGACAACGCTCACTTTGTACAGGTTGTACCCCCACCGGGCTTTGCGTTTACGCGCAGAGATGCGGGAGCCGATCATTTAGATAGCGATGTTGACCCCCAGACGGGGCGGACAGACGGTTTTTCTTTACAGGAAAAGACCGCGCTGGATGCAGGGCTGTTAAAGACGCAAGTCACCGATCAGGTTAGTCAGGAAGAGAAAAGCCCCACTCCCACATCCACCTCGACGCCAACGAACACGCCCACCCCGACTGCCACTGCGACACCAACCGACACCGCGACACCAACTCTCCCACCGACCCCGACCTTTACGCCCACGCCAACTGCTATCTTGCCGCCCGACTTGACCCCGCCGGTACCCGCGCAAATCCCGATTGGGAGCGCCACGGGATCCATCTTTTACTCGTCACTCAAAGATGGCAATTGGGAGTTGTATAGTGGCGTGGTCAAAAGCCAAACGCTCGCTAGTGGGAAAAGTGTCACCCCCACCAGTCTAATCACTTTCACACAGATAACGCGCTGGACCTACGATCCGGCGGTAGATGACCATCCCACGTTCCGCAATCAAGATGATGGATTTTACTATGCTTCCACGCTTGATGGCAGCGTCAATATCCACCAGCTCGATTGGAACGGACAAAGCAAGCAGATCACCAAAGAGCTCGCGGACTCCTATGTGTATTATGTGCTAAAGAACGGCAAGCTTCTGACGATCAACAACTCGACAGGCAACGGTCAAATCGTCGTGCTGAACACCGACGGCACCGAGGCGAACCGCGTCACCAACGATCAATTCAATTACGCGTGTCCAATCTTTACGCCGGACGGCAAAATCATCGCGCTGCGGAATGAGCAAGGCGGCAGCAAACTCTACACTCTAGATGAAAACGGAGACAGTCTGCAAAAGCTGACACCGGATAATGCCCCCGAAGGGTGCGCGCGCGTATCGGCGGACGGAAACAAGCTCGTCTATGCCGCGTTCTATAACAATAACTGGGACATTTACCTGCGCGATCTCTTGACGGGCAGCCAAGTGCGTCTGACGGACGATCCCGCGGTGGATACTGACGGTGATATTTCTCCCGACAGGATATGGGTCGCCTTTACCAGATGGGGCGGCGACAACTCTAATCTTTTCGTCCTCAACATTTCAACTCGCCAAACCTTCCAGCTCACCAATGATTCCGCCGACGCTGCGACGCCGCGCTGGTATACCGGCTCGCAGAACTTGACGGGGAGTGTAATCGTTCCGAGCGATGTTCCTGTTGGGAAAAGCATTGCGGTCGTGGACTCGCCAAAGGACACCACGCTTTGTTCGACGACGACGCGCACCTCAAACCCTGCCGCCGATGTGCGTTCAATTCATGTATCGCAGAGTCCCGGTTCAGACAAACTACTGTTCGAGGTCATTTTCGACGGGAGCTTGGCGCAAGCGCAAAATCCCGCGCTGCGGCTCTCCCTGCGCGGCGCGAACGACGCGCGCAAGAATTTTCTGTACCAGAAACAAGGCGATCAACTTTTTGTCGGCGAGATTGATGCAAACAACGCGTTCACCGCCGATTCCAAAAGCGGCACACGCGCGTCCGATGGCACATTCACAACACCGCTCGGACTCGTCATCGTCCCATCCAAAAACAATATCGTCGCGTTCACGATTCCCAAAACATTGCAACCGCCCGACCTTGCTCAATTCGCCGTGAGCGCGCGAGCGGTAGAAGGTGGACAGCAAATCTGCGATACGGCAGGACCGTACAAAGTGCCGAGTATCTTGCGTTAGTGGGGACGGACGTACCAAATCAAGCACGCTGCCGAGCAAGCCGTGCGCCACGCGAGTTTGATGCTGAAACTGTAAATCTAAATCATCACACGCGTTTGCAACGGGTTGCTCGAAATCGGATCGGAGCAAGTCCTCGCACAATTCACCACAGATTCTTTTTCGGGACACAGGATTTCTGCGACGAAGTTCGTCGCCATTTACACAGAAAAGGAAACCTAAAATCTGTTGCATTTGTGTCATCTGCGGTATCTGTGTCCAAAAATGTCTTGTACTGTGACAGGTCTCACCCTCAACGCGTGAACATCAACGCCGCGCGCACGGTGAACGCGGCCAGAATGATCAAGATCCCGATCACGACAACGATCCAGATTCGATTCCAAGACATGGTGATCCTCTACGGAAATTCAAATTGCAGGACGGGTCGTCCGCTTGGCACGGTGGCGGGAATGAGATGCCGCAACTGATTTGCTTTTGCGCGCGGGTCAAGCAAGCCATACCGTACGAACGCGACGAGCTGCTTGAATTCGCGCGGGGTGAGTGAAATCGGCTGCGCGAGAAGTGGATCCACGCGCGCCAACACAGGTTCAAGCGGGCCCATCGCGCCCTGCAAATCAGGATCCAGATTTTGCGCGGCGGGCGAATAATTTTGCGCGGAGGTTGTCACATCGAGATGATGCCAAATGGCGTCTTCAAGCCGCGTGAACGCGCCATTGTGCATGAACGTTGGTTGAACGGCGATGTTACGAAGGGGCGACGCGCGAAATTTGTAACGATCATTCGCATCCCCCGTGACCTGCTCGCGACCAAAATCTTGATTCGCCTCCGCGCCGTCAAATACATTGTTTGTCGCGTGCGGCACAATTTGGGGAATGCCGATGACGTAATCTTGAAAATCGCTAAACATCTCGTTCGCCTGTCCAGCGACCGCATGACATTCCACACAACGCGCTTGCCCAAAAAAGAGCAGCGCGCCCTTTTTTTCTTTGCGCGTCAGCGCAGCCCATTCGCCGCGCGCAAAGCGATCAATGGGCGCGTTCGCAAAGGTGAGCGTAAATTCAAATTCCGCAATCGCATTCGCAAACATATCAAAGGTGATGGGCCTGCCCGCGCGGGTAGCACCCCACTAAATCGTGGAGCTAACACCAGCGTTTGATGAGCTCTTGGGTTGCTTTAGAAACGCGCCCGCGCCGCTTGGGCGGTGTCCAGCGTGACGGGGGTACATGATAGTGCAACAGT